>ENA-ORXC01000706-ORXC01000706.1-marine-metagenome-genome-assembly--contig:-NODE-706-length-22181-cov-5.688292_pt1 | contig 22181 bp, 32 predicted proteins | sample MGYA00237865_ERZ511478 | MGnify/ENA metagenome assembly ERZ511478
CGTGTGCTCTTCCGATCTCCCCTCCCCGCGCTGAGTGTGTCCGACGACCGGCGGAGGTAAGGCTTGATGGCTGCCGGCATCAACACCGCGGCCGCCGCCGCATCAACGACGGCGTCTGGCCCGAGGCGATGCGTTCGGTTCACATCGGAACTGTCATACGGTGCCGTAACACTCGGCTGTAATCGGTGCGCTCCCGCGCCAGTTACCATGGTCCCGAGCGCATTGCCGATACGTGGCCTGCGCCTTGCCTCCGCGGCCTTCAGCTGCGGCGTATTCCGCCGACGGCCGCCGCCGACGACTTGCAATGGACTGTGGCTAGAGAAGTTTTGGTGGGCCGCATTGACGCTGCCGTGACTGTCGTGCCACCGAAAGGCCACAGACAACGCGCCGCCGCCGCGGTCCGCCGCGTCGAGTACCTCTTCGTCCGTTTTATAGGGCTTCTAGAGGCGGGAGGCTGCGGTCATGCGCGGCGGCGCCACAAAACAGCGCCGCTGAGGGTGCGGGGGCGTCAGCACCGCCGCTGCCGGCGTCTTGCGGCGGCAGCAGCCGGCTGCGGCTCGACGGGGGGACGCCGCGGCTGGGGCGTCCACGGCGGCGGGTATGCTGGCAGGCGACTGTGCTGCCGGTCGCCGTGGCGGCTCCAGAACACGGCCAGTCGCCGTGCCCCAGCAGCCGCGTCGCGCCACTTCCGCCACAAGCCGCAGCGGCCAGTGATGTGAGCAGTCGCCGCGCTGCCGCCTCTCCGGATGAGACCGCGGCCCAGGGCTCTGCTGCGTGCTGCGGTGTGGAAGATTGCCTCGTGTGCGGCGAGACTTCCATCGCCAGAGCCTGGTTTCCTGAGGCGCCGTCTGTGCATGAAGAGCACGGTCGTGTGGTGGGGGTGGAGGGGCGTGGGCGGCGCCACTGTGCCGAATGCTGTTCGCGGCGCCACGAGCGCCCGCGCACGGAAGATCCTTTCGTCGCACAAAAAAAAGGAAAGCCAATAGGAGTCGGGACTGATGTCCCGATTTGATGCGACCCGATTTCACTGTCAAATAACTTTAACTAAGCGTTACGACCGACTCCGGCGCTGCGAGTAGAAATGTGGTACCACGGTGTACAGAGCAACGGCTTTCTACCCCTTGACGCAAGCGTCACTGCACCCTTTGCCGCAGCACGAAATTTAGGTCGTGGGCGAATCTAGGTTACGGAGCATAGCACACCAGTATAACGGTCCTCTCCTGACATACCTGTTCAGGCCACATTAATTCTCAACCGAAGCAGACGCAACGTTTGAAGCCGGGAGGACTGATAACCATTTATCGCATTCCCCTAATTCCGAACACAGGACCACTGTGTGGGGCATTTTCCCACTAGGCCAACCGCCTTTGATGTCGCTCGGACATACGTTGCAATTTACCAATGCGAGATTCGGCATGAGGTCGAGAGCTCGATTCCCATCATCACACGTTGAATATGGTAAGCTCCGAAACCGCCAGCCGCTTCGGCCTCCCGCCGACGGGCATCAACGCCACGGTTCTCTCCCTGCCGCACGCGGCAGCCACCGCCGCCGTCAGCTATTGCGCCCCCCCCCTCCACTGTCGCAGTTGACGTTGCCGCCGCGGGCGCGTCTACTGTAACCACCACTACTCCCGTCAAGGGATTCTCCGGTCAAGCGTGACGTCCACGCCAATGGTTGAGGTATGTATCTTCGGGGCCAACAAGCAGCGCGGATGGCGCCGACTGGGCGAAGGGAGGAAGCCGCGGTGTACATTGAAGGGAGGGCGTGCAGTACCCGTAACGCAGGTGGCCCCGAGGGGGCGAGGGAAGAGTGCCGCGTTTTGCGCTGGGCGGGGCGACGTGCCGTACGCGCAGCTGCATGCAGCTCTTCCACGCACGTGCAGTGAAGCACCTGTGCAGACAGAACTAGGTGGATGGGAGAGTACGGCCAAGAGGCGCTGCAGGAGGTGGTAGCTGGGAGTGTGTGCCCCGGAGCAGCTCTTGACCGCGCGCTTGTGTGAAATTCGTCCGCTGGGGGCTCCACGGACGTGCAGTAATGTGAGCTCCACTGTATGAGCACATAGTGGGGCGACGGATGGGGTGCCCTCTGCCAGCGCATGATGTTAAGATTGTCTTGAGAAGGCAGGTAACGGTGTGGGAAACATATGACCGAGGCTGTGGTCCCTTGCATGATGGCGACTGCGGGAAAGGCTGCCAGGACCATCGGTCGAGTGCTATGGCTATCGTCATCCCAAGTCACGCAGGCGCCCATCGTATACAAAAAGGTCTGGCACAAGAGTACTCCAGAGGGAAAAGTTTTCGAGAAGGACCACAGCTGTCAGCCATATCATGCAGTCATACATCTTGGATTCCGGCGGAGTGGTCGATTTCGGATCATATGCCGAGGACATGGCACTCAAGTCGGCTGAGCCAGGGACAGTGCGACTCCTCTTTGCGGCAGTCGCGCGCGCTGGACCCGCTCGGCGCTTGGAAGCCCTGGTCACGATTGCCGGGCTCCATGTTGGGGGTGCGCGCAGGGCAGCAGGGCGCGTACTGCCTGCCGGGTTCGATCCATTGACTGCAGCACCAACCGCGAGCGCAGCAGCAATCCAGTCCACACCTCGACTTTTTCCTCCATGCCCGGCTACCGAAGCTTGTGCGGTGGCCACGCGCCCAGGGCCGCCTTGGGCTGCATCGTTGAGTGCATCTTCAGCGGAGGCACCGACAGCGGCACCGGCCGCTGGAGCGCTTCCGCAGTCCTCCGGGTTGTTTGTGCCAAGCGCGGGTGTCTCACGAACCGCTGACACGCGAGTGCCCTCGCTGACGTCCGTCACGCCTGCACCTTCGTCGTCACCACCGCCATCGGCGGGGGCGCCGGCCCCACTCGGTGCACTCCCAGCCACCGCTTGCTAGACGCCCACAGGGCCATTCGCCATCGCCGCGCCAGCGCTGACGGCAGCGAGAGCGCCACCAGACCCGGGCGCAGGAGCATTGACGCTGTCGGGCGCTTTGCTACGAGCCGAAGCTGCCCGCTCTCGCGCAAGCATCGTCTGTCCCAGCGTCATGCGGAATTGTGCTGCCTCCGGCGAATCACAATGTTTCGGATCAGAAAAGAAAGCCATCGCAATCCGATCTGCTTCGAGCTCACTTGCCGAACGAACTGCGTGTGCGCGACGGTCCGACGCGTCGGCAATGCGGTTGAGCGCGACCCCGACCTTGGCGTCCGTTGTGGCCGTGCTCGTCTCGGCCGCCCGTGCGTCGGCCAGATGGAGCTTGGCGGCCTCGACCCCGACCGGGCGCTCGGCAAAGCCCCCCCGCCGGTTTGGGCTGTAGCCCGCGGCCTCGTCAGCCGGCCCATCCCCGCCGGCGGCAATCTCTGCCGCCAGTGCGTCAGCGGCGGCGCTGAACTTGTCACTCTTGCGCAGCACCTTGTAAGGCTCAATCCATGGGCAGATGGGTCTCATCTTCGGCCGGCACTCGAGGAGGGCCTCGCCAACGCCTCACCACGAACAGCACTGTACGTGGCCATACCGCAGTACATTGCCGCTGCCGTCTTGATCACGTGGTCGTCGGACAGGTTTCCCGTCGGCTGACTGCTTTTCACACGCTGGACGCACCCGGAAAGCTTGCTAACACCCTTTGAGACGCTGCGGCTCCATTCGTTCTTGGCAGCTTCGACCCTCCTGTCGGCCCAACGACCGGCCTCCGTCTCTACCGGCGCGTTCTTGACAAATTCCGCCCGCCACTTGCCCCAAAATAGGTTCTAGGACTGATCCGTCCCGACAGCTGCGTCCTCGCTCATCAGTAGCCACGACTTGGACATCTGCAGGCGCTCCTCCGCGGACCACACGATCCCGCGACTCATTTTCCCGCCAGCTTTGTCATACCCAGAAAGACCAAGAAAAAAAAATAGAATAAAACAGGGGTGAGTACGACACGGGTTGGTTAGCGTCTGTCAAAAGGGATCTTCAAGAAATATACTGATGTCGACCTGAATTGATCGATCGGAGCACCACGCCCTACACACCATGGACAGTCATGAACGCCTGACAGAGAAAGATAGTTCGCCCAGGCATACCTGGTAAACAGTGCCGCCGGAGCGAATGGTCAAGAAGATGATGCCTCGTGCTTAGTGCGCTGCAGTGGCACAGCTGAGAGGAAATCCTCGGCCGCGATAGTGACGGTCGACCGCGACCACGGAGGTGACGCTCGACCGCAACCACGGGGACAGTGTTCTTCAGGTAGCCGGAACAGGTCGGGGGGGAGCCGGTGGTACTCGGGTGCCTGGGATGGTGCCTGAGACCGGCATTGGTGGGTCGGGTGCTGCTTCCTTTATAGCGCCTCGACCAAGGCTACTTTTTCCAAACACCTTCCGAGAGGTGCCGAATTAATGAGAAAGAACCGTCCCCAGCGCACTTCCTTTTGGACACCACTCTCACGTGCTGACGATAACATGTCCGACGGTCCTAAGACGTGAGACTAATCGGTGAAGGGGTGCGACTTGGCAACTGCCCACAAACTCGAATGAAAACACCAGCTCCAGGCGGCCAGGCGGTATGGCCATGTGCACACAAGAATCTCTCCCGACAATGTTTTTATGACACGCACAAGGCACTCGATCAGGATGACGAGTGCACGTGTTCACCGTGTCAACAAAATCGTTCCCTGCGCCGGGCATGTTTCAGTCTTATTTTATACTTGAAAAGGTAAAACGATGAATATGATCGAATCACGTGGCTCGTTTCATTCAATGCGATTCATGAGCGCAAGACCAATCAGATGTCTCCCTCAGGATAGCCCGCGGCTATCTCGTTTCTATTCCTGCTCGAAATAGCTTTTGCCTTAGCCGAAAGCTATTTGAGACAGCGTATATCCGGTCGTAAGTCTTTTCCCATCAACAACTCTAATGTGTCCCGAGGCTCTCTTGAAATAGCTTTCTTCATTGTTGCAGTGACGTCGGCTATGCTATCCGTGCTAGTTGGGACACTTGGCACAACGTGTTGTCCACGTGGTGCACTATCGGAATAGCCTCTCATTGTTGGCAATGCTCTCAGACACGACATGAACATGCAGACAAGAAAAGCGCCCCGCATCCCACGCCTAGTCAAGGCCGCTCTTTTGGGTCTGAGCGTTACACTCCATCAATGAAAGCTGGGATGCAACGTGCTGAAATTCTAGTCTTGGAAAGGAAATTGGGTCGCCTGGGTCGCGACCCCGTTACGCACCCCTGTTAGTGGCTTGTCTGAGGGGGGTCGCTGTCGCCGCTGCATCAGCAGCCGTCAGACGCGATCCGGGGCGGATCAGGTGTTTCCGGCGCCTCGTTTTGCAGGCGATTTGAGTGTTGCTTTCCTCTGCAAACGCTGCGGGGGCTGCCGATCTTTTGAGGTGGGGCGCAGTATGCCATGACGATGAAGAGCGGAAGTACGTTCATTTACTGCTTGACGAATGCCGCAAGCCCCGGTTGAAGGGGGGGAGGGGGGATATACACGGCATTTGGCGCACACAGTGAAGAGCAGAGAGGGACTCATCTGTTTCCGGCGGACGCGTTTTCTCTTCCCGCCATCCTTGCCGCACTTCTTTGTCGCGTGTGCGTCCTTTGCGTATTCATATGTACAGGTCAACCACCATAGATGTACGTCAGGCCTTCAACGGACACGTATGGGCCTACAGATGCGTCCACTGTGACCGCCTATTACTTAAGCCGACAGCGAGCATGGCAGAGTGGCAGGAGTTGGCCAAATTGCAACCTCCTGGTTCTTCCCCCGCCATTTTCGAGTCTCTTCCGGTAATCAGATGCCGGCGGGGCGAGGAGGCAGGAGCCACGGACGACGCAACCCCCCCCTTTGGTCTCTGTGATTCATGCCATTGCCTGAGACAAAGAGAGTCGCGGCGCCAGAGGACTACCGAGACCCCTGCCCCCGCTACCCTTCCGTCCCCCATGACTTAGCAGTTTTGTGCCCAACCCGCGCTCGCAGTGTGCATGGCACCCAGCCCCATGGCTGCGGCCTCACTCCACTCTACCCCCCCTCTGGGTTTTGGCCACGTGACCACACTGGCAGGTGCTGCGTCCACGCCCCATCGCATCTCCAGCTGCGGCCCTTAGAAGTTTCACCGCGTGGTCGAGGCGGGCTGTGAGGCTTGCCGTGCGTCGGCGATGGCCGCCCGCCTGGATTGTGCGCGAGAGGCCGCCACTCAGATACAACTTCTGAAGGAAAGCGGCCGAGCTGCGACGCCCACTCCTCTCGGTACAGCAGCAGTGTCGCAGTAGCATCATGAAGACGCCTACCTCGGGCTGTTTGCCATTGGTTGTGATGCAACGCCTCTACCGCCGATGCCGGCGACCGAGCCGTGGGCAGTGCCTAGCTGCCAGCAATTTCTTGACGGCCTTGTTTCAGGGAACTACGACTCTGACGAGGATAAGTCGGTGCTGGAGGCAATTTCCAATGCAATCGTACTTCGTGGCGACCGCCAGCAGATCCGGCTGCGGCACAAGAACGGGCGGGTGCGCATCTACACTAAGCAGCTGTTGCCAAGGAAGTAGGTCGTCAAAACCATCCAGATCAACAAGCGCCGTGCCGCCGCGCGTCGGTTGCGCAGGACCGGGGGGCCTGGAGTGCTATCGGCGCAGCGCGGGCAGACGCGTCTCGCGCGTGGCCTCGTGCGTCGCTCTGTGGCCGAGCAGGTGGGCCTCATTACGGCTCTTTCCATGGGCCACATTCGTTTCAATCGTTGGCTCAGGGCCCTATGTGCGTCGCGCAGTGGCCTCGATAGCATGGCTACGCTGCGTGCTCATCGGCGGGAGTTGGCGTCCTTGCATGGCAAGCAGGTCGTGGTGACGGGCTCGGGCGCACATCTGGTCTCTCTCATTGCGGCAATCCAGGAGAGGGTATCTGCCCTGTGCGAGGCGGACCTGTTCGTAGAGAGACGCGCAAATGACCCCCTGGCTACGACCAACGCGTCGCCCTCCGAGGCTTGCGCGACTCCGGCGATGCCATTTCAAGGCTCGCCCCCGGAATCTGAGCCTGATGTGCGGATTACCCTTGGATTGGACGAGGGCGGCGACCCCGGGACGGTGAAAATTGTCGCCTCAGTTATCAACCAAGCTCACCCTAATAGCCCGTCGAACACCATCGTGGTCAGCATATGCCCGTGCGAAGACGACAAGTTTGAAGAGTTGTCCGTCATGGTGGAGCCGCAACTGCCCCAGATGGACGCCCTATTACGTGATGGGGTCATGGTGCACAGCGCGCGCCGTCCGGTCCGGTTGCTTTAAGGGAGCGACTACGCGGCACAATGCTGCCTCGTCGGCCATCAGGGTGCAAGGGCAACCCAGCCTTTCCTGATGCGCAGGCGGACTCGGTGGCCAAGCGTCAGGCAGGCAGCGCTCGATGCCTTGTTTGGCACACTTCAAGACGTGTCGGGCAACAAGCACCTGCGAGAGCGCACGCAATTTGCGAACTGCATGGCGCTTGACGACGTTTCGCGGAGAAGCGGCGAATCTGGCGCGCCGGATAATCATTGCTCCGCAGCGCGGAGTCCTCTATTCGGGATCAACCCCCGCCAAACTGCTCGAATTCCGTTGCCCACTACGCAAAGAATTAATCACTGACTGTTGCGACTTGCGGTGGAGATCGTGATGGTGCACCGGAGCGCGACTGACGGGGCTGCGGCTGGTCAGCAGGCGGCCTCCGATTTTGCCCTGCAGCTGGCCGCATGACTTCACGAGAAGGTGCGCCTGCGCCCTACCTCGTACCTCGGCGGGCTGTTTGTTGGTCGAGATTGCCATACAACTGGCGACAGAAGCGCACTTGTGTGCGCCGCGCTGGTCCGCAAGGCTCGACAAAGCCATGTGGCTGCCTACGCGGAAGCCTGGCGGATCTGGAACCGGGTCCAAAGGACCCTGAACCGCGCCGCTATTATCCTCGCGGACGAGGTCTCGGCGTTTCGCGCGGATACGGCAGCCATGGTCATCCTGTTGAAAAGTAGCTTTGGATGGCTCTCTATCTGACCGAAACTGAGCATTTTGATGTTTCATGCTCCAGATTCTTTGGAGCGTTGGGGCAGCATCGACCTATATGGGGAGCAGGCACTCGAGGCTTGGCATGGCCGCTACAACCAAGGTGCGGTTAGGTGCCAAGGCGCGAGAGAGCTGGAGCGCGCAGCGGCGTTTATGCGGTAGATGGCCCTAGAAAGGGAGGCTGGGCTGACGTTCTGGGGCGATACGCACCTAAGCGGACGCCCGAGGCGGCTGGGGCCCGTACTGCGAAAAAGATTGGCGACAAGCGCCGGCGGGAGAACAAGCCGCCAGTACCAGTGTGCGGAGCCGAGGCCGTCAAGGCAGCCAAGAAGCAGAAGAAGTGGGCCGCTGGGGTTTCAAAGGAGGCGGCTAGTACCGTACGTGCGCACCTGGCACGCATCAGTGGGCACCATGCATGATTGGAATAAATGAGGCGTGTTTTGCAGCAACGAAAGTGCCCCCTTGTGTTACGAACAATTATGAGAGAGAGAGATTTTCACATGCGAAAACAGAGCCGGAGCTATGCCCGATTCCCTCCAGATCGCACGACAAGGCCAGACAATTCTGCATACAGAATCGTTCGGGGTGTCTGGGCGCGCCATACAATGCTACCAGCAGCTTCCTCCATGCCACCCAGAGTCACTCGAGTGCCCTCAGCCCGAACTCGTGGATAGATAGCCCTTCAGACCATTTTGGACACTTGGACGAGCACATGTACGCGTCATCGTCCTTGTGGCGGTTGCCAATGCTCCGAATGGCACAGGTAAGGCACATCAATACACAATGAGGCGAAGCGAACAGGTGAACCGTAAGACTGCACCACAGAAAAACCTATGCCCACCTTCCTCAAGCTTGTGCAACATGGCACGACACACGTGCGCGCAAACTCACACCTCTTCACACTTGTTTGTCCATCACAATGTGCACCAAGACACACGAAAGGTGTTGGGCGTTGCGCGCGGCTGGAGCCACGTTTTCAGAGGTTCCCCCTATCTCTATCTGGGTGAGTACGGGTAGGTGAGTCAAAATCTGCAGGAAAAGACAGGTTTTGACCACTCGCGGTGCTTTTTTACTCGTGCACTTACACGTGCAGCAGTCGTACAGACACCCGCAGCTACCTTTTTCCTGTGTGCCATCCCTGTTGCGCGGTGCATATGCCAAAGTGGTCCTCGTTCAGAGCTATCAAACACACCCCCGAACGGTCCGAAGGAATCAAGACAGCCAGAGTTATCCACATCTCCCTGTCCAAGTCATCGTACACCCGGCTACATACATGGTGTGGGGCGTTGTGCACGGCTGGAGCCACGCTTTCAGAGGCTCCTCTCATGTCCATCTGGGTGCGTTCGGGTAGGTGAGTCATAATCTGCAGGAAAAAATCAGGTTTTGAGTGCCTGCAGCGCTCTGGTGAGCCTGGGGTGTCAGTTGTCGTTGTTGTGTGTTCCAGGCCTAATGCGCTTTTCTGCTGTTGCTTGCATGCGTGGGTCACCTGGCTGGAAAAGAGATGCGTACTCCTTCATATTCTGCTGCATTCAGAGCGAAGCACGTTGGTACGGTCGCACTTCTGTCCGCGCGCCTCATAAGCACAGTTGCGGGGTGACCAGGGCCGTCCGGAGGCGGCTCGGGGCGGTCCCAAACTTGACAAGAAGCGCTCAAAACTATCATTTCAGTATGTGCCCCAGACAGTCAGGCAGAGCTGGTGTCCACGTCCACGTGGTGTTCGGTCGTGAAATGCGGGTGCCTGAGCCAAAAAATGTCCAGACAAGCCGTCATCATTTAATGTGACCAATGGGCTCTCGTATGTGAATGAAGAGCCAAGCAGGCGCATCAGATCGCTTGAACACCCAGCAGAGCACGCGCAACCGCTGTTAAGTAGACGTGATGCGGCGCCGTCTGCCCCGTGGTCTTAAAGCAGAGACCCTGACTGTTTACGATTCCCCCTTCCCATCCCCATCACGACGACACGAATGACGTACGCCGCCACAGTACATGAGCCCTGCACACTATAGCACGCGCCTTTCGCAAAACTTAATGTGCAGGCGACTCCACACCCCAGCAGCTTCACCCGAAAGCTCTCGCCAAAGAATGTGGGGAAGCACACGCGGCACGCACACTCTAGCGACTTCCAGTCGTCGCCGCGCATTTGCAGTGGATGGCAGAAACATGCCCACGTCGCGCAGTCGGCACCAAGCCTCGTGTGCTGCATCCGATGCAATTCCCGCCGACACGATGCGACGGTCGAAGGCCTCCTGCTTCACAATGCGCGCGTGCCTGGCACGTGCCACGGCATATCTCTTCCCCTTCTTTTCCTCTGTAGTTAGCTCTCGATCCAGCTTCTTCGCCGCCTTGGCCTCCTTCACCGCCTCTTTTTCCGCGGCAGCGTTTACCATCGCCGCCAGAATCTGGGGTGTCGTCACAACCGTACCCCTCGCTGCCGTAGACAGAGCGCCGTTGACTAGGACGGGTTGCGACATGTCCTTGTGGACAGAAGGGATCACCCTAGAGGTCAACCTCTCGTGTTCCACTTCCGCAACGACAACGTCAGCGCCCTTCCACCGTTGTGATTTCGTGATGACCGAGGGGTTGAGGGGCCGCATCCGCTCCTGGCGAAAGGCTGACACCAGCGCGTCCGTCGAAAGGGATCCGGAGGCGGCACGGCCAGTAAAGGAAGTCACGTCCGCCGTATTGAATGGCCGAGCACCATCCCCGCGCGCCACAGAAGTCTCGCGGGCGCGGCGCCGCACGTTTGCCTGACACCACCCAAACGAGCTTAGATTCTAGAGCGCCTGGAGGATGTGGGACATCTTTGACGGTTCTTTTACGACGTGCTCGTTGGCCTTCAGGAGAGTGAGAAGAACGGCTGGCGGAAGGTGTACCTTGGCACCGTCGGGGGAGAGGAGCTTTGGCTCATCTTCGGACTAGGTCTGCGCAACATTGGCAAACATTATAGCCCACACATCAAACATGCTTTTGTAAAAAATGGTGGGTACCGCCGGCACACAACCTCTTGCCGCCGTTTGCATCCGGTGCGGGCGCGTCTACCGCGGCGTTCTGTGTGTTCGCAGCTGGAGTTGTGGCGGCGCACTTCATCGTGGTCGAGGGCCAGGTACAAGGACCGGCCGTCCTCACCGAGACGAAGTAGGAAGGCAGCAAGACCGGCACGGCGCTTTCCTGCCATGCTGGAATTTCATGCTGAGCATCCCGACATCCCCTAGAGTCCCTTTCCGACCCGACATGACCGACATTGGGGCATGGATGTGCGTCTCGTCCGTATAATAAACCTGCCGGGGGGAATCAACGCGCAGGTCCCGGTACAGAAGCGTCAAGAGGGAAATCCGGTTGGTGACGACATCGGGTCTCGAGTTTCGTGCACGGCCCTCCTCAAACATGCCGACCCTGTACCGCCACAGCTCGGGTTGTCGCGAGAAGGAAAGCTTATCCCAGCTGCGGCCCGGAACCAGCGTGCCACCAGATGGCTCACGGGCGGCCGCCTGCCAGTACACAGAGAATTGGCCCAGTTAAGAGGCACACACGCGGCACAGATCTTCCTGGAACAAGCCCCGCGCAATCTTCTCGCTGGTGATCAAACACCTGGCCTAAAATGCCTTGTTCTCAGAGTTTAAGAAAGGAATAGGCCCACACCTCCTCTTCATCCCTCTCGTGAGTACTTATTACCTTGAACATTTGTACGACAGGTTGTCTCAGATGGTAAAGTCTTTAACCGTCAGACCGCCAGACCGAAAGAGGCCTAGAGCTGCCTTCTTTCTCTCGTGGTATTCATCAGGACAGGCCTGCGGCCCAGGGCGTGCTCCACCCGGTCTTTCCGGACGGCTCAAAGGGGGCCAGAGGGAGAAGGGGGTGGCAGAATGGTTGTGGCGGGACAAAAGGACATAGTGCTCAGTGCGGGGGACGTGGGGATCTGCTTGAGCCTTGACTCAATCGGAAATTGGACGCAGAGGAAGGTGCCACGGAGGGCAACGGGAGGCATGGGGGACCTTTGTGGGATGAAGAGGGTGCCGGATTGCCTTTATCGCGCTGAATGGGGCGTCCAGGCGGTGTATTCAGGACAATTGTTTCCTTCAGAAGCGTGCGCTTTTCTCGCCTCGGACGGCGCCGAGAATCCCATTCGGCTTTCTTGGCGCGCTCGTTGCACCACTGGAGAGATATTTAGTTGGCGTGTGCAACGGGGCGCCCCGCTGTACGCGTTCAATTCTCTACCGTTTTACAAAATCCCACAAAGAACGAGCGAGCGTGTTATTGGGTGCTGTCGAATTCAATTTTCGGTATCCACACTGTGGTTTCCCACACAAGCCGCGATTGTGAAAAACTGGTACACTTATGAAAACCTGGTGCCAGACGGATACATTGCAGCCATGCTCTCAAGGTGCCCGCACGCCAATGGCGACCACAGCGTTCTCGTTGGTTAGTAACACCGAGTTGTCATGGTAACATGGCACGTGACGATCGATTTATTCGTTCGACCCGACCATGTCGATCACGGGAGATGAATTTCATCAGCAGAAACAGCAAAGCCTTTGTTCTTAATTGCGGTTTTCTTCATCTGAACTGTTGGGCGCCACTCCCTTGTCTCTGAACCTGTCCGCTGCTTGGCAATGGGGGCGGACGCGCGCGTCGCGGAACCCGCCCGTGCGGCCGCCGATGGCTCCATCACGGCGGCCGAAGACTCCCCCACGGCCGCCCCAGACCCCCCCGCAGCTGCCGTCGAGCGCCCCGTGGCCACCACCGACCACGCCACGGCCCCGCTGACCCTGCCGAAGCCACAGCGCACCCAAAGGCGGCGACGGCCGAGCCCACCACGGCCGCCACCGAGCTCTCCACGGCCACCGCCGGCCGTGTCTTGTCCACCGTCTGCAGCCCCGCGGCCACCGCAGACCCCCGAGCGACCACCGCCAATCCAGCTGCGGCCGCAACCGACCCCTCTGCGGCCACTGATGATCCCGCCGCGGACACATTCGGCATTCCGGCGGCTGCCGCCGACCCCCCCGACCTTGTGGCCTCGTCTCCTTCTGCACTGAGTTCCCAAGTGGAAAGAATGGCAGTCGCTTCTATGGCTAGTGTCGTGACCGTGCGGTGCATGGGTGGACACCGTGGATATGAGGATAGTGGGAGCGGATGGAACAGCTCGGGTGATTTGGGAAACAGGCCATGGCGAGTCAGAAAGAAGAAGTCCTACCGTTTCAGACGGACAAATATATAAGCATGCTCTTCTCTATCGCAACGGGAGCTCACTGTGGCACACAAAGCACTTGCACTCCTTCACGACACGCTCCTTCCAATCTTTATCACCAAAAGAGCGCGTACAAACTTAGGTAGATGCAGGAGTTCTCCATAGAGAATGCAAAGACATCTGTCAAGGCTTGTGCGGCTTGTTTCTAAAGCAAAAACGCTGGGGTTCAAAGGAGCTCCACTCCTTCGATGGACGGCTTGAGGTCGTGGAGCAGCGTCACAGGAAATTGAGAGCCCCACCACTTGGAAACAACAAGAATCCCACAATCATCCAGCTCTTCTAAAGCTCCAAGCTCAGCCTTGGCGGCGCTGAGGCCGTGGCGAGAGAACTTCAGCTTGTCCGCCAAGGCGGCCATCGTGCAGGAAGAAAAGAAAATTCCTGAGCCAGATTACGAGGGAAACAAAACAGTGCAGAGAAAATAGGCGGCTTCGGCAGAGAGGGATATGGAAGGGCTGTGCCAGGCTGGTCTTCGCACCACGTTTCCATGCTCGCGCGTCTGTGTGCCCACAGAAAAAAGCGAAGCCGACGCGAGACACTCCAACGCCGGCGGAATGCGGACAGCCACCACGCCACACCCTAAAAAAGTAGCAGCGGACACAAAAGCCACGCCAGAGGTGGCGGTATCCACGGCGACCTCTTTGAATATGACGCATGTTTCGTGGAGAGAGACAGCGCCGCGCGCCGCGGCGCGTCGGAGAGATTCCAAATCCGCGGAGTTGAAAGACAGTGTACAGACTGCCTCGTCGCCGTCTCTTCCACTCCTCCCCACTTTCTGGGCGTACATCTCCACCGAGTCTGGTGCGGGCTTTTTTTAAAGTTGCATACAGGATAAGAGCTGAACGAGAGCTTCACGCAATGAACAAGGGTTAGCTTGGAAATGTTTTCGGTCATACATGGTGTACAACGTGGCACACACGACAACAAGAAGAAAGACATACGAGATGCACTCAGAAAGCGTACAATGTTCACAAACAGGCGCACGGGAGGACAGATGATCCCAAGAACAAACGCAATCGTGGAGACAACAACACCCCGGCGCCTTTCCAGGAAAGCGGTCTTCGCCGCGTTGCTGTCGCCACGTCCGGCGTGACATGGGAGGATCGTGACACCGTCTGCCGCAGCGGATGTCGCTGCGATCAGCTGATGAAGAACTGAAACTGGGTATTCCACATTCTTTCGGAGGTGCACGTAGAAGATGGAGTTTCCGTCACTTCGCGCGGCAGCCTCGCGAAGAGTAAAAAAGCTCGACGTTGGCGAAAGGTACTTTCGGCCTCAATATGCCGCATAGGGGAGCTCTCGCTCGTCCATGAGATGAGAGAAGGCCGCCTTTCAACGTTGAGAGCCAGATTCGAGCGGACAAGGGATTTTCTGACGACACGAGACGGCGGCATGGCAAACACTCGCAGAATATGATGCTCGTCAAAGAACTGCAATGCCGCTTTCATTGCGAGGCGTTGGACTGTTGGGGAACGAGCAGCACGTTTAGTTATTTCTGGGCGCCAGCAGGGCCACGACAACCACGTATATGCCTCATCCGCAAGAAAGAAGCCAGCCCCGCCCTTCTCGAGCTCGCGATACAGCCCCATTTTGACTGAAATTTGCTCGGGGCAAACAGACAAGACTGTCAGAGATCGCTGTCGGAGTTAGGCAATAATCGTGTTGCGGACTTGCGGATTCGTCTCTCTCGAAAACGTCGCCGCCGACACCCCACGCGCGTGGAGGTAGTTGACGTGCTGGAGCCCCAAGGCCGTCAGAGGGCACACGACAACCGAAACGCTACCAAAGCGGCAACACAGCAAGACGGAAATCACGAAAAACATCAGCGTCTACTCTGTAGCTGTTCAAGTCGGCAGCAGAACAGAAAGAGCACTATTAGAACGCTGGTCCGCTTCGCTTGGCATTGCCACGTGATGCGCTTCAATGGCACAGAAGACAGGATAAATGTGCACATGACCTGCCTTCCCAGAGCCTGTCGCCATGATGCACAGAAAGCTGGAAGCGGGCCCATGCCATTGTACAACCTGTTCTGTTCCCTCCAGCTGGCCTGCTCGAACGCTCCGCACGCCAAATCTGGTCCAAAACACGTCGTGCGCTGCGCATCGTGTGAGTCGGTAAGATGCCATGCTTCAGCACAATACCACGACACGCAGCTGGTCGAAGGCACGTACGCGGTACTTGACTACAGCAGTGATCTTCGGTTGCTTGAAAAGAGCAGGCACTGACGAATTTCATAAATGACTGTTAATACCTCGGCAAGTACAGATCATGAGCAAAACCATGGCAGTCTACTTTTGAGTTAAGCTTTTTCGCCATAGTTAGGTGTCAAGGCTCAAGCTGCCGACACCTCGAGAGGTAAGTGTTTCTCTTAGTGACCTTTCGTATCGCCTGGGACGTTCCTCAGCCTGTCTCTGAAACTCTGGCCTCTAGGCTGAACATATGGAGACAGGTGTCTGCCATGCGCTCACAACAAGGTACGAGAATGCTTGCTACAGGCGCGCCGCCTCGTGTCACCTCCGGGGCATGAACAATACTGCTTCGCCGTTGTGCGCTTTGGTGGCGTCCTTCTGGGAGACTTCCTGCGGGAGGCACGGAGCCAGCGTTGGCTGTCCGATGGCAGCCTTTCTTCTTTTACCCCGCTGTCCTTTTCATTACGTTCATCTCCTGATCCCCTCTACCTCCAGGTCAATCTTTCCGTGGACAGCTGCCCCCGGCCCTAAGCCGTAAAAGACCATGGACAGCCATACTCTACCTCCGCGGACGATGTGGGCGGACTCTCCCCGTTCCGCAGGGGAAGAGCTACAAATCCATGGACGCCCCGTAGCGGGATCCGCATCCCAGACGCTCATCATTAAAATCGGATCGTCTCTACTCTTTAAGGAGCCTTCAAGCACGGGGGGCAGCGGCTTGTACGGCCGTCCAAAGAAAGGTGTCGAAAAGCAGGTCATGGAAGATCTATTGGAGACACTGACCGCAATGCACCTATCCCGCAGGCGTGACGTCACGATGGCACGCTGAAATGCGCTCGGCGGTCTTTGGACTGCAGCCATCATGCACTAAAACCCTGCGACAGCCTCGGCAAGGAGCTTGGCAACATTTTACCGACTGCGCCAGGGGGTGTCGTAGGACGCGGCGTTTCAACGGGTTCGTCTTCAACGTCTGAATGGCGTCCGAGAATGGTTGGGAGCTCTTCCTAAGCCGGAGATGGACCGCAACCTCCCGATAAGCGTCCTCACTGGGACCCATCGGGCTGCCTTGCCGCTAGAACCATCCTTCACGGGCGCCTCCCCAATGGCGACGCCAGTCTTTTAAGAAGACCCACGGGCGGCCCTCAACCCGCTAAGCATCACGCCTGTCCTCAGTCATCCCGTCCAGCCTGCACCGACAATGGGAGCTCCCACCGCTGTGCCACGTGCTGAAGAGGTGCACCCTGATGTGCTTCCCCTGTCTCCGACGACGGGCGCTGCCACCGCTGCTCCAGAATCTGACGCAAGGCACCCTGATGAGCTACCCCTGACTCTACTAGCCAACTCCCAGGAATATGCGGCTTTCTCCCTCCCGTGGTGTGTCATGCAGAACGACAGTTCTTCTCCCCAAGCCTTGAATGCTGCTGAAGCCAGCAGCTTGGTCTCAAGCGCATCGCTGCCGAATATGAATTTATGCAGAGAGATTCAGGAGGCATAGGAAGCGCGACAGCAGTGGTATCATTCTGAGCCACTCGCCCGCTCAACTCTGCATCACAGCGGAGCGACAGAAGTCGTTTCCTGGTACGCTTCTTCGAGCAGATGCAGTTCGTGTCACGCAGTACAAGAGAGTAGCGAAACAGATAGCTGACGTCGGGGGGATTGACGCGTTTGAGAACAAGTGGGGAAGTAGCATCGTAAGAAACGTCTGTAAGTGGCTGACGACGGGATACTCCAAGAGCGGCGATGAAAAGAAGAGGAGAACACTCTGACTGTTGTGTCCCCTTGTCTTTGTAGCTCAGCATTAGACCAACGTGTTGAACGGCGTCCCCATCGCGCCCGTCTACGGCTTGTCTGCCTGTGCCACGCCCACCGATGCTCCACCTGTCCTCGCCACGGCCACCGGGCCTTCAGACCGTGCACCCTGACACTCTTTTGGAGCTGTAGTCTGTCGTGCACGCCTCTCGGGCGGCCACGAAGCGGCTTTTTACCTGCTCGTGGCGCCCCTTTTGCGCCCCGGATGGCCTCAAGTCACACAACCGGTTCGCTTCCTTTTGGCCTTAATGGGCTTTCTCTCACTGTATCAGGCGCGAATATGGGGGTAGCCCGCGGATGCCAGTCGGGAGCGATCATTTGAATGGCCGCACATAATTCATTCTTAGAGCGTAAGCTACCAACGACGTCACAATTTCGCCTTCTCACGTATACCTTTCTGTCTGTGGTACATGCTGGGCCTGGAGCATGGAGTGTGATCGTGTCTTTTGAGGCCTTCAGGGGAAAATCAAATGCACAAGGGAGTTCCATGAGGGGTCTGTGGGAACAGCCGTGAGCAGTGCGTCAAAAAGGGCCACAAAGAGCTCTCCGTCCTGCGGTCGGCTCCTGTCGGGACTGCTGTCGGCCCAATGGCCGTGAAGAGCATGACATGCGTGGCATCCCACCCGGCCGTGTTCGTCTGCTGTTCTGCCAACGCGCGCTCCATCCAGAAATACATCTTCGACGGGATCAGCAAGCACATCAGCGAGCTACAGGACGCGGAATCCGTGCGAACCAGCCGACTCCCTGTTGGATCGGCCCGGTCTTTCAAAGTCATGGGTCTGACAAAAAACAGCAAATCTCCCAGACCGGCCTGCTGGCGGCCATCGAGTCCGACGCCGAGGCAAGCGTTGGCCTCCGCTCAATTACCAACCGAGAAAACTTCGACCGGGCTATTGAGTTATCCTCATGAGTTCGCCTCAACCTGCGCGATGCGCGCAGTGATGTCGCTCCTTGTGAAGATCTGGAGAAGAGCAAAGAAGAGGCCGGATCTTCGGCAAGCTGCCACAGCAAGACTTACATTCACGACTTTAGCGGCAGCGTCAAAGGTATGCATCCTTTCTCACTTTTTATTGACTGCGGGTGTTTCTCTACTTTCGACTGATGCATCCAATTATCTTTCGGCTCCAGCTCTGGTTTATGACGTCTCTGTCTTTGGTGATCCACTCTTGGACGATTGATGCCCTCGCGATTTCGTTTTCTCATTCAAAGGCGCGTTCTGAGAAACACCTCTGAATGATTTGGGGCATTGGAGGCCTCGGTTAATCGGTCGTGGCGTCCAAGCTCCTGAGCAGTCGTCGTTGCATGCTCCCTGTTCTGTATTTTCTTGCCACGTTCTGGTACTAAGAAGGCGAGACAACTTGCGATCTTGTGTGGGAAATGCTGACAGATCATGCAATAGCCCTTTACCGTCCTTGACCGGCATGCTTTCCATCCACGGCACCCCAGCCTCACTTCCGCCCGCCCCTCTTACGCGTCTCGTGCCAACGTGCTGTTCCAGATGTCATCTCGTCGCGAGCGCAGGGAGTTTTTCGCCCCCCCTCTCCACCTCGATGGTTCCAGAGCCCCAAAGAACTCACCGCAATCATGTCGGTCAGGCCCGCCTCCGCCGTACACCGGCGGCCACGCCTTCCACAACTTCGGCGGCACTTACCTACTCTGGTGCCGGAGACCGTCAGGATCCGCCTCGTTTGGCATGTCGTTCACCACGCCATGGCGTGCTCCGAGGCCGCCCAGATGTTTGGCTCTGACCCAACCTCTGTCTACCAATTCAAGGCTACCTACCCTTCCATCGGGGAGCTGTGGCCCAGCGGTGAGCGTCGAAGCACCCACCGCTACAAAAGTTTGTATGAGGAAGCCTTCAAATTGGCGCTGGTTGTACTTTTTCGAGGAGCGGCGCTAACTCTTTTTGCATGAAATTGACGACATCATCAAGGCGCTGCAGTAGCTTCCCGCCTGGACGGGAGAGCTCACATGCTCTACATGATGGGTCTATCGGCTCCTATGGGCCGTAGGGTGGACCTTCAAGAGGGTGATCACGCATTAAAAAGAAGGTGACGACCACCTGTTCGTGCGGTGGGCGCGGGTGGCGCTGCTCTTCCACTCGTCGCCATTCGTCTCTTGCGACGGACGAGTCTCACGTTGACGGTTCTTCGTCTTTCTGCCGGGGCATCTCGGCCCCGCAAGGGCAGAGGTCTCACAGCCTGTTGCCGAGCCCGTGGAACCGTCCGCGCTGCACGGTGACCGTGGGCATCTCCTCCAGCGGATGGGTGCTGGCGGAGTACATCTCGGAGCAAACTGGCGGTGGCAGCGGCCAGACCGAATATGATTGGTCAATGTTCAGCCTTGTTTTCCTCCCCAACAACAATCCTGTTGTTGGGGCGGCAGAGGCAAACCACAACTAGGAGATCAATGACATTTTTCCGATCGAAAACGCACCGATACACACAACGCGAGTGGATGCGTTCATTTGAGCCCACGGCCTCCGTGTTGTGCGGCTGCCACCATACAGCCCAGACTTTTCCCTAGCGGAGATGATGTTGTTCAAGGAAAAGGCCAAGGTAGCCGAGATTATTTTCCCGCTTGCCTCTGAGTGGAATGGACGGTTGGCCTTGCACTTGGCGTGTTTATTTGTTTCTCCGTAGGATTTGAGGTGCTTCTTTGCGGCCAAGAGAGATCAAATGATGGCTGTTCTACCGGAACTGCCGGGGGGTGGACGCTCCTCCTGAGGATTTGCTTGACGCTGCTCCTGTAACAATGAGCCCATGATAGAAGGGCACTGCCAGAGTGAAAGGTAGCTCGGAGGTGGCTATTCAAAGAACCTGAGCAGAGAAATGTCACTATTGAACGAAGAAAAATGGTCCGGGAGGGCCTTTCAGAGCCACGGCCACGTGTCTTCTCTGGAAGGAAAATGCGGACCTCAACATTGTGTCAAGAGCGAGGCTCAACTTTGAGCTGCTAAATTTGGTGAGGGGGACTCGGCCAAATCGGGTTGCGGTGCCACAACTTGAAGAAAGGGCTTCACGGATAAGTCTCGTCTGTTGACTTGGGCACTTCGCAGGCTCTTAAGAAAAGCTGGTGAAGCCAGAGCTGCCAGATTGGGATGCTTGTTGGGCGTCCACCAACGGAGTGACCAACCCCTTCGTCAAGAGATGCGCGAGCGCGTCGCGCTGCAGTCCCGAGAGCGAAACGAAAAAAGGAGATACCTGGACGTGTGACTGCTGCTTCCACAAGTAGAGCTGAGCGGTTATCACTCCAGAGTGGCAGCTTGGGATCAAGGTTGCTGGACTTCATCCACATGGACAGCTGAGTGAGATGATGCCGTGCTCACACGTTGCAAGGCGCGCTGCTGAGGCAGGCTGTCCTCGTGCGTCCACATGGACTCATCGCATGACGACATGCCGCAGCTGACTTTAGGCCACAGAGAAAAAAGCCTCTAACACACACAACGTTCTCGTCCGATATCAGAGTCGAGCTGCTCTTGAGGTCCACTTTTCTGGGGCATCGTCCAGACTGCCTCGAGACCACTGAGCAATTGTCGCGTGCAATTGGCAAAGACACTGACACGTGCTCGTTGCGTGGTTCTTTCTTGTCGCGGGGCACAGATGCGAGGCAGTCTCGCTGCGTGGGCGTCGATGCATCTGTCCAGTCCATGATCACAGTCAAAAAGTCCCGCATGAGGCTCGCAATCCCCGGCAGTTTCCACAAGCGGGCGAGACCATCAGAAATGTGGCCGCTCCCGATGTGGCAAGAGCGTAACGGCCACGCCCAGACGGCAAAGGCTTGAGTGGGGACTAATATGTAACGCAGTCTTCGACACTTTTCCAACTTGTGTTGCACTTACAGTCTTCCAGGAAGTCTCGGGCACTCAATTTTGTGCAACCATCAATAGCTTATGTAAGTATTCTACATTAGTTCGTCCTACCAACTGTCAACGACATCTCGTACCCAAACAGTACCCAGATTCTCGATTTCGCTTTGTGAAAATGTGCTTCAAAATACTCCCGAAAATATACGCATACGCTTGCCCTGGATCTTACCAAGTACGCGGACGCTATTCCGAATGGGTACGCTTGAAGACCTCTGCTTTGGATCACATCGCCGTACCAAGGAGACCAAATTTGTTGGCCGCCGGTCATGTCCTTGGCGAAGGAAAGCCGGCCCCACCGCCATCCACGCACCTCCACGCCTCTGCTGTGGACGACAGCAGTCGCAGCAGCAACTATGGTCGCTGTGGTTTGGCGCGCTGATTGCGCGCGAGCTTGATTCGGCGCCCCTGCGACGACGAAGCACGCCCCACGGTGCACGCCAACGCCCCACCCCGGACCCCGTCGTCGCCGGGGGCGGAAGACCAACCCGCCCCCGCTACATGCCGCCCGCCGTCGGTCGTCATTGATGACGGCATGTCGTCTGTCGGCGCAGCCTGGGCGGCGGAGCGTGGGCATGCCCCCACGCGGCGCGAGGTACCTGTATCTCCCACAAGCCCGCGAGCACCAAACTCAGCGACCGCCGGGCCATCCTGGTGGCGATGGCGGCCGCGGTTGCCTCGGGGGTACGGCCAGAGAATTCCAACACCCTCGTGCCGTCGGAGCCCCGCTCCGCTGTTGCTGGCGCGGCGACGCGAGTGCGCCCCCGCGTCAAACGGCGCAGGTGTGCCGGGCCGTCGTGCACAGTGCCCTGCGCGTCGTGGAAGGCTGTATGAGTGCGAGGCTGTTGGGGGGACGTGCACTCCACTGAGCCATTGATGGCCCGCACCCTCTCACTTGACAGACGATCGACTCGTTTGCAGCGGCGGCGAACGATCTGTGCCCTGTTCCCGCGCGACTGCTCCGAGCCGACTCCCGTCGTCTCTGTTTTCGCGGACTATCCATCCACCTGCCACCGCCCGTCGCCGTCATGGGCGCCCCCACAGTATCGGCCCGGGCGGCCGCCGCCGCGACGGCCGCTG
>ENA-ORXC01000708-ORXC01000708.1-marine-metagenome-genome-assembly--contig:-NODE-708-length-22169-cov-48.505160_pt1 | contig 22169 bp, 23 predicted proteins | sample MGYA00237865_ERZ511478 | MGnify/ENA metagenome assembly ERZ511478
TTCTCATATAATTTTTGAGCAGGATTGTCAATAGCTGTTTCCAATGCTAGTCCTTTATAGCTATTCTGTTTGCAAAAATCTTGCGCTTTTAAAAGTAATTGTTCGCCAATAGATTTTCCTCTGTAATCCGCATGAACAAACAAATCATTTAAAATGAGGGATTCTTGTAAACTTACAGAAGAGAAAGTGTAATATAATTGTGTAAAACCTACGGCTATATTGTCTTTGTACGCTACAAATATGATAGATTCTTCTTTCGCAATTCTATTTTTTAAAAAATTGGTGGCAGCATCGATGTCAGATTCCATTTTATAAAACACTCTATATCCATCAAAAAGAGATAAGATGTCGTTAATCTCTACTATAGTAATCCTTTTTATATGTATCATATCAAAAAAAAGCTCCATAAAGGAGCTTTTAATTATTTAGTTTTCTTCTGCTTATTTATTTCATCTTGCAGTTGCCTACTTATTTTTTGCTCACGCTCTAAAGCTCTTCTTCTATGGTCTTCATATTCAACTTCTAGTTCAGAAAGGTTTTGTTTCGCCTCTTGAGTTAATATGTTGCTATTTCGAAACTTATAGATAAACAAACCTAGTGTTAAGAACAATGCTCCAATAATAGTCCAGAGTACAAAATTATAAGTCCCTTTTGAAACAGGTAAACCTAAGAAAGACATACTATCTTTTTCTTCGGTAACCGCCCCTAAATTAGTAGTGGTTTCTTCTAATTTTTTATTTAAGGATGTAATAGTAGTTTCGTGCTCTGCAATAGTAGTTTTAAGCTCGCCAGTTTTTTTATTCATAGCAGCTATGGAATCCAAAACATTTCTACGTATTTTAAATAGATTGGTTTCTTTTACCACCTCGTATCTAACACCATCGGCTCTATAATTTCCTGAACGTTTTGCAATATAATCGAACTGATTGCTGATCGGACCTTCGTCAAGAGATAGTTTATCTTGCTCTTCTTCAGCATCTTGTGCAAATTGTACATTACTAGCCAAAATAAAGACCAGTAACAATAGTATTCTATAAAACTTCATGTAATAGATTCTTAGGTTAATTTGAATAATTTAGAGTCGACTAAAGTACTTTATAATTATTGAATAAAGAAAAAAAAGTACAAAGCATAAAACTGTTTATTTAATTACGTAAGAAATCATCAAATAGATGTTTTCAATATGACGATTAATAATAGGTAAAACGACGAACTTTTGCAATATACTTTGCCAAACGAATTACTTGGTGAGAATAACCATATTCATTGTCATACCAAATATAAAGAACAACGTTTTTACCAGATTCCGATACAATAGTTGCCATGCTGTCGTAAATAGATGGCGCAGAGGTGCCTATAATGTCTGAAGATACCAATTCTTTATCTAAAGAGTATTTTATTTGTTCTACCAAGTCACCTTCTAACGCATACTTTTTGATCATACTATTTACACCTTCTAAAGATGTTTTTTGATTTACATCAAGATTTAAAATAGCTAAAGAACCGTTAGGGACAGGAACTCTAATAGCGTTAGATGTCAGTTTACCATCTAATGAAGGTAACGCCTTTGTAACTGCTTTTCCAGCACCGGTTTCGGTAATTACCATGTTTAGCGCGGCTGCGCGACCTCTTCTATATTTACCATGCATATTATCTACCAAGTTTTGGTCGTTGGTATATGCATGAATAGTTTCCAAGTGTCCTTTTTCGATACCTAAAGTTTCTTCAATAGCCTTTAGTATTGGTGTAATGGCATTTGTTGTACAAGATGCTGCTGAAAAAATGTTGGTGTTATCGGGGTCATTTTCTAAATGATTTACACCGTGCACAATATTAGGTACTTCTTTTCCTGGTGCAGTCAATAGCACTTTAGATGAACCATTTGCTTGCAGGTGTCTTTCCAATTGTTCTTTGGTTCTAAAAGCGCCCGTATTATCAATGATCAAGGCTTCGTTAATACCGTATTTGGTATAGTCGATTTCTTCGGGCATGTTTGCGTAAATAACATGTACCGTTGTGCCGTTGATAATAAGTTTTAGATTGGCGTAGTCAACTTTTACCGTACCATTAAAAATACCATGTACAGAATCGGTTCTAAGTAAACTTGCTCTTTTTTCAAGGTTTTCGATACTTGGTTTGCCTCTTACTACAATTGCTCTTAATCGTAATTGATTGCCTTTACCTGTTTTAGACATTAATTCTCTGGCAACTAATCTACCAATTCTACCAAAACCATATAAAACAACATCTTTAGGTTCTATGTTTTTAAAATCTTGTGCCGATTGTAATTTATCTATTACAAAAGATTTTACGTTGTTTAAGATGTTAGTGTCAGAATGGTATTCGTAGGTTAGTTTGCCAATATCCAGTTTCGATGGAGGAAGCATCATATCTGAAATAGCCCGAAGAATTTCTACGGAATCAAAAATAGATATCGGTTTCTGTACAAATTCACCTGCGTACTCATGTAAATGAATAATGTCACTTACATTTTTGTCGATAACCTGATTTTTAAAAAGGACAATTTCAATAGATTTATCGTACCATAAATCGCTAACGATTTTGATAAATTCAGTCGTAGCTTTTCTGCGATCTGCTTGAAATGCCAGCTCTTTTTCAAATGTGGTTTGTGGAGCCATAATTAGTTGATTATTTTTAGAATTCGCACAAAACTAGAAAAATTAACCACTTAAAATAAATATTTTTCAAAAAAAAGCCCTCGTTTTTACGAAGGCTGTATTTTTAACTTGAATTATTATTGAAAGATCAGTCGGTCTCTTTCACCATTTGAGCCCACCATAACAATAACCGTTTTTCCATATTTAGAAATGCTTCCAAAAGCGGTGTAAGCGTCATCGATATTTCCTATTTCATAATCGTCTACTTTGACAATTACTTTTTCAGACAAGCCGTAACCTCTGTATCTTTCAGGTACTCCAGTGATTTTCACACCAGATGTTGTCTTGTAAACCTTTTTGTCGTGTTCGGTCAGGTTTCTAACTTCTAAACCCATTTCAGGTACTATTAACTTCTGTCTTTCTTTTAATATTAAAGGAAGTGTAAGTAGTTCTTTATCTCTATCAACAATAAATTCTAGAGTGTCGCCTGGTCTTTTTGTAGAAAGATATCCGGTTAAATCAGGATATTTATGTACATCAATTTCATCGACTTTTTTAATAATATCACCGACAACGATTCCGGCTTCTTCCGCTGCAGACTCTTCTTCTACCAATTCAATAAACACTCCGTCGATATTATTGATACCTCTTTCTATAGCATCTCTGGTATTTACTGGAGCAGGGCTAATGCCCATAAATCCTTTTTGAACGTTACCGTATTCCAATATGTCTTGAACGACCTTTTTCGCAATATTACTAGGTACTGCGAAAGAATACCCTACATAAGAACCTGTTTGTGAGGTAATAGCCGTATTGATACCCACTAAATCGCCATTAGTATTTACTAAGGCACCACCAGAATTACCTGGGTTTACAGCAGCATCGGTCTGTATGAAAGATTGATTTTTGCCAAGATTACGAGCTTTAGCACTAACTATACCTGCGGTAACAGTGGAAGTTAGGTTAAAAGGATTACCTACGGCTAACACCCACTCGCCAATTTTGGTATGGTCAGAATCGCCGAAAGCTAAATAAGGTAGCTTTTCATTAGGGTCGATTTTTATTAAAGCAATATCAGAATTTGGGTCGGTACCAATCAATTCGGCTTTGTATGTTCTATTGTTGTTTAGAGTTACCTGTAATTGAGTTGCTTTGTTGATGACGTGATTATTGGTAACAATGTATCCGTCAGAAGATATAATTACACCTGATCCAGTTCCTACTTGTGGTACCGCACTTCTACTGGTTCCATAAAAAACATCGAAAATAGTGGTAGGAGCTTTACTTATAGTGATATTCTTTACGTGGACCACGGCATTAACGGTATTCTCGGCCGCAACGGTAAAATCCACCTCATTTATACCGGCACCTCTTGCAGAAGTTGGTGTGTAGCTTGTATTTACAATATCGCCATTGTTTTCTTGACTAATGACGGTGAAATTTTCCTTCTCGAAAAATAGTTTGTAAGCACCTAATGTAATTGCACCGGCGAAAACAGATACAAACAAGAGACTTGCTATTCTTTTCATATTTATCAAAGATTTAACGTATTCTGCACAAAATTACTCGTTTTTATACTATTTCATAAGCGTTTAACTACTTTTTAACTACCAAGCAAAACGTAATTATGTGCTATCTTTGAGACTTTATTATAGCATGGAAAATACATTTTATAAATATCAGGGTACCGGTAATGATTTTGTGATGATCGACAATCGAAACGAAGAATTTCCGAAGGATAATACCGAATTAATAGCTAAAATTTGCCATAGAAGATTTGGGGTAGGTGCTGACGGACTTATCTTACTTGAAAATGACGAGGCTACCGATTTTAAAATGGTCTATTATAATGCCGATGGAAACGAGAGTAGTATGTGTGGTAATGGGGGAAGATGTATTGTTGCATTTGCCCATTTTCTAGAAATTATAAAGAAGGATACTGTTTTTATTGCTGTAGACGGTCTTCATGAGGCAACCATTATGAATGATGTGGTAAGTCTTAAAATGATAGATGTTAAAGAAATTAAAGAGAAATCAAGTGCCCTCTTTATGAATACGGGCTCGCCGCACCATGTGCAAATGGTGAGCGATTTAAAGTCTTTTGATGTCACTAAAGAAGGTGCGCGAATGCGTTATGGTGTCTACGGAGAAAAGGGTAGTAATATCAATTTTGTAGAGGCAAATACCAAAGGCGGATTTGATATAAGAACCTATGAACGTGGCGTTGAAGATGAAACTTTATCATGTGGTACAGGGGTAACTGCAGTTGCATTAAGTATGTATCACCTAGGTAATACAAAAGATAAGAGCATTGCGGTCAATGCATTAGGTGGTCAGCTAGAAGTGACTTTTGAAGAAGAGGACGGTGTGTATAGTAATATATTCCTTAAAGGAGAGGCGAAACAAGTATTTAAAGGAGAGCTAACGTGGTAACATTAAAAGGAGAACAAATATATCTAAGGGCTTTAGAACAAAGAGATCTTGATTTTTTGTACGAACTTGAGAATAATACCGGTGTTTGGGAAGTGAGCGGTACGGTTACGCCTTATTCTAAAGATGTGTTACAACTTTATTTAGATAGTGCTCACAGAGATATTTATGATGTAAAGCAATTAAGGCTGGTAATATGTTTAAAAGATCATAAAGCTGTCGGTTTAATTGATGTTTTTGATTTTGAGCCAAATCATAATCGGGCAGGTATTGGTATAATCGTATTAGATGAGGGTCAAAGAAATAGGGGAATAGGTTCAGAGGCTATTACATTATTGTGTACTTACCTATTTAATGTTTTAGGGTTAAAGCAGATCTACGCAAATATTTTAGAGGAGAATGCACCAAGTCTGCATTTATTCAAAAAACTAGGATTTCAAGAAATTGGAGTTAAGAAAGATTGGGTACGTTTTAAGGATACCTATAAGAATGAAGTATTATTGCAAAAAATAAATAATTAATGTACATCAAACGTATTTTACTGGGCATTCTGCTCTTAGGTTTAATTGGAGGCGGAATTTTTGCCTATACGGTTTACGGAACTTTTTTTACTCCGAACACTAGTTTCAATAATGAAGAAGCTATAGTTTTTATACCTACGGATGCTTCTATTAACGATTTAAAAGAACGACTTTCTCCGGTATTGGAAGATTTTGATTCATTTGGGTCAGCTGCAGATAGAAAAGGATATTTAGATAATATTAAGGCAGGAAGGTATAGAGTAGGTAAGGGGATGAACAATAATGAGATTGTAAATTCTTTACGAAGTGGAAACTTACCTGTTAAAGTGTCATTTAACAATCAAGAAAATATCAATGATTTAGCGGGAAGAATTGCAAGTCAGATCGAGGCGGATAGTGTTTCATTGGTCGCGGCTTTCAATGATAAAGATTTTTTGAAGGCAAACGGATTTGACGACGCAAATAAAATAGCATTGTATATCCCTAATAGCTATGAGTTCTTTTGGAATACATCTGCAGAATCATTTAGAGGTAGAATGTTGAAAGAATACAATCGCTTTTGGACCGATACCCGTAAAGAAAAAGCGAGTGCTCTTGGTTTAAAGCCAAATGAGGTAATTGCCTTAGCGTCTATTGTTCATAAAGAAACCGCAAAAGTTGATGAAAGGCCTACGGTTGCAGGGGTTTATTTGAATAGATTGAGGAAGAGGATGTTATTGCAGGCAGATCCTACCGTTATTTATGCAATTAAGAAAGAAACCGGAAATTTTGATACTATAATTAAAAGAGTGCTCTACAGGGACTTGGAAATGGATTCTCCATACAATACGTACAAATATGCCGGTTTGCCACCTGGCCCTATTGCAATGCCTGATATTACTGCAATAGATGCTGTTTTGAACCCTAAAAAGCACAATTATTACTATTTTGTAGCAAATGTAGAAAAGTTCGGTTATCACATGTTTGCAGAGAATTTAACGCAACACAACCGAAATAAAGCGCAGTACATCCGATGGATTAACGCTCAGAAAATCAATAGATAAGCTTTCATCCGAATTTTAGAACTTCTTAACTAAATCTGTATTCTTTTAACAGAACCTTCTTAAACTCTTATAAATTCAGGTCTACCTTTGCCGCAGAAATTTAAGCAAGCAAATAGTAGTCGCCGTAAGTCTTAAGAAATATATGATATGAGAAGATGGATATTAGCAAGTTGTCCTCTGATTGTGATTTTTATTTTATCTGGTTATGGATTCAAGTCATTTAGTGTTGAAGTGCCTAAGCAGTTAAAAGTGAAGGAATCTTTTTTGGTTTCTTATCCTAAGGAAGAGGCTTTATTGGCAAATTATCAAATCGCCCCCCCCTTTCTTGGTAGTCAATTTATAGGCTTTAAAGAAGCATTGGCTTTTAAAGAGTCTCAAGGCAATTATTTTGTTATCAATACTTTTGGTTACTTGGGTAAGTATCAATTTGGTCTAGGTACGCTAGAGTTAGTTGGTGTTTATGATGGTAATCAGTTTTTGAACAACCCTGTGTTGCAAGAGAAAGTATTTCAGGTGAACACGTCACGAAACAAATGGATCTTAAGAAGAGATATTAAACGTTATGTTGGTGTAAAAATGAATGGTATACAAATAACGGAATCCGGTATTTTGGCTGCTGCACATTTAGCAGGACCTGGTAATGTGAAGTTGTATCTAAGATCTCATGGTCGTATGGAGCTTTCAGATGGTTACGGAACCAGTATTTCTAATTATATGAAAAAATTTGCGGGTTATGATGTTTCTATGGTAGAGGCAAAACGTAATCCTAGAATATAAGAGTTTAAGTAGATATGAAAATGGGAAACCTTGGCATTTATTTGTCAAGGTTTTTTTTATGCCTGAATTATAAAAATAGCAGGTCTTTTGTGTAAATCTACATTCTCTTTTTTCCAATGTATAGCCGTCTTGGTTTTAATGTATTCCGTCGGTAATGTAATATCGGCCGCTACGCATATTCTTGTGCTTGGAGCTAATGTTTTAATAAGCTCTTCTAACATTTTGTTATTACGGTAGGGTGTTTCAATAAATATTTGAGATTGGTTTTCTTCTTTAGATCTGCGTTCCAAATTCTTGATATACTTTTTACGGTCAGAACTATCAATAGGTAGGTAGCCATTAAAAGCAAAATTTTGACCGTTCATACCACTTGCCATCAAAGCTAATAGTATGGAAGAGGGACCAACCAAAGGTGTTACTTGAATATTTTTATCATGTGCAATTTTAACTACTGCAGCTCCTGGATCGGCTATACCTGGGCAACCGGCTTCAGAAAGTATTCCTACATCAAAACCTTCTAAACACGGATTCAAAAAACTTGGGATCTCAGCAGGTTCCGTAAACTTGTTTAAAACAAATAGTTTTAAATCTGGTTGCGATTTTCTAGGGCTGATTTTTTTGATAAAACGACGAGCGGTTTTTTCATTTTCAACCACGTAGTGGTCTAATTTTTCAATTGTTTGTTTAATTGAGATTGGTAAAACCTCTAAAGGTGGCATATCGCCTAATGTTGTAGGTATTAAATATACTTGTCCTATTTTTCCGTTTTGCACACTCATTTATTTACTTTGTAATCTTGCGGCTATCCTATCGCAAGCTTGGTCGATCATTTGAAATACATGTTCAAATCCGTCTTCAGCATCATAATATGGATCTGGCACTTCCTTATCAGAAGAACTTATTTCATTTAAAATAAGCTTCACTTTTTCTACCTCATCATTATTTCTTGCTAGACTTATGATATTGGCGAAGTTACTTTTGTCCATGGCATATATCACATCAAAAGCATCAAAATCAGAAACAGTAAATTTTCTACAAACTTGGGAGCTTATGTCCAAACCATGTTCATGGGCTACTTTAATCGATCTTGGGTCAGGGGCATTACCAATATGGTAACCTCCGGTACCTGCAGAATCAACATAAATTTTGGTAGCATCAACTTTGCTTTTTAGAATGCCCTCTGCTAATGGAGACCTACATATATTACCCAGGCAAACCATCAACACATTCATGTAACGTAAGTTTTAAGAAAATTTCTTAGTAAGGTCATCTATGTATTTGCGAAACTGTTTGTCGGTTTCGGCAAGATTATCAACAGTTTTACATGCGTGTAAAACAGTAGCATGATCTCTTTTTCCAATTTGCGAACCAATACTTGCTAATGAAGCCTTGGTAAACTTCTTGGCAAAGAACATTGCTAATTGTCTAGCTTGTACAATGTGTCTTTTTCTTGTTTTAGACTGTAACGTGGCAACGTCCATTTCAAAGTAATCAGAAACTACTTTTTGTATGTAGTCGATAGATACTTCGCGTTTGGTGTTCTTTACAAACTTTTCTACAACCTGTTGAGCAAGCTCAATAGTAACCTCTCTTTTATTTAGAGTAGACTGTGCTATTAGGGAAATAATGGCACCTTCTAATTCTCTAATATTTGTTTTAATATGTTTAGCAACATATTCTATGATGTCTTCAGGTATTTCAACACCATCTCTATATAACTTATTCTTTAAGATGGAGATTCTTGTCTCGTAATCAGGGCTCTGCAATTCTGCCGATAATCCCCATTTGAAACGAGAAAGTAAACGTTGTTCAATATCCTGCATATCGACAGGCGCTTTATCTGAAGTTAAAATAACTTGTTTTCCATTTTGGTGTAGATGGTTGAAAATATGGAAGAATACATCTTGCGTACCAGATTTACCTGATAGAAATTGTACATCATCAATAATCAATACATCTATTAACTGATAGAAATGAATAAAGTCATTTCTGGTATTTTTCTTTACCGATTCAATATACTGTTGTGTAAATTTCTCCGCAGAAATATATAAAACAGTACGTTCAGGATATTTATCTTTTATTTCAACACCAATAGCATGAGCTAAGTGAGTTTTTCCAAGACCTACACCGCCAAAAACCAATAACGGATTAAAAGATGTGCCACCTGGTTTATTGGCAACGGCCATACCGGCAGATCTGGCTAATCGGTTAGAGTCACCTTCTAGGAAGTTGTCAAAGTTATAGTTAGGATTTAACTGTGATTCTATTTTGATATTTCTAATACCCGGAATTACGAACGGATTGCGTAATTCTGGATTTTTAGATTTAATCGGAACATCCATTTCTTGGGCCGCCATTGCACCTCTGTTGGAACTTGGAATCTTTTCTGTAAAAGGCTCTTTGTTACCATAGGTGTTTTCCATTCTAATGATATAGACCAACTTTGCAGATTCACCTAACTCTTTGGTTAAGGCAACTTTTAAAAGTTTAACATAATGTTCTTCTAGCCACTCGTAAAAGAATTTACTTGGCACTTGAATACTTAATGCTTTCTCTGAAAGTTTAATCGGTTTAATGGGCTCAAACCATGTTTTGAATGCCTGCGGTTGGATATTATCCTTAATAAACACCAAACAGTTTTTCCATACGGAATTTGCAGTAACACTCATAATAAATTATACTCTTTTAATGGTTAGTGTTGAGCTATAAGTGATTAGAAAAAATCAATATAGGTTCTCGTTCAACTTGGGCAAATATGTGAACAAAATATTGAAAAAAAAAATCGAATGTCATTGAATTTGACCTTTTTTTTTCTCATGTTCGCTTACTCAAAGGGGGAGCTTTTAAATATATACTTTTTACTTGAAATAAATGCGAACAAACGAAATTTCTTTTCGAATTAGATACTCAGAAACTGACCAGATGGGGGTTGTCTATCATGGTAACTATGCTCAATATTTAGAATTGGCAAGAGTTGAATGGTTAAGGGCGTTGGGTATTTCCTACAAAAGCATGGAGGAAGGCGGAATTATGCTTCCGGTAATAAGTTTGTCCATAAAATATTTGAAGTCGGCTTTGTATGATGATTTAATAACCGTTAAAGTTATTTTGAATAAAAAACCTGCTGTAAGAATTGAATTTGATTATGAAATTACGAATGAAGCAGGAGAATTATTAGCTACGGCAAATACCGTTTTGGTTTTTATGGATATGGAGCGTAAAAGACCTACTAGATGTCCGCAAATACTTTTAAATAAATTGGAGTATTAAAAATTATTCAATTTCCCTTATTTCTAATTTGTGATGAGCTTTCAAAAGGTTCATTGTTTTTTTGAAATCACTTTTATTGATAGAGAGTATCATTTTGCATTTTAAATGTAAATCTTGAGATACGATATTCAATTGGTGTTTTTTTACCAAACGCATTACAACATCCATTTCTGAGTATTCAAAAGTTACCGATAATTGTTGCTGTAAAACCTTGGTAACTATTATAGAATTTTCCAACGCTAGCTTAGCGGCTTCTTTGTAAGCACTTATTAATCCGCCTACTCCTAATTTTGTGCCACCAAAAACACGAACAACGGCAACTAGGGTATTTGTTACGTCAAAAGATTGTAATTGACCATAAATGGGCATACCGGCAGAGTTATTTGGCTCGCCATCGTCATTAGCACGATATGATTTTGTTTCAATACCCATTTGCCAAGCATAGCATACGTGGTTTGCCGTAGGATATTCTTTTTTAAGAGCTTCAATATATTCTTTAATCGTTTCTTCATCAGAAACAGGAAAACAATAGCCATAAAACTTGCTCTTTCGCTCTTTGAACAAAATAGGACCAGATGGTTTGGCGATTGTTTTATAGGCGTCCATTGTAGTAATCGGTATATTTTAAATGAAAGTCATTAGTTGCTGACCAAAAGCGACCAGAATGATACTAAAGATAGCCAATCCTATTCCAAACCAATTTTTGATCGTTAGGCGCTCTCTGAAAAGTAAAATACCAAGCAAAGTTGAGAACATAACAATAGCAACATTGTTTATGGTAAAAACCGAAGCACTGTTCCACGTAGGATGTTGTAGCGCTTTTAATAAAAAGTAGATGGAAAAATAATTAGGTATACCTAAGCAAATACCGCCAAGTATATTTTTGAAATTAATTTTAAGTCGTTGCTTTGTAGATTTAAATGCTATGAAGAATAAACCGAATATACCTGCAGCGGCAAAAACCGTAGCTGAGAACAAGGCATATTCCTCTTCGGGCATATGCGCATCTTGAAAATACTTTATGCTGGTATCGATAGTTCCGGATCCTAGAAAGACCAAAACAGGTAGTGCAAAAGCCCATTTCTCCGCTTTGATCTTCTTTTCTTTTAATGAAGTAAAGTAAACGGCTAATAAGGCTAATATGATTCCTATGATTTCTAATACTCCAAGTGATTCTTTATAGAAGAACACTCCGAATAGTACCGGTATGGTTAACGACATTTTTGTAGCAACCGAAGCAACGGATACTCCCAGTTTCTGAGAGGTGGCTGCCATTAAATTGAATATCAGTATGAAAAGAAGACCTAAAGCGACACTTCCCCAGAACCAACTTTTCTGTGGTATTTTAGCTAGGTGTATGGTCTCATTATAATAAATGACACCTACAGTGCAAGCAACAAAGTAATTGGTAATTATGGCATATATCGTTTGAACCTGATATTTGGCATATAATTTAAAAATAACGAAGATTAGACTTGAGAAAAGAATGCTAAGCGCTAAATACATCATTTAGAGATGGCTTAAAGTTTCTAGAACATCTTCTTTACCTACTTGAAGATTCCAGCAATGTATACCTAGCTTAGAAGCGGCATCTGTATTTTCTTTTGTGTCATCTAAAAAGAACGTCTCATTTGCATTTAATTCATTTTCTTTCAAGACAAATTCATAAATATCTGCATTAGGTTTGCGCATTTTCATTTCTTGAGATAGGTAGAAAACCTCAAAACAGTTTTTAAACCTGTTGAAGCGTTCCAATCCCATGGATTCTTTCACTTTGTCTATGTGTAAATCATTGGTATTACTTAATAAAAACAATCGGTATTTATTATCGTTTTTTAATTTTTCAATGAATTCTAAGCGTTCTTCTGGGAAATCTAAAATAATAGAATTCCATGCGTCTTTAATCTGATCTTTAGAAGCATTGGTAAAAATACCCTGTAGTCGATTAACAAATTCATCAGACTCCATTAATCCCATTTCGTATTCTTTAAAAATAGTATCCAATTCCGGGGTCAATTCGGTAAACCCAAATTTTGCCATTTCTAATAAAGGGGCTTGCTTATCTAGATTAATGAAGATATCTCCAAAATCAAATATGATATTTTTAATCATTACGTATTATGGTTAGTTGGTCGGTTAAAATTTGAATTTGTTTTAGTTTGCGTCCTGATATTTTCGGTGCGGCAATACCTTTAGAGAATCTGTTTGTTCCTTTAAAAATTCGTGCTTCGTCCCAAAGGTTAGCATCAATAAAACTTTGAAGTGTTTGTAATCCGCCTTCGATTATGACACTTTGTATTTGTTCTTCGTGCATTATATTGCACAGTTGCTGTGGTACGTTAGAATTAAAATCTAAGACTTTATAAGTTACTTCGGCAATATCATCTTCGCGGTCATTTATTTCGGTACAAACAAAAGTCTTTTGTTTACCGTCAAGAACATGATTATCCGTTGTTATTTTTAGGCTTCTATCTAATACTATGCGTGTTGGTGCTTTGCCGTCCCAATCTCTTAGGTTTAATTGCGGATTGTCATATAAGACCGTATTCGTGCCTACCAAAATACCAGCCTCTTCACTTCGCCATTTATGTACTAATTGTCGCGATTTTGTATTAGTGATCCAATAGGGTTTCTTCTCTTCTCCACGTTTTAACCGTTCAGGAGCAATAAATCCGTCAGCGGTTTCTGCCCATTTTAAAATTAAGTATGGTCGTCTTTTAGTGAAAAAAGTAAGAAAGCGTTTGTGATGTTCCTCGCATTCTTTTTGTAGAATACCAACTAGTACAATACAACCTGCTTCTTCTAATTTATTAATTCCTTTACCGGCTACTTTCTCATGTGGATCCTTTAAACCTATAACAACTTTAGGGATTCCCATTTTTACGATTAAATCTGCACAAGGCGGAGTTTTCCCGTAATGAGAACAAGGTTCTAAGGTTACATAAATGGTAGATGATTTTAAAAGCGAAACATCAGAAACCGAGTTAATTGCATTGACCTCAGCGTGAGAGCCACCGTATGCGCTAGTAAACCCTTCGCCAATAATTTTATCATCATGTACAATTACAGCGCCTACCATAGGGTTGGGTGCTGTTAAGCCTAGTCCGTTCTTTGCTATCTGTATACAACGAAGCATATAGGTTTCATCGGTAGAAAGCGCATCTCTATTTAACGGCATTGAATTGTTGGTATCTAGATTTTTAATGGATATCAAACTTTAACATTATACGCATATCACGTATCTTCACACTTCAAAAATAGTACTTTAAAACCTATTGCCTTATTCTTATGGAAAATGTCATTATCCGTGAAATTAGAAAGGAAGATAACCCACAAGTAGCCAAAGTTATACGACAGGTATTAGCTGATATGGGTGTTCCAAAAGTGGGAACAGCATATGAAGACCCTTCATTAGATAACATGTTTGAACACTATGAGAAACCTAAGGCAACTTATTTTGTTGTTGAAGAGAATGGTTCTATTTTGGGATGTGCAGGTATAGCTCAATTAGATAATTATGAGGGTAATGTAAGTGAGCTTCAAAAAATGTATTTTTTGAAAGAGGCTAGAGGTAAGGGTTTAGGGCATAAAATGATAAGCGTTTGTCTAAATCGTGCCAAAGAATATGGTTTTGATTCTTGTTATCTAGAGACATTACCTAGTATGGAAGCTGCTCAGAAATTATACAAGAAAATGGGCTTTGAATATATAGAAGGCAGAATGGGAGATACGGGTCATTATTCTTGTCCCGTATTCATGCTTAAAAAATTGTAACTGTGTTATTAAAGGAGATTAAAAACATATTTCATTTAGAATTAGATGCTATTTATGGTAAGGACGAGGTAAATAGTTTCTTCTATTTACTAATTGAGCACTATTTTGATTTAGAACGTTTTGTTCTGGCAATTCAACCAGAGTTGATTGTAGATAAAGAACAGGAGACTGTTATATTTCAAGCCCTGTCTAAATTAAAACTAGAAAAGCCTATTCAGCATATTATTGGAACGGCATATTTTATGGACCTAGATTTTAAGGTTAATGAGCATGTATTAATACCAAGACCTGAAACTGAAGAATTGGTTCGTTGGATTTTGGATGATGTAAAAGATGTAAGACAATCATTGACTATTTTAGATATGGGTACAGGTAGTGGCTGTATTCCAATTTCTTTGGATAAAAATTTGACGAATGCAAAGGTATTCGGGTTGGATATTTCTACGGAAGTTTTAAAAGTAGCAGATGAAAATAACCGATTACTTGGTGCTAGCGTAAAGTTTTTCAAAGCGGATATACTGTCTCTGTATAAAGAAACGGCAACAAAAGAATTAGACCAGAAGTTTGATATTATTATATCTAATCCGCCATATGTGCGAGAATTAGAAAAAGAAAAAATGCAGAATAATGTCATAGACCATGAGCCTGGTTTGGCACTTTTTGTTCCTGATGAAGACCCGTTAAAGTTTTATAGCGCAGTAGTTAATTTTGCAGCTGACCAACTAAATGAAAACGGATGTTTGTATTTGGAGATTAATCAGTATTTAGGTAAAGAAACTATGATTTTATTAGAAGAATCTAATTTCAAGACTGTGGAGTTACGGAAAGATATGTTTGGCAATGACCGCATGATAAAAGGAATAAAAAAATGAAAAGTATTGTAGTTTTTTGCGGTAGTAGTGAAGGTGTTGATTCTGCATATGGTTTACAGGCATTAGAATTAGGAGAGACTTTCGGGAAGAATAATATTCAATTAGTTTATGGTGGCGCTAAAATAGGCATCATGGGTAAAGTAGCTGAAGGAGTATTAAACAATAGAGGAAAGGTGATAGGAGTAATTCCGGTATTTCTAAAAAAGAAAGAAGTGGTTCATGAAGGATTAACAGAATTAATAGTTACCCAAAACATGCATGAACGTAAATTGAAGATGCATGGTCTATCTGACGGAATACTAATGCTGCCTGGCGGATTTGGAACGCTGGAGGAATTTTTTGAAATGTTGACCTGGTCTCAACTGGGATTGCATCAATATCCGATAGGAATATTAAATACAAACGGATTTTATGATTCCCTTTTAAAGATGATGCATGACATGGTCAAAGAAGGTTTTGTAAAACAAGAACATATAAATACTATTTTGGTGGACGATGATATAGATTCATTGTTAGAGAAAATGGAAAATTACATTCCGTTACCAACCCCAAAATGGATTAATAAAGAGCAGCTTTAAGGAATATGAAGGCAAAAATAGAAGCACTAAGAAAGGAGTTACGAGAGCATAATCATAATTATTATGTGTTGGATAGTCCGACCATATCTGATTATGATTTTGATATGAAATTGAAAGAATTACAGGATTTGGAGGCAAAACATCCGGAATTCTATGATGCTAGTTCACCTTCACTTCGGGTTGGTGGAATGATCACTAAGAATTTTGCGACCGTAGTTCATGAGCACAGAATGTATTCTTTAGATAATTCTTATTCTAAAGAAGATTTAGAAGATTGGGAGAAACGTATTCAGCGTAATCTAGGAGATGTGCCTGTTGCTTTTACCTGTGAGTTAAAGTACGATGGAGCATCTATAAGTATAACCTATGAAAAAGGGAAGCTGATAAAGGCAGTTACTCGTGGTGACGGAATTCAGGGAGACGATGTCACTAATAATATTAAGACGATAAAATCTGTTCCGCTGCAACTAAAGGGAGATTACCCTGAGAAGTTTGATATACGTGGAGAAATCGTTTTGCCTTTTGACGGATTCATGAAAATGAACGAAGAGCGCGTAGCAAATGGCGAAGATCCATACATGAATCCTAGAAATACAGCATCAGGTAGTTTAAAGCTTCAAGATAGTAGTGCTGTTTCGGAAAGACCGTTGGAGTGTTTGTTGTATAGTATAGTAGGTAGAAACTTGAATATAGATTCTCAGTTTCACATGTTAGAGAAAGCCCGTGAATGGGGCTTTAAAGTGCCAACAGTGGCAAAGCTTTGCCAAACTACAGATGAAGTTATGGCTTTTGTAGAGGAATGGGATGTGAAAAGACATGAATTGCCATATGAGACGGACGGAGTAGTAATCAAAGTAAATAGTCTTCAGAATCAAGAAGAATTGGGCTTCACTTCCAAAGCTCCAAGATGGGCAATGGCATATAAGTTTAAGGCAGAACAAGTTTCTACTACCCTCAATGAAATTACATATCAAGTAGGGCGTACAGGGGCAATTACACCTGTAGCGAATTTAGAACCTGTTTTATTGGCAGGTACAACGGTCAAAAGAGCTTCATTGCATAATGCAGATCAAATAGAAAAATTAGATATTCGTGTTGGTGATACCGTATTTGTAGAAAAGGGAGGGGAAATTATTCCAAAAATTATAGCTGTCGATTTAACCAAAAGACCTGCAGATTCCAAACCTACCGAGTATATACATCAATGTCCGGAATGTGGAACAGCGTTGACTAGAACAGAAGGAGATGCTAAACATTACTGTCCTAATGAATATGGTTGTCCACCACAGATAACGGGTCGTATTCAGCATTTTATTTCAAGAAAGGCAATGGATATTGAAGGCTTAGGTGGTGAGACTGTAGAGTTGTTATTTAAAGAAGGTTTAATAGACGATTATGCCGATTTGTATAAACTCACCAAAGAAGATATTTTACCTCTAGAGCGAATGGCTGAGAAGTCCGCCGAAAATTTAGTCAAAGGAGTATCAGAATCTGTAAAAGTGCCTTTTGAGCGTGTTTTGTTCGCTTTAGGTATTCGTTTTGTAGGGGAGACCGTGGCAAAGAAATTGGCAAAAGCGTATAAGAATATAGATGCATTGAAAGAAGCAACTTTAGAGCACTTGACTTCGGTAGATGAAATAGGTGATCGTATAGCACAAAGTGTAATAGACTTTTTTGCAAATGAAAAGAATATAGATGCTATAGAAAGATTACGTAGTTACGGAGTGCAATTAGAAATATCTGCAGAGAAATTACAAAACCAGACCGATACTTTAGCGGGGAAAACCTTTGTAGTATCAGGTGTTTTTGAGATATTAAGTAGGGATGAACTTAAGAAGAAAATAGAAGATAATGGAGGTAAGGTAGGTTCTTCCATATCATCAAAGACTAGTTTTTTGGTTGCAGGAGATAAAATGGGACCAAGTAAGCGAACCAAAGCAGAGAAGTTGGACATACCGATTATCAGTGAGCAAGATTTTATAAACATGTTAGCATAAACAACTATGGACGTTTTTACAATAATTTCAGTATTAGTATTTCTATCGGCAATTTTTGGTTTTATAAATGCTCGTTTTCTAAAACTACCTAACAGTATTGGCTTAATGCTAATTACAATTCTGTTTACATTGGCAGTTTTTTTAATAGGTTATATCGATGACACCTTGATCAACGCGGAACGATATATTATTACCCAAATAGATTTTAAATCTGTACTGCTTGATATTATGTTGAGTTTTTTGTTGTTCGCAGGTGCATTACATACCAATTTCGAGCAATTAAAAGTACAACGTTGGCCTATATTGGTGTTCTCAACCTTAGGGGTGTTAGTATCTACCTTTTTAGTTGGTACTAGCATGTATTATTTATTACAATTGATAGGAATGGATATTTCTTTTATCTATTGTCTACTGTTCGGTTCGTTAATCTCACCTACAGATCCCATTGCCGTATTGGGAATATTAAAAAAAGCAGGAGCGCCAAAGAAACTGGAAACTAAAATTGTAGGAGAATCATTGTTCAACGACGGGGTAGGGGTAGTTGTTTTCTTAACTATTTTTCAGCTTGCATCGGCAACAGAAGTAGCTGTTAGTCCGTTAGATATTTTAGAACTTTTTGGAGTTGAGGTAATCGGTGGGTTGGCATTAGGTCTAGCCCTAGGTTGGGGAACATGGAAACTTATGAAATCTATAGATGATTATGATATAGAAGTAATCATCACCTTGGCAACGGTTATGGTAGGTACTTTGATAGCGCAAAAATTCCATTTGTCAGCCCCATTGGCCATGGTTGCTGCAGGTTTGGTAGTTGGTAATGATACGGTGCGTGACTCTGCAATGTCTGAAACGACCGAAACCTATGTAGATAAATTTTGGGAGCTGTTAGATATTTTATTGAACACCTTGTTATTTGTTCTAATAGGAATGGAAATGCTTGTACTGTCTTTTGAAACAGAATATGTGATTGCGGGGTTATTGGCTATTCCTGTAGTATTGATTTGTAGATACTTATCGTTATTGATTCCTATTAAATTCTTTGAAAAGAAACTAGATTTTATTCCGAAAACTAATTTAGTGATGACCTGGGGTGGTTTGCGTGGAGGTATTTCTATAGCATTGGCATTAGGTTTATCTGATGAAATGTATAGAGATGCGTTTCTGGTAATAACCTATATAGTTGTTGTATTCTCTATTATAGGACAAGGCTTAACGGTTGAAAAACTTATTAAACGCGTAGTAAAATGAAACCGGAGACCTATATGGAATTTGAAAGAAGTTTAGAACTGTCCGTTGTTCCAAAAGAATGGCCAGAGGCATTAAAAGCGGCTTGGTATGATGCCAAGGGAAATTGGGAAGCTTCTCATAACATAGCACAGGATATGCATAATACTTTAGGTAGTTGGTTGCATGCTTATTTGCATAGAAAAGAAGGCGACCGTTTTAATGCAGGTTATTGGTACAGGTTGGCGAAAAGAGAATATCCAACAATTACCTTAGACGAAGAGCTTAAGGTAATTGTGGAATATATCTTAGAAAATAATAGATAGTATTTTATTACCCTAACTTATATTTATGGTAACTATTAGTTGTCAATCTTTCAAAAGTCTTCTCGAAATCACTTTTACTACTGAATCCGCATGCAGAAATAAGAGTATATAGATCATTCGATTCTAGAAACCCCGAATCAATAAGCTGCTTTGCTTTTTCTACTCTTATATTATTTCTGTAATTAGTAAAACTGATGCCTTTAGTCTGATAGAAAAAATAGGCAGCATGATAGGGCGGCACATGTAAAAGTGCTGCACACCCCTTAAGGTTGAAACCTTGTTTTAAAAATGCACCTTGTTGTTCTATTCTTGTGAGTGACTTTTGTAATTCCTGATTATCTAATCCGTATATCCGTTCTCTTACATTGGTATCATTTGAAATAGAGGATGATATCAATAATTGATTTTTGGGAAATCCGTAGAGAATAGAAGGAAAGTATAAAGGAGCAATGCTAATCAGTAATAAGACTAGAAGCAATATTATCTGTAAACGGTATAAGCTCGTTGTTGATATATTCAAAGTATTGAGACCTAACATTCTTTCTATTCCAAAAAACAAAGTAATAAAAGCCATTAAGATTAATGCGGAATAAAACAAAAGCAACCATCTATTAAGAATGACCTTTAATTTATCATTCGGATTTATTTTTAAAAATTTTCTTAACAAGGGTATAAGAGATAGCAAATATATTATTTGCCATAAATGACGTAGACTATAATGTTCATTTAAACTTAACAATCCATATTGTGCACTAAAACGTTTGCTAGGGAAATTAATGGCATTTTCCACAATCTGATTATAGTAAGATGCCGGTTTAGAGAAAACAATGACGATATCAATAAGGCTTATCATAAATGGAACAAAAAGTAATAGGTATTGCCATTTCCATATAAACTTATCATCCATTACTGTTTTAAAATAAAAGTATACAGGTACAGTAATGATACTGTAAGGAAGCAAAGGCCAGAAATAAAACCATTTAAATTGGGTTAACAAACCATCGGTAATAATGTATGTTTGAAGGTTGTAAAGAGAAAAAATAAAATAGAAGAAAGCTAAAAATTGCTGAGGTAATTTATTAACGTCCTTTTTTAAAAGTATTAAGGCAGTTAAAATAAATCCGAAGATTGCTATTAGGAGGAAAACAAAATTCATTCAAAAACTATTAAGTAATAAGTATGTACGAATTTACAATATAACAAGTAAGAATAAATTTAATATAACATATTTGTCGATGAAGCTAGGCTTGATTTTGTAATTCATCAACATTAACAAATGCCGATGTATCAATAATTTGGTCTTCAATATTAACCTGGGTTATATAGAGTAATAAAGTCAACAAAGATGTATTGTGGTTAGTACGGGTAATCAATTCGATGTTTTGTTAATTGAATAGGGGATTAAATTTTAGTTTTAAAATAATCTGTACTATGTTGAGGTAAACCTAACTCTATTTTCTTCTTGGTTCTTTCAAGTAAAAAATATTAGCTCTTAGAGAATTATGATTTTATAATTAATCATAGAATTTTGGTTTCAACTTTAAAAGTTCTTCATAAGGGTCTCCTTCTATACCTAATAACTTGGCAAAAGCAGGCTCGGTTTTTAAACCGCTAGCTTTTAGTTTTATAATTTCTTGTTTAAAGTTTTTACCTTTTTCTTTCAAAATAGCATGCTCGGCAATCATATGTAAATATGCATTTTGCTGCTTGGTAGGAGTGTTTTGAGCAAATATTTCAAATAGGAAACGGTCGGTTTTAAATTCCGCTATTGTAACTTTTTTATTGTTTTGCTTACTTGTATAAATTTGAAAACCTTGCATCTTAGAAAAGTGATGAGTTACAATAGAAGCGAATTTATCATGGTCGCTACATTCACAAATAATATCAACATCACTTTCGGGTATATCTATTTCAATGGGTATGGTACCGGTTACAATAGGCGAGTACAATTTAAGATGTTCTAGAATTTTGTGCTGTATAATGTCATTATACGCGCTTACTTGTCGCTCATTTCCGATTTTTAAATAATCTATATTTTCAAAATCAATGGTCAATTATAGTCAGCTATGTTTATGGTACAAAATCACGATTTACAAATACAAATGAACTATAAATATAAATCGTGATTCATATATTCTTTTAGATCATTTTGAAATCCAATAATAACTCTCCTTCTATAGAAGCTTGTAAATGGTCGCCTTTAAATGTTTCACCTGCACCTATAGCAGGGGTTCCTGTGAATATCATATCACCAGGATTCAATGTCATAAATGTAGAAACAAAGCTGATGATTTCAGCAAAGTTATAAATGATATATCCAGTATTACCAACCTGTTTCTTTTCACCGTTAATAACTAAGTCAAAATTAATGTTGTCTAATTCTGGAAACTCGGAAACAGGCTTAAAACCAGCAATAGGTGAGGCGCCATCAAAACCTTTAGCCAAAGCCCAGGGTCCTTTTTTGTCTCTACTCGCAGTAAGTACATCTTTTGCGGTATAATCAATACCAATACCTATTTCAGAGATGTATGAATTAGCCTCTTCTACGGTAACATCTTTAGCCATTTTTCCAATTTTGACAACCAATTCCACTTCGTAAATCAGTTGATTGGTAATTGCAGGAAATTCCACATCTTTACTATCAGTAACTAAAGAAGAATCTGGTTTTGTAAATATGAGTTGCGTATCATTCTTTAATCCGTCTATTTCAGATTTGTCAACTACGTAATTCTTGCCTATACC
>ENA-ORXC01000709-ORXC01000709.1-marine-metagenome-genome-assembly--contig:-NODE-709-length-22158-cov-4.008605_pt1 | contig 22158 bp, 19 predicted proteins | sample MGYA00237865_ERZ511478 | MGnify/ENA metagenome assembly ERZ511478
GGGCAGCGGCCCCCGCCCCGCCCCGCCGCGCCCTGCCGCGCTCCCCCGCGCCCCGTTCGGTTGCCCGGACGCCCCTTGCGCCCCCCGCCGTCTCGACCCCTCCCGCGCCCAGGGTTGCCAGACTTGCACCCCTTCCGGAGCCTGAGGCCCGGCCCGAGACCCGGCAGGAGGCGGAGGCTCCAGCGGCCCCGAAACCCGAATTGAGCAGCCCTGCGGAACTCGGCGGACAGTACCGGACCGCCGAAGTGGCCAGCGCGGATTACGGCTCGACCGTCGACAGCAACCCGACGCCGGATTCCGCCCTCGACATCGCCGCGCTGTTCACGTCCGACGCGCCCCCGGCCCCGCCTGCGACGAAGGCACCCCCCGTTCCGCCCGCGCCCCGCTTCGCCGCCGCGCAGCCGGACATGCCGCTCCCGTCGCCGGTACCGGAGCCGGCGGTCGACGAACCGGTCTACGAGCCGTTCTCCGCCCTCGCCAGCCTGTTCGGCGCGTCGGAGCCGGAGCCTGCGCCCGAACCCGAACCCGCGTATGAACCCGAGCCGGAGTTCCGGCAGGCGGCGAACACCATCGACCCGATCCCCGCCCCCGCTCCCGCCCCCGCAGACGAACCCGCACCGCAGGCGAACCCCTATCCCGGCGGCTTCGACGACGATCAGGCCTATGATACGGCGCAACTCGCGCAGCCGAATTACGGATACGCCCCCGCCCCGGCACCGACTCCCGCCTTCAACCCCGGCGCACCGGTCACGGTCGCGATCCTGACGCCGGACAGCGATTCCCGCGCCTCGATCCGCACGCTGGCCAAGGGGCTGGCGCAGGCGGCGGCGCTGTCGGCTCGCTCGCTCGGCAACCGGCAACTGGTCCTGCGCGGATACGATACAGGTGGCACACCCGAAAAGGCACAACTCGCGGCGCAGCAGGCCCTGGCCGACGGGGCGCAGTTGATCATCGGACCGCTGTTCTCGACCTCGGCCTCGGCGGTCGCGCCGCTGGCGCAGGGCGCGGGCGTGCCGGTCATCGCCTTTACCACTGATCGGGGCGTGCTGCGGCGCGGTCTCTACAGCGTCGGCTATCTGCCCGATACAGAAGTCGACCGCATGCTGTCCTACGCCGCCCAGCGCGGTATCCGCAAGATCGGGCTGCTCTCGCCCGACACGCCCTATGGCGGCATCGTCTATCGCAATGTCCAGAACACGGCCCCGGGATACGGGGTCACCGTCGCCACGGTCCAGCCCATCAGCACCAATTTCGCCCAGGCCGCCGATACCGGCAAGCGGTTCGCCGACTTCTACAAGACGAACCCCGATACCAACGGCGTGCTGATCGCCACGAACGGCAAGCCGTTGCAGGGCATCGCCGCCTATCTCGCCTATAACGACGTGCTGCCCAGCAAGGTGCAGTACATGGGCCTCGGCACCTGGGACGACCCAGAGACGTTCCGCGAGGCGACCTTGCGCGGCGGCTGGTTCCCGGGTCTGGACCCGGCGCTGAAGACCGAGTTCGACACGCGCTACCGCGCCGCCTACGGCAACAGCCCCCCGGCCATCGCGGCACTGGCCTATGACGGCGTCGCCATCGCGGGAGCGCTGCTGCAGCGGTCGCAATCGACCGGACAGCCGCCCTTCACGGTCGAAAACATCGAGACGCCGACCGGGTTTCGCGGGATGAGCGGATTGTTTCGCTTTCTGCCGGACGGGCGCAATCAGCGCCTGTTGTCGATCCTGAAGGTGGGCAGACGGCAATTCGAGATGGTCGACCCTGCTCCGGCCCTGTTCAGTCAGCGGGTGACCAGCATTTCCGGATACAGTCAGTGACAGGGGGCGCCCCAACGACGGCAAGGGACATTCCCGCCGCCGGGGCTGGACCAGTCGCCACCGTCGGTTCCTTCCTTGCCAGTCCCGTGCCAGACGACATCGCCGCCTTCCACGCCAGCGTCGAATCCGGGATGCGGGTGCCGAAAGCCCTCGCCGACCTGCTGACGAGCGGACAGGGCCGCATCCGCGCGGAATTCGAGGCGATTCCGATGGCCGGGTACGAAGCGGGGCGCAGCCTCGCGGATTTGCAGGACTACGTCGTGTCGGCCCTGTTCGCCGAGGGGATGCGCACCTTTCCCCTGCCCAACCCCACCTCGTCCGAGCGGCTGGCGGTCGTGGCGGTCGGCGGCTACGGGCGCGGGGTACTGGCCCCCGGCTCCGATATCGACCTGCTGTTCCTGACCCCCTACAAGCGCACCGGCTGGACCGAATCGATGGTCGAGACGGTGCTCTACGGCCTTTGGGATCTGAAACAGAAGGTCGGGCAGGCCACCCGTTCCACCGATGACTGCATCCGCCTGTCCCGCGAGGACATGACGATCCGCACCTCGCTGCTGGAAACCCGGCTGGTCTGCGGCGATGCGGATCTCTATGCCGAGATGCGCCGGCGGCTGCGCGACGAGCTGTTCGCCGAGACCGGCACCGAGTTCGCCGCCGCGAAACTGGACGAACGCCGCGAGCGGCACGAGCGGGTCGGCGGCACGCGGTACCTGCTGGAACCGAACATCAAGGAGGGCAAGGGGACGCTGCGCGACCTGCACTCGCTGTTCTGGATCGGGAAATACCTGTATCAGGTCGGGAGCAGCGCGGACCTGATCGATCACGGCGTCTTCACGAAGACCGAACACGCGCGGTTCCAGAATTCGGAACGCTTCCTGTGGACCATCCGCTTCTGGCTGCACTATCTGGCCAAGCGCGCGCAGGAACAGCTCACCTTCGACAAGCAGATCGAGATTGCCGAGCGCATGGGCTATATCGGCGATGCCGGGCAGAGCAGCGTCGAATTGTTCATGAGCGACTACTTCCGCATCGCCAAGGAGGTCGGCGACCTGACCCGCATCTTCTGCGCCGCGCTGGAGGCCCAGGAGATCACCCCCAAACGCCGCAAGAGTCGCGGCCTGTTCGGCCTGTTCGCCAAGGACGAACCGCAGGACGAGGCGGTGCGGCTGGAACACGGGCGGCTGCTGGTCAGCGCCCCCGACATCTTCCGCGAGCGACCCATCGAGATCCTGCGCGTCTTCCGCACGGCGGTCGAGACGAACGGCACCATCCACCCCGTCACGCTGAAACTGATCCGGCGCAACCTGTCATTGCTCGACACCCTGCGCGACGATCCGGAGGCCATCGCCCTCTTCCTCGACATGCTGTGCAATTCGGCCAATCCCGAACGCGGCCTGCGCCTGATGAACGAGGCGGAGGTGCTGGGCCGCTTCATGCCCGAATTCGGGCGCATCGTCTGCATGATGCAGTTCAATATGTACCACCACTACACGGTCGACGAACACACGATCCGCGCCGTCGGCAACCTCTCGCTGGTCGAGAAGGGCGAGCTGCTGGACGAGATGCCGATGGTGACGCAGATGATGAAGACGCCCCTGAACCGGCGCGTCCTCTATGTCGCCGTGTTGCTGCACGATATCGGCAAGGGCCTGCCGGAGGACCATTCCCTCGTCGGAGCGCGGATGGCCGAGGAGATCTGCCCCCGGCTGGGCCTGTCGGATTCCGAGACGGAGAAGGTCGTCTGGCTCGTCCGCCACCACCTGCTGGCGTCGGACACGGCCCAGAAACGCGATCTGGCCGATGCCAAGACGATCCGCGACTTCGCCGGGGTGATGCAGAGCCGCGAGATGCTGAACATGCTGTTCGTGCTGACCGCCTGCGACATCCGCGCCGTGGCCCCCGGCACCTGGAACAACTGGAAGGCGCAACTGCTGCGCACGCTGTACTCCGAAACGCTGGCCGTCCTGACCGCCGGGCACGGCGCGCTGTCCGAAAGCCGCCGCGACCGGATCGAACAGGCGAAGGAGGCCCTGCGCGAGCGGTTGGCCGGGTGGGACGATGCGTGGCTGGAGGGCTTTCTGGAGCGGCACTACCCGCCCTACTGGCTGGGTCTGGACGACGAGGCGCACGAGGTGCATGCCCGCATCCTGCGCGACAAGACCGAGGACGCCCCCGCCATCGACGTCTCGGGCGATACCGAGCGCGCGGCGACGCGCCTGTCGATGGCGATGATCGACCACCCGGGCCTGTTCTCGCGCATCGCGGGGGCCATCGCGCTGGCGGGGGGGTCGATCGTGGATGCCCGCACCTTCACCACCAATAACGGCACCGCGCTGGCCACCTTCTGGCTTCAGGATCAGGACGGCGAGGCCTATGACGATCCCGACCGGCTCAAACGGCTGCGCGCGACGATCCTCAAGGTGCTGACCGGCGATATCCGCCCCTATCTGGCCTTGCAGGCGCGGGAGGAAGCGGCGCTCTCCGCGCCCGAACGCAACTTCCATGTCGAACCGGAAGTGATGATCGACAACACCGCCTCCGAACTGTTCACGGTGATCGAGGTGACGGGGCGCGACCGGCTGGGACTGGTGCACGACCTGGCCCATACCATCACCAACCAGCGCATCGACATCTTCTCCGCCGTCATCGCCACTTATGGCGAGCGCGCGGTGGACACGTTCTACGTGAAGGATCTGTTCGGGCTGAAGATCACCAGCGAGGCCCGCCACAGGACCATCGTCGCCGCCCTGACCGACGCCATGGCCAGCGGCGAGGCCGGGTGAGCCTCGGGCGCGGGTTCCTCACGGTCGGGGGGATGACGCTGATTTCGCGCATTCTGGGGCTGGGGCGCGAGATCATCATCGCCGCCAGTCTCGGCGCGACGGATACGGCGGATGCGTTCTACGCCGCCTTCCGCATGCCCAACCTGTTCCGCCGCATCTTCGCCGAAGGGGCGTTCAGCGTCGCCTTCGTCCCGCTGTTCACCAAGAGCCTGACCGATGGCGGGGACAAGGCGCGGCGCTTCGGCGAGGAGGCGCTGGCGATGCTGGCCAGCGCGCTGTTCGTCGTGACCCTGATCGCGACGCTGGGGATGCCGGTGCTGATGCTGGCGCTGGCCGCCGGGTTCACGAGCGAGCCGGAGAAATACGATACCGCCGTGCTGCTGGCGCGGATCATGTTCCCGTATCTGATGCTGGTCTCGCTGACCGCCCTGTTCAGCGCGGTCCTGAATGCGCTGGGCCGGTTCGCGGTGGCGGCGGGGGCGCCGATCCTGCTGAACATCTTCGTGATATCGCTGTCCGGGCTGGCGCTGTGGATGGGCTGGCGGGTCGAGATATGGCTGGCCGTCGGGGTCACGCTGTCGGGCTTCGCGCAACTGGCCCTGGTCGCCGGGGCCGCGCGAAAGGCAGGCATGCGCTTTGCCCTGCGCCGCCCGCGCCTCACCCCCGACATGCGCCGGTTGCTGCGGCTGGCCGCCCCCGCCGCGCTGGCCGGGGGGGCGATGCAGATCAATCTGATGATCGGGTCCGTCATCGCCTCGTTCTTCGACGGGGTGGTCGCGTGGATGACCTATGCGGACCGGCTCTACCAACTGCCCCTCGGGGTCGTCGGGGTGGCCGTGGGCATCGTGCTGATGCCCGACCTCTCGCGCCGGGTAAAGCTGGGGGATGCGGCGGGCGCGAGCCATTCGATGAACCGTTCGGCGGAATTCGCGCTGGCCCTGACCCTGCCCGCCACCGTCGCGCTGGTGCTGGTACCGGTCGAGATCGCCCGCGCGGTGTTCGAGCGCGGGGCCTATACGGCATTCGACGCGCAGCAGACGGGGCTGGCCGCCGCCCTCTTCGCGCTGGGCCTGCCCGCCTTCGTCCTGAACAAGACGCTGACCCCCGCCTTCTTCGCCGCCGAGGACAGCCGCACCCCCCTGCGCCTGTCGCTGTGGGCGATGGGGATCAATACGGTGCTGGCCCTGGCCGGGGCCTTCACGATCGGCTGGATCGCCATCCCGGTCGCCACCGCCTTCGCGGCATGGGTCAATACGATCTGGTTGTGGCTGCTGCTGCACCGGCGGGGATACGCGATGGACGCACGCCTCGCGCACCGCCTGCCGCGCATGGCGCTGGCCAGCATCGCGATGGGGGTGGTGCTGTGGGCCAGCGCGCAGGCGGCGTCCGGATGGTTCGAAAGCGGGTGGGCGCGGGTTCCGGCCCTGCTCGGCCTCGTGATGCTGGGGATGGCCAGCTATGCGGTCGCCGCGCGCCTGATGGGGGCCTTCACGCTGGCGGAACTGAAGGCGGGATTACGCCGCACTTGACGGGTCGGGCCGACGATACAGGTGAACCCGGGTATCCCTGCAACCCCCCGGAGACAGCCATGATCCGCCCCGCCGCCCTCGCCCTGCTGCCCGCCGCCGCGCTGGCCACCGCCGTACATGCCCAGGGCATCCCCGCCGATATCCCCGACGATATCGACCCCTCGATCTTCATCGGCGCGCGCCTGCTGTCGAACGACGAGAAATACGAGCTGACCAAGGCCCCCCGCTTCCAGTTCCAGGCCACGGATTTCCTCGTCATCGGTGACGGCGACATCAAGGGCGCGGAGAGCTGGAGCGCCGAGGATACCGCCGCCTGCGAGGCATCGGGGGGCGAGGTGCTGCCCCTGCCCGCCGGGCGCACGATGTGCTTTCGGTTCTGATCGATTTAAGGAATTTTCTTCGATTTAGACGCCGGAACGAATACCGGGGCTGCGACTTTCAGTCATACCTAACAGCGTATTAATGCAGCAACCGGGCGGAAAAGCGGGGGTCGTTACCCCTGCTGCGCATCGGGCGGCACGATCCGGCATCCGCCGTGACCGGTCGCCCCGTCATGCCTTTCGCTCAACCGGAGATTTCCATGCACGGTATCATCTATCTCGTCGGACTCGTCGTCGTCGTCCTGTTCGTTCTGTCCCTGATCGGCATCGCCTGATCCGTCGCGTTTTCGCTTACCAGGAGAGACTGCAATGACCGACAGAACCGAAGAACTGACACGCCTGTCCGAACCCGCCACCGCCCGCGACGGCAGCTATGTCGATTGGCCCGCGATCCTTGCCGGTGCGGTCATCGCCTCGGCCATCGCCTTCATCTTCACCACGTTCGGGGCCGCGCTGGGCCTGTCGCTGATCTCGCCCTACGAGGGTGAAGGCTCCGCAACCGCCGCCGTCATCGCCACGGGCGTTTGGATGCTGTGGACCACGGTTTCCAGCTTCATGGTCGGGGCCTATGTCGCCGGGCGCATGCGCCGCCGGATCGACACCGCCACGAAGGACGAGGTCGATATCCGCGACGGCATCCACGGCCTGACGGTCTGGGGCGTCGGTGCCCTGATCGGCGTCGTGATCGCCGGGTCCGCAGCGGGAACGGCCGCACGGGTCACTGAAACCGCCGTCTCGGGTGCCGCCTCCGCCACGGCGGGCGTGGCCGGTGCCGCCGGCAACATCGCCGGAACCCTCGCCGGGGCTGCGGGCGACGTGGCCGGAACGGCGGCGGATGTCGCGGGCAGTGCCGCTGGCGGGGCCGCCGAGATGGCCGCCGACGCTTCGGGCATGATGCCCTCCTCCGGCTTTGCCGCCAACCCGTTCGACTACGCCGCCGACGTGCTGTTCCGCACCGACGGCACGGCCCCCTCGACCCAGTTGAACCGCGCCAAGAGCGAGGCCCAGTCCATCCTCGCCACCGTCGTCCGCACGGGAGAGATTCCCCGGCAGGACGTCGACTACCTGTATTCGCTGGTCGCCTCGAATACCGATCTGAGCGAACAGGAAGTCAAGTCGCGGGTCGATGAAGGCGTCGATGCGGTGCAGACCGCCCGGGCCGAAACCGTCGAGGCCGTGGAAACCGCGCGGCAGGAAGCGATGGAAGCCGCCGAGACGGCCCGGCGCGAGGCTGCCGAAGCCGCCGAGGCCGCCGAACAGGCCGCCCGCGATGCTGCCGAGACGGCGCGGGTCTACTCGCTGCTGTCGGCTTTTGCCCTCGCTGCCGCCCTGCTGATCGCCGCCGCCGCCGCCTACTGGACCGCCGGTGTGGGCGGACGTCACCGGGACGAGGGCCGAACCTTCGAGCGCTTCGGGCGCTGGAACTGAACCCTACTCGAAAGGAGAAAGACCATGCTGGGTGGATTCATCATGTGGCTTCTGGGCGTACCGCTCTTCGTGATCGTCCTGTTTCTGCTGTTCGTCTGACCGTCGATACGGCGGAGTGAAAGCCCCGGGCGCTTCCACCGAAGCGCCCGCCGCAAGACCAAAAAAACCCGCCATCACGGCGGGTTTCTTCATATTCGGCATCAAGGGACAGGATCGATCGGATCGCTTTTTCAGGCGCTCGCGACCTTCGCCTTCGTCTCTTCCTCCATCTCGCGCAGCACGTAGCCGCGACCCCAGACCGTCTCGATGTAGTTGAGACCGCCCGTGGCATTCGAGAGCTTCTTGCGCAGTTTACAGATGAAGACGTCGATGATCTTGAGTTCCGGCTCGTCCATCCCGCCGTACAGGTGGTTGAGGAACATCTCCTTGGTCAGGGTCGTCCCCTTGCGCAGCGAGAGCAGTTCCAGCATCTGGTATTCCTTGCCCGTCAGGTGGACGCGGCTGCCATCGACCTCGACGGTCTTGGCATCCAGATTCACCTTGATCAGGCCGGTCGTGATGATCGACTGGCTGTGGCCCTTGGACCGGCGCACGATGGCATGGATGCGGGCGATCAGCTCGTCCTTGTTGAACGGCTTGGTCATGTAGTCGTCGGCCCCGAAACCGAAGCCCTTGACCTTGTCCTCGGTGCCGGACAGGCCCGAGAGGATCAGGATCGGCGTCGCGATCTTGGCCACGCGCAACTGGCGCAGCACGTCGTACCCGTTCATGTCGGGCAGGTTCAGGTCCAGCACGATCAGGTCGTAATCGTACAGCTTCCCGAGGTCGATGCCCTCTTCACCGAGATCCGTGGTGTAGACGTTGAAACCGTCTTGCTTGAGCATCAGTTCGATGCTCTGCGCCATGGCGCTGTCGTCTTCAATCAGCAGAATTCGCATTGTATCCCTCGGCGCCGTTCCGGTTAATTATCATCGTTAAACAGGCTAGAAAGCAAAGGTAAAAAAAACCTCACCAAACATTGATAACTCTGACTTCTTGATTGACGTAGACGGAACACATAGCCGTAACACACGGATCGTCATAGCAAACCATCCCTTTCCTGCCAACGCACCGGCCTCCCCTCCCGCGAGTGGGGCCGGATGATACAACCGAATAAGTGATTCGGTTTCGCGCAATCCTTCCCATCCGTATACGTCATATCGCATTGCCGTGAAAAGCAAAAGCCGCCCCGCAGCAATGCGGGACGGCTTTCGAATCAGGATATCCGGTTGGTGCCGCTACGTAACTCTGCGCCGCATCGTGCCCGGTTCGGGTCGGGTCCGACGCCTTCACCTAGGAAGAACGCCTCGATCCGGGCGGGCGCTATCGGTCAGCGGACCGCCAGGCCGAACCGGTCGGCCAGCATGGCGGGCGTCATCGGGTGGTAGATCCCGCGCCCCCGGCACTGCCCGGCAAAGGCATAGCCGTGGCGGTACGCGGCATCCAGCATCGCCCCGAAGCGCTCTCGCCCGGGCCGCCCCGACAGGATCAGGCGCTCGATTCCGGGCAGATCATCGAAATCGGGGAGCGCGCTCGCCCCGTCATCGACATAGATCGTTTCCGCATTGAGACTGAGGGCCAGCTTCGGCAAGGTGTTCGCATCCTCCGCCGCGCCATCGAGACACGACGCCTCGATGATGGCCATCTCGTACGGCTCGCGCCCGCGCGCCGCCGCGATGCAGTCGTCGACCGAGCCGACGGTGGCGACCGCGAGGCCGCCCTGGGATGCGGTTTCCGGCTCCGCAAAGCGGCCCGCCTGAAGCGAGCACAGCGCGACCCGGCGGCCCGCCCATTCCATCCGCTGCGCCAGCGCGAGGGCCACCCGCAACCGCGCGGGCTGGGCGCCCCCGACCAGAACGATCGGATGCGGCGTGGTCGGCGCGATCGGTTCGCAGTCGAACAGCGCGCGCATGGCCCGCCCGAGGGATTCCTCCCCCAGCAGCGGCCCGTCGCCGGACAGCAGTTCCGCCGCGACCGCCTCGAACGTCCGGTCCGACAGCGACAGGGCGCGCCGGACAGGCTCCAGCACCTCCATCGCCTGCCTGCGGCGGATCGAGCGGGTCAGGTCGCCGGTCAGCACGGGGCGCGGGGCGCGCGCGATCCGGCTCGCCGCCGGTGCGGGTGTCCGGGGACCGGGACCGAAGCTGATCACCGGTTCCCTGCGCAGGGCCGAACGTCTCATGTCTGCTGAGACCGGTATTTCTTGATCCGCGTGGTGCGCAGACCCTGAATACCATGGCGGTCGATGGTCTTGCGCCACCCCTCGAATTCCTCGTGCGAGAGGTTGTAGTAATCGCACGCTTCATCGAGGGTCAGCAGCTCCCCCTTGACGGCAGCGACGACTTCCGCCTTGCGGCGGATCACCCAGCGGCGCGTATCGGCCGGGGGCAGATCGTTGCGCGTCAATCGCTGTCCGTCCGGCCCGATCACGGATCGGGGACGGGTCGGGTTGCTTTCGTTCATCGGCGTATCCGGTGCATAGGTCATGGCGGCACTGTACCCCCAAGACCTCTAACAAATCGGAAAAGCCTAGCATTTTAAGTAAGTTAAATGATTCGAACGGTAACCATTACCCTTTACCGGTTTACTCATGTTCCGGGCTGTACTTGACGCGGGCATGCGGGAGCGCGATATCCGCCGGATGAATACAGCCTCAACCATCGAAACACCTGATAGCCTTGAATTCTCCAAGCCACCGGCGGAGACTCGCGTTGCAGTTGCAATGTCGGGCGGCGTGGACTCATCCGTGGTCGCGGCGATGATGGCGGAGGCCGGGTTCGACGTGATCGGACTAACCATGCAGCTTTACGATCACGGGGCGGCGTTGGCAAAAAAAGGGGCGTGCTGCGCCGGGGCCGACATCCACGACGCGCGCCGGGTCGCCGCCTCGATGGATTTTCCGCATTACGTCCTCGATTACGAGAACCTGTTCCGCGAAGCGGTGATGGACGAATTCGCCGATGCCTATCTGGCCGGGGCGACGCCGATCCCCTGCATCCGGTGCAACGAGCGGGTGAAGTTCAAGGATCTGATGCAGCTTGCCCGGGAACTCGACGCCGACTGCCTCGCCACCGGCCATTACATCCGCCGGATGGAGGGGCCGAACGGGCCGGAACTGCACCGCGCCGCCGACCCGGCCAAGGACCAGAGCTACTTCCTGTTCACGACGACCCGCGAGCAGCTCGCCTATCTGCGCTTTCCCCTCGGCGGCATCGAGACGAAGGCGGAGGTGCGGGCGATGGCCGCGCGCCTGGGCCTGACGGGTGTGGCCGACAAGCCGGACAGCCAGGATATCTGCTTCGTCCCCGAGGGCCGCTATACCGACGTGATCGAGAAGCTGCGCCCCGGCGCGTCGCAGCCCGGCGAGGTGGTGCACATGGACGGGCGGGTGCTGGCCGAGCATGCGGGCGTGCTCAACTACACCATCGGCCAGCGGCGCGGGCTGGGCATCTCCGGCGGCGATCCGTTGTATGTGGTCAAGCTGGATGCCGATGCCCGCCGCGTCATCGTCGGCCCGCGCGAGGCGCTGGGCGCGACCGAGGTGCGGCTGCACCAGATCAACTGGCTGGGCGATACGGATTTCGGGGACGCTCCCGCCGGCGGCTGGGACGTGACCGTGAAGGTGCGCTCGACCCGCCCGCCCCGGCCCGCCAAGCTGATCCCCGGAAAGGACGGCAACGCCTGTGCCGTGCTGACGGAACCGGAGAACGGGGTCGCGCCGGGCCAGGCCTGCGTCTTCTATGCGCCGGAGGGGTCGCGCGTGCTGGGGGGCGGCTGGATCACGGGGCGGGGGTAGGACGATCAGGCGATTTGCGACAGGGGCCGCTCTGCCCCGGGCGCAGACCGGGGACTGAATCGCCGACCTCAGTGCATCCCGCGCGGGTCGAGCGGGAAGATCAGCTTCCCTTCGGAATCGTAGGGACCGGACCGCCCGGGATCGTCGGTCCCGAATTCGGCATCGCCCCGGGGCGTACCGAGAAAGAACTCCGTATTCTGCGTATACCCGCTCAGGTCGAATTTGCCGCGCGGTGATCGAGGGGGCGGAGCGACCCTGCCGGGGGCATCGCCGACCGGCGCAACGGCGACGGGCAGCGGCGGCTCCTCGGGAGTCGTCACCGGCACGTAGGCCGATTGCCATACGGCAATGCAGATCAGGAACGCCCAGAAAGCGAGCGTCGATTTCATTCCCGTCAAGAGAGCGCTCCTCAGGCTTCACGGGGAAGCTAAGGCAGATTCCTGATGATTCGGAAAAGAAACGGTGCCGATGGGGATTTATGCCGACGGCCCGAAACAAGGACCGCTCTTCCCGGGCGCAGCCGGTACTACTTCCCCTTGTCGAGCTTTTTCTGGATCATCTCGACCGCCATCTCGACCGTCACGTCCTCGGGCTTGGTGTCCTTGGGAATGGTCGCGTTGACCTTGCCCCATTTGACATAGGGACCGAAGCGCCCCTCCAGCACCTTCATCTCGCCACCCTCCTTGGGGTGCTCGCCCAGTTCCTTCAGCGGCGGTTTCGCGGCGGCGCGGCCCCGGCCCTTGCCCGGATTGGCGATCTTCTCGGCGATCAGGTCCACGGCGCGGTTCAGGCCGACATCCAGCACCTCCTGCCAGTCGGACACGTTCGCATAGGTCTTGTTGTGCTTGACGTAGCCGCCATAGGGACCGATGGCCGCCGTGATCGGCTCGCCATCCTCGGGATGCTTGCCGACCTCGCGGGGCAGCGAGAGCAGCTTCAGCGCCAGTTCCAGCGTGATGGTGTCGGGCGTGACGCCGGTGGGCAGCGAGGAGCGCGGCGGCTTGGACATCTTGGCCTTCGTCTTGCCCTTCGCCTCCTTCTCGACCTCCGGCTCGCCCAGCTGGATATAGGGGCCGAAGCGGCCCGAACGCAGGTTGACCGGCTTTTCGGTTTCGGGGTCGATCCCCAGCTCCACATCCACCGTCTGCGCCGCCTGCTTGGCCGCTTCCTCGTCCGACAGACCGAAGGGGCGCGTGAACTTGCATTCGGGGTGGTTGGAACAGCCGATGAAGGCCCCGAACTTGCCGGTCTTGATCGAAAGCTGGCCGCCCTCGCGCCCGTCCTTGCCGCAGACCTGACAGGCGCGCGGGTCCGACCCGTCGCCCCGGTCGGGGAACACATGGTCGCCCATCGCGTCGTTGATGCTGTCCAGCACGTCGCGGACGCGCAGTTCCCTGGTATCGTCCACCGCCTTCGAGAATTCGACCCAGAATTTCGAGAGCAGCTTCTTGTAATCCGCATTCCCGGCGGAGATCGTGTCGAGTTCCTCCTCCAGATCGGCGGTGAAGTCGTATTCGACGTATTTCGGGAAATAGTTCTCCAGGAACGCCGTCACCAGCCGCCCCTTGTCCACGGCGATCAGGCGGTTGCCGTCCTTGTCCACATACCCGCGATCCTGAATGACCGAGATGATGGAGGCGTAGGTGGACGGGCGGCCGATGCCCAGTTCCTCCATGCGCTTGACCAGCGATGCCTCGGTAAAGCGGGGCGGGGGCTGGGTGGGGTGCTGGATGGCCAGCGCGGCCTCGTCCTTCGAGAGGATGGCGGTCAGGGCGGTCTTCGCATCGGTCTTCTCGACCAGCGCGTCGTCGTCGCTCTCGGCGGGGGCCGATTTGGCGAAATCCGCGACCATCGCACCCGCGACCTTCTTCAGCGCGTCGCCCCCGGCCATGGCGGGCAGGATGCGGCTGTCCTCGTCCGCCGCGTCGTCCTTGCCCTCCTCGTACACCGCGAGGAAGCCGTCGAACTTCACCACCTGTCCGGTGGCACGGAAGCCGACCTTGGCATCCGCGCTGGCGATCTCGACCGTCGTGCGCTCCAGCCGGGCCGATTCCATCTGGGAGGATATCGCGCGCTTCCAGATCAGGTCGTAGAGGCGCGCCTCGTCACCCGTCAGCGACGTATCCTTGGGGATCTTCGAGAAATCGGTGGGGCGAATACACTCGTGCGCTTCCTGCGCGTTCTTGGCCTTGGACTTGTACACGCGCGGCTTGGCGGGCACGTAATCCTTGCCGTAGCGGCTGTCGATGGTGCCGCGCGCTTCCTTCACCGCGTCGGGGTCCATGTCCAGACCGTCGGTCCGCATGTAGGTGATGAAGCCCTGTTCATACAGGCGCTGCGCCACCTGCATCGCGCCCTTGGCCCCCATGCCCAGCTTGCGGCTCGCCTCCTGTTGCAGCGTGGAGGTCATGAAGGGGGGGGAGGGGTTGCGGGTCGCGGGTTTCGCCTCGACCGAGGTGATGGCGAAGTCGCGCGCGTCGATGGCCTCGACCGCCTTCGCCGCATCGGCTTCGGTCGCGAGGTCGAAGCGTTCCAGCTTCCTGCCGTCCAGCGTCGTCAGCCGCGCTTCGAAATCCGCACCCTTCGGCGTGGCGAAGCGGGCGCGCGCACTCCAGTACTCGCGCGGCTTGAACTGCTCGATCTCGGTTTCGCGCTCGCACACGATGCGCAGGGCGACGGATTGGACACGCCCGGCGGATTTCGACCCCGGCAGCTTGCGCCACAGCACGGGCGAGAGGTTGAAGCCGACCAGATAATCGAGCGCGCGGCGGGCCAGATACGCCTCCACCAGCGGCATGTCGACATCGCGGGGGTTCTTCATCGCGTCGAGCACGGCGGTCTTGGTGATGGCGTTGAAGACCACCCGCTCGACCGGCACGTCCTTCTTGAGGCTGCGCCGCTTGCGCAACGCCTCCAGCAGATGCCACGAGATCGCCTCGCCCTCGCGGTCCGGGTCGGTCGCGAGAATCAGCTTGTCGGTGCCTTTCACGGCATCCGCGATGGCCTTGAGCTGCTTGCGCGAGCGTTCGTCGCCCGTCTCCCACTTCATCTCGAAATCGTTGTCCGGCAGGACCGACCCGTCCTTGGACGGCAGGTCGCGCACATGGCCGTAGGAGGCCAGCACCTCGAATCCCTTGCCGAGATACTTCTCGATTGTCTTGGCCTTGGCGGGAGATTCGACGATGACGACGGCCATGGGGACCCCTGTACGCGAGTGGACGGAACGCGCGGTAGATGGGGGATGCGCGGGGCGGTGTCAACGCGCCTTATCGTGTACGGCACTCGGACGCAGGGAACTCATGCCTGCCCCGGACCTGATCCGGGGCCTCCGCGAGCGAAGCTCGCAGCGGCAACAGGCCCCGGATCGCGGTCCGGGGCAGGAGGCATCTACTCGTCCCCCCGCAACGGCTTCGCATACTGCAAATCCAGATCCCACGGGAAGTAGATCCACGTATCCTGCGACACTTCGGTGATGAAGGTCTGGACCAGCGGGCGGCCCTTGGGTTTGGCGTAGACGGTGGCGAGGTGGGCTTTCGGGAACATCTTGCGCACGATTTCCAGCGTGCGCCCGCTATCGACCAGATCGTCGACGATCAGGATATTCTCGCCGTCCCCGACGATCGCGGCATCGGGGGCCTTGAGGATCGTCGCCTCGGCCTGGGCCTGGTGCGAGTAGGACTTGATCGAGATGGTATCGACCGTGCGCACGTTGAGTTCGCGCGCGACGATGCACGCGGGGGTCATCCCCCCGCGCGTGATGGCGATGACGGCCTTCCACGAACCGTCCGGGCCGCTGCCCTGCCCGTCCAGCCTCCATGCGAGAGCGCGGGCGTCGCGGTGAAGCTGATCCCAACTGACGATAAAGGCCTTCTCGGCAGGGTTGGCCATTTTACTTGACCTTCACGAGTTCGACATCGAATTTCAGCGTCGCGCCGCCGGGGATCGCGCCCGGAATGCCGCGCGGGCCGTAGGCCAGATCCGACGGGATGGTGAAGCGGTACTTCGCGCCTTCCTTCATCAACTGCACGCCCTCGGTCCAGCCGGGGATCACGCCGTTGAGCGGAAACTCGATCGTCTGGCCCCGGTCGTAGGAACTGTCGAACTTCTTGCCGTCGGTCAGGGTGCCTTCGTAATGCACCTCGACGGTATCGGTGGCGGCGGGGGACGCGCCGGTCCCGTCGCGCAGCACCTCGTATTGCAGGCCGCTGGCCGTGACGGTCACGCCGTCCTTCTTGGCGTTTTCGGCGAGATAATCCATGGATGCCTCCGCTGGCTGGATCGAGAGGATGGGTCCGGCGCAGGCGAGTGCGGCGGCGAAAAGGAAGGTGCGCAACATGATCGGTTTTCCTCGTATATCCGAATCGCGCGGACCCTGCCACAGACAGCGCCCGCTTGGCCACGGCGTTATTGCCGAAGCGTTAGCACGGCGTTACCGGACCCCGGGCGCGCATCCCTCCGCGCCCCGAGACACTTCGCCTCCCCGTCTCCCTTGCCGCCCCGGTCCCGATGCCTATAGTGTCGCCGCAAAGCGCACTGCGCGCGACTCCCCGCCACCAGTGGAAGGCCGCCAATCCCATGCCCCATGTTGAAACCGGAGCCGATGTCGGACGCGGGAATCGCCCGCTCTCCCCGCATCTTCAGGTCTACAAGCCGCAGATGACGTCCGTGATGTCGGCGTTCCACCGCATCACCGGGGTCGGCAACAGCCTGGGCGCGGCGCTGGTCGCGTGGTGGTTCATCGCCGCCGCGACCGGGGAGGGCGCGTTCGACTTCATCAACGGGCTGCTGACGAGCTGGCTCGGGCATCTCGTGCTGCTCGGGTTCACCTTCTCGCTGTGCTATCACCTGTGCAACGGGTTGCGGCATTTGCTGTGGGATGCGGGATACGGGTTCGAGCTGGATCAGGTGAAGACGACCGGGCTGGTGGCGATGGCGGCGGCGGCGATGATGGCCGTCGGCCTGTTCATCGTCGGCTGGGCAAACTAGGAGCGGATGATATGACCATGCTGACCCCTCGCGCCCGCGTTCGCGGCCTCGGCTCCGCCAAGGGCGGCACCGAACACTGGTGGACCCAGCGGCTCTCGGCGATTTCGCTGGCGGTGCTGGCCCCGTTCTTCTTCATCCCGTTTGCCATTGCGCTGGGCAAACCGTGGCTGGAGGTGGTGTCGATGTACAAGCACCCGTTCAATGCCATCGTCGCGGCCCTGTTCATGCTGGCGGTCTTCCACCACATGCGCCTCGGGTTGCAGGTCGTGATCGAGGACTACATCCACGCCCCGGCGCTGCGCACCGGCCTGATCATCGCCGTGAAGCTGGGGACGCTGCTGCTGGGGTTTGCGGCCGCCTTCTCGATCGGGATGATCGCGTTCACGGTGTGAGTTAATTTGAAGCGGAGGTCTTGTGAATGGCCGACGGACACGACATCGAAAAACAATCTCCACTTTCGGCATTTCTCGCCGAAGGGATACAATCGCGTCGAGATCTGGAAACTGCTATGATGGCAGCGATTGTTCGTCAGACGTCTCTATTACAAAACCTGACGCTTGCGACTGGTGCACTTATGCACTTCATCGACAAAAGCCAAGGTCGCGATACTAATCAGGCAGACGCTGCAATAGAGGATCTGAACTCTATTCTTGCCGAATGTCGTCAGATCAACGCTGCACTTATAGAATATTCCGGTCGTGACCAAGAGGTCGTGCATGATGGCGAGCAATGACAGACGCACCATTGTCGAGGGCGAAGAGTTACCTTCGAATATCTATTCCCCCGGATTTGGTGGCGGGCCTCCGACCGGGGGCGATATGGCAGCACGCCTGCTCAGGCTGGAAGACCAGCATACCGGTATCATGACAGCGCTCGCACGTATCGAGACTCGTCTGGATTCCATCGACGACAAACTGGCTGGGACCAATCACCGGATCGACGAAACGAACAACCGGATCGACCGTACGAACAACAGGATCGATACCATGCCGGACAAATTCTGGACGAGCCGGATGATGATATGGATCGTGGCGGGCACCTTCGCCTTGCTACTGACCGTAAACAAGATATTCGAGATTATAGAGCAAGGCTTCTGAAGTGCCGTCGATGCTCTCCGATAGGCCATAGCGCCGCAAGCCGTCGTAACCGGCGTTCAGACACGCTATATCTTTCCCGAACACGAATCACTGCCCCGGAGCACCCCATGCCAGCCTACGAGATCATCGAACATGATTATGACGTCGTCGTCGTCGGGGCCGGGGGTGCGGGTCTGCGCGCTACGCTCGGGTGCTCGGAACAGGGACTGAAGACGGCCTGCGTCACCAAGGTCTTCCCCACCCGCTCGCATACCGTCGCGGCGCAGGGGGGCATCGCCGCCAGCCTCGGGAACATGGGGCCGGATCACTGGCAGTGGCACATGTACGACACCATCAAGGGGTCGGACTGGCTGGGCGACATGGATGCCATGGAGTATCTGGCGCGCGAGGCCCCCAAGGCCGTCTACGAACTGGAGCATTACGGCGTGCCGTTCAGCCGCACCGAGGAGGGCAATATCTACCAGCGCCCCTTCGGCGGCCACACCACCGAATTCGGCGAAGGCCCCCCCGTGCAGCGCACCTGCGCCGCTGCCGACCGCACGGGGCATGCGATCCTGCACACGCTGTACGGCCAGTCGCTGAAGAATAACGCCGAATTCTTCATCGAGTATTTCGCCATCGACCTGCTGATGTCCGATGACGGCCAGTGCACCGGCATCGTGGCGTGGAAGCTGGACGACGGCACCATGCACCGCTTCAACGCGAAGATGGTGATCCTGGCCACCGGCGGCTACGGCCGCGCGTATTTCTCGGCCACCAGCGCGCATACCTGCACCGGCGACGGCAATGGCATGGTCGCGCGGGCCGGTCTGCCGCTGCAAGACATGGAATTCGTGCAGTTCCACCCCACCGGCATCTATGGTGCCGGGTGCCTGATTACCGAAGGGGCACGCGGCGAGGGCGGCTATCTCGTGAACAGCGAGGGCGAGCGGTTCATGGAGCGCTATGCGCCCACCTACAAGGATCTGGCGTCCCGCGATGTCGTCTCGCGCTGCATGACGATGGAGATCCGCGAAGGGCGCGGTGTGGGGCCGAAGAAAGACCACATCCACCTGCACCTCGACCACCTGCCCCCCGAGACGCTGCACCTGCGCCTGCCCGGCATCTCGGAATCCGCGCGCATCTTTGCGGGCGTCGACCTGAACAAGGAGCCGATCCCGGTCCTGCCGACGGTGCACTACAACATGGGCGGTATCCCCACGAACTACTGGGGCGAGGTGCTGAACCCGACCGAGGAATCGCCCGACGCCACCGTGCCGGGCCTGATGGCCATCGGCGAGGCGGGCTGCGCCAGCGTGCACGGCGCGAACCGGCTGGGGTCCAACTCGCTGATCGATCTGGTCGTGTTCGGGCGCGCGGCGGGGATTCGCGCGGCATCGGTCGTGGACAAGGAGGCCAGTGTCCAGAAGGCGGCGGACCCCGCGACCGACCGGATCATGGAGCGCTTCGATCGCCTGCGCAATGCCAGCGGCGGCACGCCCACGGCGGCGATCCGCGACGACATGCAGGTCGCGATGCAGGAGGACGCCGCCGTCTTCCGCACCGAGGAGACGCTGCAGAACGGATGCCGGCGCATGTCCGCGATCTGGCAGCAGATGGCCGATATCCGCGTCACCGACCGCACGCTGATCTGGAACACCGACCTGATGGAGACGCTGGAGCTGGAGAACCTCATGCCCAACGCCATCGCCACGGTCTATTCGGCGGAGGCCCGCAAGGAGAGCCGGGGCGCCCATGCCCGCGAGGACTACTCCGAGCGCGACGACGCGAACTGGCGGGTGCACACGCTGGCCACGGTGTCGGAAACCGGCAATGTCGACCTCACCTATCGCGGCGTCCACACCCAGCCCCTGACCGACCCCGACGCGGGCGGCATCGCCCCGGCGAAGATCGCGCCGAAAGCGCGCGTGTATTGATCATGCGAAAAGCGGGGCACAATTCAGGAGCATCAGCCAGAATGTATGCGATCACGTTCGATCTTCATATGGATACGTTACGGCGGACATACCGTAACGATAGCATCAATAATGCCTATACGGATATTCGCACGATCCTGGAAAAACACGGATTTAACAGGCAACAAGGAAGCGTCTATTTCGGTGATGAAACAGTCGATGCGGTGACCTGTGTTCTGGCAGTGCAGGAATGTGCAAAGACGCATGACTGGTTCTCGGCATCGGTCGCTGATATCAGAATGCTAAGAATCGAGGACAATAACGACCTCTCGCCTGCTATCGAGCGAGCGATCAGCTAGATTGGTTCGAAACGATATCGAATAGGATTCTGTAGACGCGATATACTATGTCGGCATATGCGACACCGGTATTCTCCGGTGGGAATGTGGGCGTGACGACAGCCCTTCCTTAACCTTCTCCCGCCACACTCCCGGCCAGTCTTCAGGCCCGGAGTTTCCCCATGGCGCGTCTTCTTACCCTTCTTCCGCTCGTCGTCCTTGCCGGATGCTCGCAGCCGCCCTCTGCAGTCAACCTGTCGAATGCGCTGTCGCCGCCGCCCCCGGATGCCCGACCCCAAGGCGATTCGGCGGCGGTGGAACGGTGCCGGAATGCGAACTGGCGGGCGACGGGGTATCGGCACGGGTTGTCCGGCTTTCCCATGTCGGCCATGAGCCAGGTCACCAGGGCCTGCGACGGTCTGGGCGTCAAGATCGACCGCCTCGCCTATTCGACCGGGCGGCTGGAGGGGCTGGCGCTGTTCTGCTCGACCGAAAGCGGATATCGCCGCGCCCGGGCCGGGCATCCGGTCGAGAACGCCTGCCCGCCGACCCTCGCCGAAGCCTATGCCCAGGGGCATGCGCGGGGCGTGGCGGAGCGCTGATTCGTTACGCTTTGCTACGCTACGCCACCCGCTCGCCCAGCACGCTGAGCGAGACCGGGATCGGGGTATCCTCGACCATGCGGAAGCGCAGCAGGTCGGCGCGCAGGCCGATGGCGATGCGGCCCCGGTCGTCCAGCGCCGCCGCCGCCGCCGGGGCCGAGGTGACCCGCGCCAGCCCCCCCGCCATGCTGCCGGTGACCCTGCCGACCTGCACCGCCGCCGCCAGCAGCGCGGCAGGCACGTAATCCGATGACAGGATATCCAGCAGGTCATCCTCCAGCAGATCCAGCGCCGAGACGTTGCCGGAATGCGACTTGCCGCGCAGCAGGTTGGGCGCGCCCATCATGATGGCGATGCCGTTCTCGCGGCAGGCCCGCGCCGCTTCCCGCGTCGTCGGGAACTCGGCCAGGGATATCCCGTGGCCCGCAGAGGCCGCGACATGCCCCGCCGTCGTATCGTCGTGGCTGGCGAGCACGGCCCCCCAGTCGCGGGCGCGCTGCACCGTCTGCGCCTCGTGCGCCGCCCCGAACCGGGCGCGCAGGTCGCACAGATACGCGAGATAGGCGTCGACTTCGGGTTCGGACATCGCATGCTTGCTGCGCAGATACAGGCGCATCTGGGTCAGGTCGGTGAACTGGCGCTGGCCCGGCGTGTGGTCCATCAGGCTGATGAGGCCGACCCGGTCGTCCGGCCCGAATTCGTCCAGTTCCTCGATCAGGGTTTCCGAGCAGATCTCGGCGCGCAGGTGTACCCGGTGGCTGATCCGCATGGCTCCCTGTGCGCGCAGATCGAGCAGCGCGTCGCACAGGCCCCGGGCATATTTGCCGTAGCCTGCCTTCTCCTCCGAGACCACCGACCCGACGCGCAGGGCATCGAACACGGTCGCGATCCCGGTACCGGCCAGTTCCGCATCGTGGGCGAGGGCGGCGCGGTGCACGGGCCAGGCCACCCCGGGGCGCGGCTTCAGGTGGCGTTCCAGATTGTCGGTGTGCAATTCGATCAGGCCGGGACACAGGAAGTCGCCGCCGATATCCACCGCCCCCGGCACCGCCGACCGACCCGGCGCGATATCCGTGATCATCCCCCCCTCGATTCGCAGGCTGCCCCGGATCACCTCGTCCTGCAGGACGATGGCGGCATTGGTCAGGATGTGCTGTTCTGTCGAAAAGGCGGGGGCGGGGCGTGAAAGCATGGTCGATTCCTTGGAAGGCAAGGGGCAGAGTATGTCTCTTTCACGCATTTTTGACTAAGACGTGACGGGTTTCGGGAAAACGGAATGACTGAATACAGGCGCTATGCGATTTTCCATGCCCCCGCCGAGGGCAGCGCCCTCGCCCGGTTCGGCGCGCAATGGCTGGGGTGGGATGCGCAGGCGGGGTGCGGGGCATCGCCGCCCTCCCCCCCGGACCAGTGGGAGGCGATCACCCGCACGCCGCGCAAATACGGATTCCACGGCACCCTGAAACCG
>ENA-ORXC01000712-ORXC01000712.1-marine-metagenome-genome-assembly--contig:-NODE-712-length-22097-cov-3.850772_pt1 | contig 22097 bp, 21 predicted proteins | sample MGYA00237865_ERZ511478 | MGnify/ENA metagenome assembly ERZ511478
ATCAAGCTGATGGAAGAATTGATAATAGTGTTTTTGTTCAAACAGCAGCACTTAGTAAAGAAATACGAAGTCAATACAATTCAGAATCCCCAAAACCGTTCGTAAGTGGGAAACTGGAAGTGGCGCTATTTAGTAAAGACATTGCGGAGACAGAAGGCATTATTGAATTAGTAGATACACTTCAAAGAGATCCTTCTATAGGATCGAGAGTTTTTTTAGGGATTTCAAGTAGTGATATGGAAACGTTACTAAGGACAAACTATGGCAATGTAGCCACAGGTACATTTATTTATGATACCCTGAGCCACAATAGCAAGCACGGAATGCTCCCAGAAACAAACCTTCATGATTTTTTGTACAATTATTATTCTGAAGGAAATGACCCTTACCTCCCTCTAGTTGAACTGGATGAAGATAAGGTGAAAATCATTGGGCTTGCTCTATTTCAAGGAGATCGAATGGTTGGTTCAATTGATGCCAAACATCTTTTCACGTTTAAAGTTCTTCATCAGAAATTTTTGAGCAATGATTCTTTTACTGTCAAAATAAATGAAGAAGAACATGCAGCTATATATAATATTGCTTCAAAGCGAAACCTTAACTTAAAGAAAGTGGGGAGTAATAAAATTGAAATTTATGGGAAAGTTCTTGGGGTTATTAAAGAATATTCCGGTCAGAAGCTTACGCCTGCTAAGTTAAAGGAAATTGAAGTGGCGATGGAAGAAGATATCGAAAAAAGGGGAATGGAAATGATTGAAGAATTTCAAACCCAAAATATTGATCCACTTGGACTTGGTAATGCTGTAAGAAGTGTCACGAGAGGAGATTTTAATAAGGAGGATTGGAGACAGAAATATCCTGACATGGATATTTCATTTCAAATGAACGTAACGGTTACAGAATCTGGAGTGATTGAATAAAAAATGAATCTTATAGCGTACTTAATCAAGTACGCTATAAAGTGGTCATTTTACTTCAATTTTCTTCTCGATTACTGACGTCAAGGAAACAAGCTCATTCACTACGATTGTAAGGCGTTCCTTTGCGTTTGTTTCAACCATATAGCCTTTCTCATCAAAGCATGTTGGGTCTGCACAAAATTGATCTGGAAGGACAAGGGCATAAAGACCTCTCATAACGGTTCTCATATTATTAAGAGCATTAATGCCACCTTTTCCACCCCCACCAACAGATGCTAAAGCGGTAGGCTTAGATTTGAAATGGGAACCTCCTAAGAAATCAAGGGCGTTTTTTAATGCTCCACTCATCCCGTTATGATACTCAGGTGAACAGATGACAAACGCATCTGCTTTTGTAGCATTGGTGATGAGTCGCTGGACTTCTGGGTGATCCAGATCTTCTTTTCTCCCTTTAAATAACGGAAGGTTATGGAAGCCAGCATCGAATGTAAGGACCTCAATTCCTTTCTCATCTAACTGATCAGTCACAGTATTTGTTAAATTTCGTGTCATAGACTTGTCTCTTGGACTGCCGTTCATAACCATTACTTTCATTGTGAAGCTCCTTTCTACTACCTCTATATTCTTTTCATACCTCAATTGTGAGTAAATCAATCTCCTATTAGCGTATTAAAAATCTGTGAAACTTGCATCGGAAATAAGGAGGGGAAATTCTCGTACTTTAGTCTTAGGAATCTTTAAACCAGTTGACTTTTGTTGCATAGAGAGCAGCTTGAGTCCGGTCGTGGAAATTGAGTTTGGATAGTATGCTACTCACATGTGTTTTAACGGTTTTTTCCGTAATATATAAAGCCGATGCGATTTCTTTATTGCTTTTACCTAACGTGATCTCTTTTAATACATCTTTTTCCCTGGGGGTAAGCAAAGAGAGTTTTCGCTCTTCTTCTGCCGGGCTTTTCTGAGTCAGGTGTGACATAAGCTGATTTGTAGCAAGAGGGTGAAGGTGGCGATTACCAAGATTGGCTTCACGAATCGTGTGAATTAATTCATCAGGATCAATATCTTTTAATTGATAGCCTTCTGCGCCAGCCCTTATGGCTGGAAGAACATGATCTTGATCTGAAAAGCTTGTTAAGATAATAATTTTGATATGAGGAAGACTTTTCTTTAATTGTTTAGTTGCTTCAATGCCATCCATTTCTGGCATAACTAAATCCATTAATATGACATCAGGGTTTAATTCTTTAGCTAGTTTGACTGCGTCCGTTCCGTTTGCTGCTTCACCGATAATCTCAATATCCTGCTGTGTTTCAAGAAAAAAGCGCAATCCTTTTCTTACCATAAGATGATCATCAGCTAGTAGTAGTTTTATTTTTCTCTCCATGTTAATCCTTCTTTCATATTGGCAATCTAACTTGAACTTTTGTTCCATTCTTTCGTTTACTAACAATCGAAAAGGTACCTCCAAGTAGTGAGGCTCTTTCCTTCATTCCTTTAAGCCCAAGTTTAAAATCTCCAACCGCTACCGCTTCTTGATTAAAACCGCTACCCCTATCACAAACTGTAAGACAGACCTCTTGTTCAGTAATTTGAATGTATAGGGTAACCTCACCTACTCCTGCATGCTTATGTATGTTGTTAAGTGATTCTTGTCCAATTCGAAAAAGAGATTCTTCAATTGGTCGAGGAAGAAGTTTAAAGCCCGAGACGTCACAAGTGGGAGATAGACCTAATCCAATCGCGTAGGTTTTAAGTGATGTCATGAGACCGGCTTCAATCCCTACAGGTCGAAGTTGCCAAATTAATGTTCTCATTTCTTGCATGGCTTCTTGAGAAAGCTGTTGAATATCTTGTAATGCATCACTTAGTACATTGGGCATGTTAAGAATATTTCGTGCACCACGTGCAGTCATAGATAATGAAAAAAGTTTTTGGCTTACTGAATCATGCAAATCTCTTGCAAGTCTATTTCGTTCTTCTGAGAGGATAAGCTCCTGTCTTTTCTCATTAACACGTGATTGCTCGATGGCCAGAGCCATATGGTCGGCAACTGCTCGTAAGATTTCCCTATCACTTTTAGAGAAGGATTCCTCAAACACAAATAATATACCGATATGCTCGTCTCGAACCTTCACTTCTATTGCATGAATGATAGAAGGTTTTGGGTGAAGGGGGAAGGTGTTCTTTTTGAGTGCAACTGGTTTTTCGTTTTGAACAGCCTCGTTCATTTCTTGCATGGTTTCTGCAGAATAAGCTTCGTTCACCACACTTAGTTTTCCATCTTTATAGATCGAATGGAGAACATCATTCGGTTTGCTTTTCAGAAAGTAGCCGACTAAAGGCCAGTTGAATGACTCTCCAGTACGGTGCACAATAGCACTAATGAGATCATCAGCACATTCGTGACGCCACAATTCTCTCGTTAATGTTTCTAATTTTAAATAGTTTTCCGCTCGCTTCTGTTCATCTTGATAAAGTTGTATTCGTTTAATAGCAGTACCAATTTGAAAAGCAACGGACTGAAGAAGTGTCAATTCATCGTTAGAAAACGACTCTTTACCTGGGGAACCAACGTTTAATACTCCAAATGATTCTCCGGCAGCTGTTAATGGGACGGTCGCATGGTGCGTCAGTCCTTCCGTATCACCCGTTTTAAAATGCACAGCATCTTCTAGGCGTTTACATTCTATAATATTGACGGCCTGATTTAATCGTCCGTCCCAATATTTATTTAAGCACCAACACGTGCCTTTGCACATCGGTTCTTTATCGTTTTGAGCAAGAGCAGCGGGTAGTCTGACATCAGCTTCACACGTAAATTTGTTTTTATCAGTTGATAAGAAAATCCAACCAGTGTTTAATCCGGTAACACTTAATAAATCTTCAAGAACAGCTTGAAGCATAGGCTTCAAATCTGTTGAACGATTTAATGTTTCTGCAATCGTTTTTAACGTATATAATTCTCGTTCATCACCCATCGCTATTCCCCCAATATTCGAACAATTGACAACGTTTATTATACTATAGACGAGGTTATTCTCTAAAGAGTGGTATTTACAAGAGAGCTTGTTAGCGTCATGATCATGCTAGAGAACGGGGAGGGAAAGAATATGAAAATTAAAGAAAAAGCTACAGAACTTTCTTCAGTTCAACTGATTGTTCTTTTCTATTTATTGGCTGTTGTACTGTCGACAGTTCTTTTAAGTCTCCCAATTGCCCACCAAGCAAATGTTGAGTGGGGCTTTATCGATGCCTTGTTTACAGCGGTAAGTGCCATTAGCGTGACGGGATTGACGGTTGTTTCAACCGCTGATACGTTTAGTACGGTCGGAACTTACATACTCGCGTTTGTTCTTCAATTCGGTGGAATTGGCATTATGACTCTTGGAACTTTTGTTTGGTTGTTAATGGGTAAAAAAATCGGAATGAAAGAACGCCAGTTGATTAGTACAGACCAGAATCGCGGGACATTAGCTGGACTAGTAAAATTAATGAGACAAATCCTTGGACTCATTCTCTTATTTGAGGCGATTGGAACAATAATTCTTGGCATCTACTTATTAAAGTATTATGATTCGTGGCAAGATTCATTTCTGCAAGGTTTTTTTGCTGCAGTAAGTGCTACAACTAATGCAGGATTTGATATTACGGGAAGTTCACTTGTGCCATATGCAAATGATTATTTTGTTCAAACGATCAACATGATCTTACTTATTTTGGGTGCGATCGGATTCCCGGTTCTAATTGAATTGAAAGATTATTTATTTCAAAAGAGAGAAACAGTAGCTTATCGATTTACTTTGTTTACCAAGGTTACAACCGTGACATTCTTTGCACTTATTATAATAGGAACTGTACTCATATGGATTTTAGAAGCCGGAAATTTTATGGCGGATAAATCATGGGATCAAGCACTATTCTATTCCCTGTTTCAATCCGTTACAACGAGAAATGGCGGGCTCGCTACGATGGATGTAAGTGAATTTACTCTCTCAACTCAGATGGTATTAAGTTTGCTCATGTTTATCGGTGCATCTCCTAGTAGTGTTGGAGGAGGAATTCGGACAACGACTTTTGCTGTTGCTGTTTTAACAGTCATTCACTTTGCACGAGGCAAAAAGAGTGTCAAAGTATTTGGAAGAGAACTTCTTCATGATGATATTATTAAATCGTTTATCGTGATTTTTACGGCGACGGGTCTTTGTGGTCTAGCAGTCGTTATTCTTTCAGCAACAGAACCATTTTCGTTAGCAGCGATTGTTTTTGAAGTAACCTCAGCTTTTGGAACGACTGGTTTATCTCTCGGAATTACTCCTGAGCTCAGCACTGCTGGAAAATGTGTGATTATCTTTCTAATGTTTGTAGGAAGGATCGGGATTATTTCCTTTTTGCTAATGATGCGCGGTAATGCTCCTGTTGAACATTACCACTATCCGAAAGAACCAATTATTACCGGATAATGAGACTTGTGTAACAAATATATCGATAGGAATACGCTTTCATTAGAACTGTTATTTTCTCCTAGGCAGGGGTATATGTATACTACTTCTAATTCTTAAGGAGGAAGGTATCATGTATTCAAAAATAGTAGTCGCTTATGATCGTTCTGAAGATAGTGAAAAAGCTTTACATCAAGCGATTAAATTAGCAGAACTAAGCAAAGCTTCTATTCATTTAGTGCATGTATCAAAAGAATCAAATAAACTCTCGGCTCAACCAGCGACAAGGATCCCTTATGGTACAGGCAGTATTGGCAACGAAGGACATGCTGGTGTGCCATCTCCAGTTCCTGAGGAGCAGAATGGCGTCATGATTAAAAGAAGTGAGGGAGAGGCCATACTCCGTGAAGTAAAGGATACGCTTCATCATATGGGAGTTAATGTTCACTCTGAGGTAAGAGGTGGTGATCCCGCTAAAGAGATTGTGGACCTAGCTGTGATGATAGAGGCAGATTTAATTGTAATAGGAAGTAGAGGATTAAGTGGGATAAAAAAATGGATGCTTGGAAGCGTTAGTGAAAAAGTTGCTCAACAGTCTCCTTGTCCAGTATTAATCGTCAAATAGGAGTTTCTAGCCCGGGAAACCGGGCTTTTTTTTGTGAAAGAATGTTAAATAAAAATAACTAAAAGTTATGTTTACTTAACATTATGTTTGGTATAGAATAGATTTATAAGAGAAGAGATATGTGAGGAGTTAAGATGATGCTGAACAATCGAATTAGAGAATTAAGGGCACGTTTTCGCTTCACACAACAGGAGCTGGCTTCAAAAGTTGGGGTGACAAGGCAAACGATTGCCGCTGTGGAAAAGGGAGAGTATGTCCCATCTTTACTACTAGCAATGAAGATTTGTCGTGAATTTGACATGTCTATTGAAGAAGTATTTCAATTACAGGAGGAATCAGAATGAAGTTATCTGTGATTTACATGATGAATGTCATTGTTCTTGGACTTTTTGGATGGGCAATGGTTACGTACTACGATGCAGCGTCTCAATTCCAACGGTTAATGAGTGGAAATGGAGATGATGTCATCATTAATATTACGCCTATTTTCATTACTCTCCTGATTGTTAGCATCATCGGATTCATGATTACTCGTAATAAGAGAAGAAATAACAAAGGATGGAAAGAAGCCCTCCTACTTCCTTCCGAACTGTGTGAAGATGATGAACGGGAAAAAACGCTAACAGCTCACGCTTGTCGAAATGCATATATTGCCATGATGTTTACTTCACCACTTTTAATTGCAGCCATGACCTTACAACCGGTAGTGTCAAAGCAATTTCCGGCTTATCCCATTCTTGTCTTACTATTCTTACCATTTGTTCAAATTAGCGTGTTCTATTTTTCTCTTCGTAGAAAGTTGAGATGATCAGTTACCAGCAAAGCTTCACAGTTAGCTCGCTACAACTATCTTCGTTTCCAGTGTTAAGATCGACACGAAGGGCATCTGGTGTATAGGCAATGTGGAAGGGAGAAGTGATACCGGCACGCTGAATCAAGGAATGAACATGAGATTGATCATTTTTTTGAGCGGCATCTTTTAATTCATGAGCAAATTGAGCATCTTGATTCACTTTATCCAGAAGTTTTTGTCCTTCCTTCATAAGATTCGTACACGCTACAGCTGAATGCTGGAAACGGGTAACTTCAATAGGAGGAAAGTTGCGGTAATAAGGATAAGTATAGGGAGAATAAGCCCATTTGCTATAACGATCGTCTTTAAATGCCATTATCGTCCTCCTGCATAGGTGATACTGTTACTGTATGGCGTTCCTTAAAAAGGTGTGCGTCTACTCTGAATTTGTGAAATCTGTTTCGAACAGGTTACAATAATTCAGAAGACGTTTTGAGAAGGAGCATGATGTTTTGAAGAAATATATTATTTTTACGATTAGCCTTGTATGCCTTTATTTCATCTTAAACTTAATTATTGGTTCGATTGTGAATGCAGTCTTTCAACCAGAGTGGTTAACTGCTTGGAGTAAGGGGCAGGAATTAACTGGAACAGTAACATTCGGTCTTTTATATAATCCTATTGATCTTATAAGTTTAGTGTTATCATTTGTCATCAGTGCGATCATCACATCAAAAATCAAGTACACCTAAATCGTGCCAAGGCACGATTTTTTGTTTTTATAAATGTAGAACGTACGATAAGCCTATAATCGGACACTAGCAAGGAGAATCCATAATGATGATAAAGCAAATAACGAAGGCATTTCCTTATGCGCTTCTACTTGAAGCTGATCCATTTCTCGCTCATATCGAACATTATTTGAAAGAGGGATACTGTTACGTTGCGGCGGAAGAAGAGGAAGTAATTGGCGTCTATGTTTTAGTAATAAAAGAGGAGAAAAAAGTTGAGATTATGAATATTGCTGTGAGGGAAGATAGAAGGGGAGAGGGAATAGGGAAGCTTCTTATTCATGATGCAATTAATAGGTCTAGGGATCATGGAGCAAGGAAGGTTTTGATCGGGACTGGGAATTCGAGTCTCGATCAATTAGCGCTCTACCAAAAATGTCAATTTCGTATAACAGAAATTATTGAAGGATTTTTTGATCACTACCCTGAACCGATTATTGAAAACGGAATTCCTTGTCGGGATATGATTCGATTAAGTTACGAGATAGAGTAAGCAAGATCCATTTTGAATGTGAGGAAATGGATCTTTTGTAAGATTACATGTGGAAGGCCGTCTAAAAAAGATGGTCTTTTTTTGCTGAAACAAAGATGAATGGAGTTAATTTATTTTATTTCCTGTTAAAAGAGCAGTAGGATTACAATGTTACAATGGTTAGTAGAAGAGATAAAGGAGTGGCTAACGTGAATCCCGGTGAGCTTACGAAGAAGTGCAGTATGTTAGAGACAATAATTGATAACGCTTACGAATGGCTTGTCGTTGTAGATAAGGAAGGCACTATTGATTTCATGAACAAAACGTATTGTGAGTTTCTAGAAGTGGATAGCTCAGAAGTAATTGGTAAGCACGTAACGGATGTCATTGAGAACACACGCATGCATATTGTTGCAAGAAGCGGAAATGTAGAAATAGCGGATTTGCAGTATATTCGTGGAAACTACATGATAGCCAATCGTGTTCCCATTTATCACAACAAAGAACTAGTCGGAGCTGTTGGTACAGTTATTTTTCGCGATACTGAACAGTGGAAGCAAATGAATACCCATATTAAGGAGCTATTATCCGAACTGGAATATTACCGTAGCGGGTCGGCGAGGGAAAACGGCGCGAATTATTCCTTATATGACATTGTAGGTGTGACAGAATCGATTCAGAGTTTAAAAGAGAAGGTGAAGCAAGTAGCAAGCGGAAATGTTTCGGTTCTCATTCGTGGTGAAAGTGGAACAGGCAAAGAACTTTTTGCGCATAGCATTCATCAACTTAGTGAGCGTAGTAATAGACCATTTATTAAAGTGAACTGCGGTGCCATACCGGATCAACTTCTTGAATCTGAGCTTTTTGGATATGAGGAAGGTGCTTTTACTGGAGCGAAAAAAGGAGGGAAGCCTGGAAAGTTTGAGCTTGCTAATACAGGTACTATTTTTCTTGATGAAATTGGAGACATGCCCCCTAACATGCAAGTGAAATTATTACGTGTTCTGCAGGATAGAGAAGTAGAGCGTGTTGGCGGAGTATCATCGAAAAAAGTTGATGTAAGAGTGATCGCAGCTACAAACCGACCTTTAGAAGCGATGGTAGAGGAACGTCGCTTTCGTGAAGACTTATTCTATCGAATCAATGTGATGCAATTGCATATTCCACCATTAAGAGAAAGAATTCAAGATGTAAAACCGCTCGCAGAATCTTTTGTAAATAAAATTTCCATGAAAGCTGGGAAGCGCGTCATAGGAATTGGAGAGGAAGCCTTTCAATTATTAAAAAAGCATAATTGGCCTGGTAACGCTCGGGAGCTTGAGAATGCGCTAGAAGCTGCTGTTCATTTAACACGTAGTGAAACAATAGAAGTCACGTCGCTTCCCGATTACTTAAAAGATAAGGCGGGTATCGTAGCGGGAAACAGAAAATTAAAAGATATTTTAGAAGAAGCTGAAATAGAAGCGATCCGGAAAACGCTCGTTCAATGTGAGAATGATAAAATGATTGCGGCGGAAATACTTGGTATAGGGAAAACAAGCTTATATGACAAAATCAAGAAGTATAATCTTAAATAAATTCCAGAAATCCGGAAATCGTTCCGGATTTCTGGAATTTATTATTTTTCTAGAAAATGATGATGTTATGACGATTAAATGAAGACTAATACGTCTCTTTTTCCGAAAAAACGGAATTTAGGAAAAGGAAATAAATCACGCGAATATTGAATACGCTTACATTTCTGTGAACATTCCCACTATGGCATGATTCTTGCAGTTAATCTTATGAAGAAGACAAAAAAGGAGTTGTGATGATGAAGAAACATTATATGAGTGGTTATGATGCAGTAAGCGATATTGCTGATGGGTCAACATTAATGGTTGGAGGCTTTGGATTAGTAGGAATTCCTGAGCAAATGATTTTAGGGTTAGTAGAATCAGAAGTTAAAAACCTGACGATTATTTCCAACAACTGTGGTGTAGATGATTGGGGCCTTGGTCTTCTACTAAAAAACCACCAAATTAAAAAGATGATAGGATCCTACGTGGGAGAAAACAAAGAGTTTGAAAGGCAGGTGCTGTCGGGTGAACTTGAAGTTGAGTTAATTCCCCAGGGAACACTCGCTGAAAGAATTCGAGCTGGCGGAGCTGGTATTCCTGCTTTTTATACACCTGCAGGGGTTGGTACTAAGGTAGCTGAAGGAAAAGAAACACGCATCTTTCATGGAAAAGAATATGTCTTAGAGCATGCTTTGTATGCAGACTACAGTCTGATTAGAGCTTATCAGGCGGATGAGGGCGGGAATCTTGTTTATAACAAGACAGCGCGTAATTTTAATCCAATGATCGCAGCTGCAGGAAAAATCACTTTAGCTGAAGTTGAGAACATAGTAGCTACAGGTAAACTGAATGCAGATCAGGTTCATACCCCAGGAATTTATGTTCAGGGCCTTCTTGAAGCAAAGCAGGAGAAACGGATCGAACGAAAAACCATTCGTAACAGATAGGAGAGATAATGATGAAGGCTACAAAAAGTAATGGACGAGAACGAATCGCTAGAAGAGCGGAAAAAGAAATTAAAAACGGTTATTATGTGAATCTTGGTATCGGGATTCCCACTCTTGTTGCTAACTACATATCAGATGATAAAGTGATTGTCCTTCAGTCTGAAAATGGTCTTCTAGGAATTGGAGAATATCCACAAGAGAATGAAGTGGACCCGGATCTCATCAATGCTGGAAAAGAGACCGTAACAGAAATGAAAGGCGCTTCTTATTTTGATAGCGCAGAATCGTTCGGGATGATTCGAGGGGGGCACATTGATCTCGCGATACTCGGAGGGATGGAAGTATCTGAAGAAGGTGACCTTGCAAATTGGATGATACCAGGAAAAATGATTAAAGGGATGGGCGGGGCAATGGATCTTGTTCATGGAGCAAAGAAAATCACGGTTATTATGGACCATGTAAATAAAGACGGTGCTCCTAAAATCGTGAAGAGCTGTTCGCTCCCATTGACAGGGAAAAGCGTCGTCAATCGCATTATTACTGATCGCGCGGTGCTAGACGTAACAGATAGTGGGTTAATGGTGCAAGAAATTGCCTCGGGATACACCTTGGAAGATATTAAACAATCGACAGAGCCTGTCGTTAAAGTATCACCAACACTGAAATATGATGCGTATTAAGAAGGAGGGCTAGCGATGTTAAGTATGATCGGTTTAATTGGTGGGTTATTACTTCTCATTTACCTTACGATGAAAGGAATGAATCTACTAGTTGCGGGACCTCTCTGTGCAATCGTTGTTGCAGTACTGAGTGGATTGCCGCTTTTCCCGCAGCTTGTAGAAGAAGGAGCTCCGAATTTCGTTGGAAATTATATGGGAGGGTTTTCGGGGTTCGTTGCTTCTTGGTTTCCTATGTTTTTACTTGGAGCAATATTTGGGAAAGTCATGGAAGATAGCGGTGCCGCAGATAGCGTCTCTAAATGGGTTGTAGAAAAGCTTGGATTAAAACAGGCGGTGCTCGCTATCGTATTAGCCTGTGCGATTTTAACGTACGGCGGTGTCAGTCTTTTTGTTGTTGCATTCTCAGTTTATCCGATGGCTGTTGGTCTATTTAAGCAAGCCGATTTACCACGTCGATTCATACCAGCGACACTTGCGTTTGGCTCGGTTACCTTCACTATGACATCTGCAGGATCACCAGAAATTCAAAACTGGATTCCGATCGAATATTTAAATACGAGTCCTTACGCGGGTTGGGAAGTCAGTTTAGTAGTAGCGTTATTCATGGCGCTATTTGGCTACTGGTGGCTGAAACGTATGATTTCGAAAGCTGTTGCAAAAGGAGAACGATTTGAAGCGAGAAAGGAAGATCCTGAAGTAGAGAATCGCCCACTTCCAAATCCATTACTTGGACTTGTACCACTTGTTATCGTATTGATTATCTCCTTCATTTTCCATGATAGCTTAAAGCAATCAGCACTCATCATTGCTTTACTCGGAGGGGTTGTAGCGACTTATTTGTTAAATCGCAAATACTTTGAGAACTTTGGACGTGCCGTTTCTGATGGTACGCTTGGTGCATTGATTGCAATCGGAAATACAGCGGCTGTAGTTGGTTTTGGGGGTGTAGCACAGGCTGTTCCAGCATTTGAAGCGGCAGTGGATTTCATGACGGGTATTCCTGGGAGTCCTCTTATTGGGGGTGCAATTGCAGTAAGTGTGATTGCTGGATTAACAGGATCAGCATCTGGTGGTCAAGTGATCGCTCTTCCAATCCTTGCTCCTCACTATATTGATGCTGGTGTGAATCCAGAAGCGCTTCATCGTACAATTGCGATCTCTTCTGGTGCACTTGATTCATTGCCTCATAATGGTTATGTTGTAACAACGATTCGGGCCATATGTGGTGAATCCCACCAGGATGCATACGGAGCAGTCGGTGCATTAACCGTTATCGTACCACTCATTGGGCTTGCCCTTGCTATTCTATTATTCAGTCTCGGACTTGGAATCTAGTATGAAAAAGGAGGGAGTTTATTGTTAGTAAATAAGAAAGTAGTCGTAATTACTGGAGCAGCAAGCGGGATCGGAAAGGAACTAGCGCAAGTGTTTGCAGAGAACGGTGCAAAGGTTGTTCTTAGTGATTTGGACGAGGATAAGGTCAAAAGGGCTGCAGCTGAATTAAAAGAAAATGGTATGGATACGATTGGAATTCGCTGTGATGTAACGAAAGAAAACGAAGTAAAGGCATTATTTTTTCAAACGCTAAAAAAGTTTGATCGGATAGACGTTTTGATTAATAACGCAGGTCTTCAACACGTGTCAACTATTGAAACATTCCCAACGGAAAAGTTTGAACTGTTAACGAAAGTAATGCTTGTTGCACCGTTTATTGCAACTAAGCTAGCTTTTCCCATTATGAAGAAACAGAAGTGTGGTCGAATTATTAACATGTCTTCTATTAATGGACTTGTGGGCTTCTCAGGAAAAGCTGCTTACAATAGTGCAAAGCATGGTGTGATTGGACTTACCAAAGTAGCTGCGCTTGAAGGAGCTGAAGATGGTATTACAGTAAATGCTGTTTGCCCAGGATATGTGGATACTCCGTTAGTAAGGGGGCAGCTTGAGGATTTAGCTAAAAGTAGAGAAGTAGCATTAGAGAGAGTACTTGAAGAAGTGATCTATCCGCTCGTTCCACAAAAGCGTCTTCTCACAGTGCAGGAAATTGCAGATTACACAATGTTTCTCGCAAGCGATAAGGCAAAAGGGATTACAGGTCAGGCCGTTGTGATTGATGGGGGTTACACAGCACAATAATGGATTCCTTCAGTGAAAAAAGCTAATTCTCTTCCCTCACAAGTACTTGTAAACGCTTTCCTTTTATTTGTAAAATAGAGAAGAATGGAGGGGAAAACATGAAAGACGTTTTTATATTGGAAGGTGCAAGAACGCCATTTGGTTCATTTGGTGGTTCACTTAAAGATAGTAATCCAACAGCCTTAGGGATTTCAGCAAGTAAAGAGGCTCTAAGAAAAAGTGGAATAGAGGCTAGTGAAATTGATCTTTCTGTTATTGGGAATGTGATTCATTCTACATCAAATGCTTCTTATTTAGCGCGTCACATTGCACTTGGGAGTGGAATACCTATTGAAAGTCCAGCACTAACTGTAAATCGACTTTGTGGTTCTGGTATGCAAGCTGTCATCTCAGCAGCGCAATCCATTATGATGGGGGATGGTCAAACGGCCCTTGCCGGAGGAGCGGAGAATATGAGCTTATCTCCGTATACGTTAAGAGGAAGTCGTTTTGGAGCAAAAATGGGTGCTCCGAAAATGGATGATATGCTTTTGGCTACGTTAACTGATGAGTATACTGGCACTGGAATGGGGATAACGGGAGAGAATCTGGCAGTAAAGTATGGGATTTCTAGAGAAGATCAGGATGAGTATGCAACCCAAAGTCAGCAAAAAGCTGCTGATGCAAGAGAAAAAGGTATTTTCATAGAAGAAATTGTACCTGTTGAAGTGAAGGGGAGAAAGGGGATTGAAACCTTTTCAACTGACGAACATATTCGAGAAGGTACAACAGCAGAAAAGCTAGCCGGGCTTAAACCTGCTTTCAAAAAAGATGGAACTGTCACTGGTGGGAATGCAAGTGGCATAAATGATGGAGCTGCTTCTGTCGTATTGGGAGGAGCAGATTATGTCTCTTCAAAGAATCTTAAGCCACTTGCTCGAATTGTCTCCTGGGGAATAGCGGGAGTAGATCCTTCGATTATGGGAATTGGACCAGTGCCTGCTATACGGCAAGCATTAGATAAAGCAGGTATGACACTTCAGCAGATGGACTTGATTGAAGTGAATGAAGCCTTTGCCGCTCAGTATCTAGCCGTTGAAAAAGAGCTAGAACTTGATCGCTCACGAGTGAATGTGAACGGTGGTGCAATTGCTTTAGGGCATCCAGTAGGTGCGAGTGGCACGCGCATTCTTTATACACTTATAAAAGAATTAAAGCGTAGAAATGGAAAGTATGGTGTTGCCTCACTCTGCATTGGTGGCGGACAAGGAATTGCTATGGTGGTTGAAATCAATTAATTTGTCAGAAAAGATTGCCAATTAATTAAATATTGCGTATACTAATGGTACTAACATACGGAAAGGGGTTGTGCATGATGGTAAATAACAAAATGAATTCATTGTTAATTGCATATTGTGCACAGTCCAATTGGTAAGGTAGGAGTCTTTTCTTACTTCTGATTAATAAGATCAAAAACCATGGGCTGTGCGACTGTGTCGCTATGTCTATGGTTTTTTTATACTTGATCAGCTAATTACTTACGCTGATTGTAGGATAAGAGCCGACACCACTGTACGGCTTTTTGTCATATTTACACTTATTAATCAGGAGGCTTTCAATTGAATCGAATAACATTAGGTTGGAATTCATACTTTGAAGAAAATTATCAAGCTATAGCAAATGGATTTATACCAGCTCGAGTTATAGTAGAACATCGTGGAGGCTATAACGTCTCTACAGGAGAAAGTTCTTATGCAGCAGAACTTTCAGGTAAGTTTCGATTTGAAGTAACACGGCGTGATGCTTTGCCAGCAGTTGGTGACTGGGTCCTTATTGCTCCTAAAACGGATAACAAAGCAATTATTCACGATCTGCTACCGAGGAGAAGTAAGTTTTCAAGAAAAATTGCAGGGACGACAACTGAGGAACAAATTATTGTAGCTAATGTTGATACGGTTTTTCTTGTCAATGCATTAAATCAGGACTTTAACCCAAGTCGTATTGAAAGATACCTTGTCATGGCATGGGAAAGCGGTGCAAAGCCGGTTATTGTACTCAGTAAAGCTGATCTTTGTACTGATGTGGAACAGAAAGTAAGTGCTCTTTATAGTATTGCTGTAGGGGTACCGATCCACGTAGTGAGTTCGGCGACCGAAAAAGGGATTGATGAATTAATAGTGTATTTAACAGAGGGAACGACAACGGCTTTGTTAGGTTCATCAGGTGCTGGTAAGTCTACACTTATAAACAAATTATATGGCAAAGAAATTCAGATTGTACAAGATATTCGCCAAGATGACGGCAAAGGAAAGCATACCACGACTAGTCGAGAACTGATTACGCTTCAAACAGGTGGCGTATTAATTGATACGCCTGGTATGAGAGAACTTCAGCTCTGGGAAACCGATTATCTTTCTCAAAGCTTCCCTGATATTGATGCATTTGCAGAGGAATGTCGTTTTAGAGATTGCCAACATGAAGGTGAACCTAAATGTGCAGTGAGAAATGCAATAGAGGAAGGAATGTTAGAAGAAAGAAGGCTTGAGAATTATAAGAAGTTCCATCGTGAGCTAGCTTTTCTTGAGCGACAAACAAATAAGAAGGCTCAGCTCGAGGAGAAGAAAAAGTGGAAAAAAATCGCTGGAGATCGAACTAGAAAGAATCGCTAGGGTCTTTAATTTAGGAAGGAGACGACCAAATGACGGATGAGCGCTCTGTGTTAAACGATTATGCTTCGCTAATTAATTGGTTAGAATCGACTGCGATGGAGATGAGCGAAACCATCTTCTTTCAGCCTATCAAGCAAGGCAAGTGGTCTCCAGCTGAAATCCTTTCACATATCATGATGTGGGACAATTATCTTCTTAAAGAAAGAATTCCTTTTATTGAAATGGAAGCTAATTTGCCTAAACTTGATAACGTTGAAGAAGTAAATCAGCGCGCAGCAGAGTATGCGTTATCTGGTCTAAATAAAGAAAATTTAGTTGCTGAAACCATACAAGCACGAAGACAAGTGGTGGCCCGCCTTCAGCAATTTGAACCGATTCAGTGGAGCAACACGTTTTATATTGAGAAGTATCCAATCTGTCTTACAGGTTATATAAAAGGTCTTATTGAGCACGATGATCACCATAAGTTGCAAGTAGAAGTTTTTATGAACGAGCAAGGATTTTCACTGTCTCACTTTACTTTATAGCTTAACTTTCTCATCTCTCCGACTTCTGAATCAGCGGATAAGAAAGAGAGGCTGGGGTTAGGCTATAAGGTGGAGGTGAGAAGAATGGCAAAACATAAAGCAAACCCTACAACCAATGGCCTGGCTTCATCCCAACCAGAAGGACAGGGAACTGGAGTTGAAGTAGGGATAACGTACGACTCTAAACGAAAAAAGAAAAAGAAATAACAACGAAGCGCTGCTAAGAGCAGCGCTTTTTAGATTGTTTTTAGCTCTTTTTCTTCCATTTTAAATCGTTTATTATTACCATCCATTAGTAAATTTCTGCAAACTGCCTGATGTGTAAAGTATTTAGTACGCTAACGAGACGACTTGTAGCTTCAAATAGGTTGTCCTTTGATACAGTTGTAAGAGGTAATTTGAATCTTACAGCACCTTCATAGAGTGAAGGTGATAGCAATACATGAGCTTCTAGAAGTATATCCCTCAATTCTTGAAGGTTTAATGCTGGTTTAAAATCAAACCAGATGGAAGTAGAGTCAGCTATTTCTAAAATTGTTATTTGGTCTTTTAGGGCATCTAATTTATTTAGTACTTGTTTTTTCCTTGCACGTAATTCCTCTTTCACCTCTTCAAAATGCTCATGAATTTCAAATGAATATAAAATGTTATGAACAATTTCAAGAAAAACGGGAGGAGGGGCCATGCTAAGTTGAATTTGAAGCGCCGATAAACGCTTTATAACATGCTCCGGTCCTAAAACCCACCCCATACTTAAACCGGGGGAAATACCAGTAATGTGTCCTACTTGTACAACGAGTTTTTGATCGGTACCAAGTTCATAATATGAGCAGCTATCATTATCATAAGACCCTGTAAGCAAAGACCTTTTCACTATTTCTAGTATTGGAATACCGATTTTTTCACATTGTGTTAATAATTTTTTTCTTTGTTGGATTGTTGATGATGGTGTTAAGGAAAAATGGTGCTCCATCATTGAATTTGCAATGATTAGTTTGATTCCTTCCCTTTGGAAATGATGATTTGTTAAAGGGCGATCAGCTGAATAGCGAATAATGTGAATGCCAGAAGCTAGAAATAAATTTAATTGGGAAGGGTTTATTGGTTCTTCGACGGCAATTACGTCACCAGGATTTAGAAAGCATTTCACTGATAAAAGTATTGCTTGTTCAAGACTAGAGGTCAGAACGATGTTTTCAGTAGATACTGATTGATTGATAAAGCGGTTAATCATATGTTTCGTTTGAAACATAGTTGGAGAAAATTGTTCTTTACTAGTAGTGTAAGCAGTTAAATCATAAGCATTTCGCGCAAGACATAAATCTGGTGCAACCTCTCCTGTATTCAAGTTAATGAACGAGGGATCATTCATATAGTTAGAAGAATGGGTAAATAGTGTCGTATTTTCCGATAAATGCTGATTTCGAAGTTTATTCCACGTTGTAGAATGACTGGGAATGAAATCTGCTGCATCTGAACTGACACGTGTCCCGCTTCCTTGCCTGGACGTAATGAGTCCGCTAGCCCTCAATTCAGCGTAAGCTGTCGTAACAGTGCTTCGATTGACACCTAGTTGGACGGCTAGATCGCGTTCAGCAGGAAGAGGATTCCCCGTTTGGAGAGAGCCATTTATAATGGAATCCTCATAGTAATCAACGATTTGTTTGTACAACGGTTTGCTGCTCTCTGGATTGAGTATAAATCTCGCCATTGTCCACCACCTCACTACTATTATAGAGAAAAATAGAGGTAATTGTATAAAATTTTCAAAAAAATTAGAGTGAAGAAATATACGATAAACACAGGTTTTAAGCCATTTGACGGATATTTTTGTAGAAAAAGACAAATTGGATGGTATACTTTTGGCTAAATTGGATGGTTACAGAAAGTTTTTTGAAATTTAAAATAAGTTTAATCATTCAGTTAATTGTTAATATTCAAACGAATACTCGATATTGGTTTACATAAGAGTGATATGACCTCCCTGTTATAGATCTCGCAACGTTTTCCCAATCGAAGAACTTCGTTTGAATTGATAACCAAAGGTCTACGTAAAGCTAGACCTTAACTGAATGGTACAAACAAATAGGGGGTAACACAATGAAGAAAAAGTTTTCGCTTTTGCTTTCGGTCATCTTATTGTTAAGCCTTTTCCTCGCAGCGTGTTCTGGTAATTCGAACACTTCAAGCAACACAAACAGTGAAGGAGAAGCGACAAGCGGAGATAGCGATAGCTCAGAAGGATCAGCGGAACAGGTTCTAAATTTAACAGATACACAGGATATCCCGACTATGGATTCAACGCAGGCAACGGATACTGTTGCATTTAATGCAATGAACCAGGTATTTGAAGGTCTTTATCGTCTTGATAAAGATAATAAGCCTGTTCTAGGTATGGCAGCGGAAGAGCCAGAAGTTGAAGAAAAAGACGGCGAAACTGTTTATACATTTAAAATTCGTGAAGATGCGAATTGGTCTGATGGTACACCAGTGAAAGCAGACGATTTCGTATATGCGTGGCACAAAATTATTCACCCAGATACAATGGGCGGATATGCATCAATGATGGGTGCTGCAGGTATTAAAAATGGTAATGAAATTATCACTGAAGGCGACCCACTATACGGTAAAGTAGAAGAACTTGGCGTGAAAGCAGTAGATGAGAAAACACTTGAAGTTGTGGTTACACAACAAGTTCCTTATTTCTTTGATCTACTAACATTTGCATCATTCTATCCACAACCTTCAGAATTTGCTGAAGAGCAAGGGGAGAACTATTCACTTGAAGCAGATACAATGCTTTACAACGGTCCATTTACGCTAGCTGAATGGAATCACGGTGAAGGCTGGAAGCTTGCTAAAAACAACGGGTACTGGGATGCTGATACAGTACAATTGAAAGAAGCGAATTACAAAATCGTTAAAGACGAAGCAACTCGTGTTAACCTTTATGAGACTGGAAGCATTGATCGTGCTAGTCTTAGTGCAGATTTCGTTGATCAGTTTAAAGATCGTGAAGACTTTACAACAATCCTTGATACAACAATTTATTTCCTACGTATGAACCAGAAGAACGAAGCACTTGCTAACAATGATATTCGTAAAGCTCTTTATTTATCGTATGACCGTGATGGTCTAGTAAATGTACTACTAAACAACGGTTCAGTAGCAGCTCGTTACCTTGTACCAAAAGAATTCTTGTTCCTTAACGACGAAGATTTCCGTGCTCCAGCTCCAGACGGCTATCTTGCAGATCAAACTGCTGATGACGCTGCTGAGTACTGGAAGAAGGGGCTAGAAGCTCTAGGTACTGATAAAGTTGAACTTGAATTCCTTACAACGGATAGTGACCTTGCATCTAAAATTGCAGAGTATGCGAAAGATCAGTTTGAGTCTAAGTTAGACGGTCTTACAATCACAATTAACAAACAGCCTTGGAAGCAGTTCCTTGATCTTGAAGATGCTGGAGACTTTGATATCTCAACTGGTGGTTGGGGGCCAGACTATCCAGATCCAATGACTTATATCTATATGTTTGAAACAGATGGCGCCTATAACCGCATGGATTACTCTAATGAAGAGTATGACAAGCTGGTTACTGATGCTAAAACTGAGACGGATGAGCAGAAGCGCTGGGAAATGATGCAAGAAGCAGAGCGCATTCTAATCGAAGAAGATACGGCAATCCTACCTACTTATCAGGGTGGCGGAGCGATTATCATGAAAGATTACGTGAAGAACTATCATATCCACAAGTTTGGTGCTGATTCTTCTCTTAAATGGGTAACGATCGAAAAGTAAAAGCTTCACTAGAAAAGCGCGAGCCATTAGGTTCGCGCTTTTCTTAAGGTTGTTGTGCTGTCTAACCAATCTGGAAGCTTTCGTTGATGAGAGAGCTGTTCATAGGCATAAGCGAGCTTAATTAATTGAGGTTCGCTGAACGCTTTACCCGTGAAGGTAATGCCAAGAGGTTTTTTGTTTGAAGTAAAGCCAGCAGGGACGGTTATAGACGGATAGCCTGCTTTTGCAGGAAGTGTTGAGCCGTAAGCTCCTACAAATAGCAATGCATCTAGTTTCTCGGTTTGCATGAGTTTGTCTAAACCATTTTCTTTTGCATTAGATAAATCCTGGAGGCGACTTTGCAAATATTGTGCTTCAGTTAAAGATCCGGTCGTTTCGTTTGCTTCGATTAAAAGGGATTGTCCGTACGGAAGAGCTAATGGATTTTGATGATAGTAATTAATAATGGATTGAAGGTCACTTAAAGAAGATGTTGTGTTTTTTGCTAGATAGCTATTAACGCCGGATTTAAATTCATATCGTAAGACCTGGTAGTCTTGCTCAAGCATTTCTTGATCAGAACATAGTTGATCAACTTTTAAGATTGAGCAACCAATCTTCTTTAGGTCTTCGGTTGCTCTATTTAAAATCTCTTTTTCTTCAGCATGCATGGAGTCATAATAGCCGTTCTGGACAATTCCAATTCTCAATTCTTCATATAAAACAGGGATTAGATAAGGTGCATAATCTTGATTATTAGGTATGGTATTTGTTGCATGATCCAAAGGGTCTTCCCCTGATAAATAACTGAGTAGAATGGCTGCATCGATAACATTTCGGGTCATTGGACCAGCGGTATCTTGTGAAAAAGAGATTGGAATGATTCCTGAACGACTAATTGCGCCAACTGTGGGCTTAAGGCCAACGCCAGCATTCGAACTTGAGGGGCTTAGAATGGATCCGTTCGTTTCTGTTCCAATCGCAGCTGTGGCAAAATGACAAGCTACTGCAACAGCGGACCCAGAACTGGATCCTCCAACATCAAGAGTACCTGGTCCATAAGGATTAAGTACTTGACCACCTCTTGAACTGTAGCCATTCGGCATTTTATCACTCATAAAGTTGGCCCATTCCGTCATATTGGTTTTGCCTAAAATAACAGCTCCAGCGCGTCTCAGCTTTGTCACTAAAAAGGCGTCATCTTTCCCGTAGGAAGTAGCTAGAGCTTGTGAGCCGGCGCTTGTATGCATATGATCACCTGTATTGATATTGTCTTTAAGTAGAATTGGAATTCCGTGTAATGAGCTTCTTGCTCCTTTCATTTTGCGCTCTCGATCAAGTGAGTCTGCAATCATTAATGCATCCGGGTTAATTTCTAGAATGGCGTTAACTCTGTGATTATGATGTGCGATTTGATTAAGGTAAAATTGAACAAGCTGCTTTGAAGTAAACTTATGAGCAAGCATAGCCTGTTGGATATCGAGGATTGTGGACTTTTCTAACCAATCGATAGATAGCATTTTTAATTCCTCCTAACGCTTTTTAAACCTATTTCGACAATAAATGGAAAAATCCTTTTTGGACATTCTATTCTTTCATGCTAATGATGGTTGAAAAAACAAAAAAACCGAACCAAGATAAGGTTCGGTTTTTGATCGTTAAGCAACTCTCGTTTGACGAGCAAACCAGGGTTTTAATTTTATGAAAAAGGCAACAAAAATACTAGCTACGATTGCACCTTTTAGTAGATTAAATGGTGTAATACCGGTTAATACAAGTG
>ENA-ORXC01000713-ORXC01000713.1-marine-metagenome-genome-assembly--contig:-NODE-713-length-22081-cov-4.318533_pt1 | contig 22081 bp, 13 predicted proteins | sample MGYA00237865_ERZ511478 | MGnify/ENA metagenome assembly ERZ511478
GCCCCCCCATTCGTCGAGGCCCCGGTCGTTGCGCGAGGCATCCTGGCCCGGGGGCAGAGTGCTTACCCCTTCCCCATCGCCCTCAACCGCGTCACATGCCCCATCTTGCGCCCGGGCCGCGCATCGCCCTTGCCGTACAGGTGCAGCGCCGCCCCCGGTTCGGCCAGCAGGGCCGGAACCGCGTCGATATCGTCGCCGATCAGGTTCTGCATGACCGCATCCGAGTGCCGGGCCGGGTCGCCCAGCGGCAAGCCGCAGACCGCCCGCACATGCTGTTCGAACTGGCTGACGGCGCAGCCCTCGATGGTCCAGTGACCGGTATTGTGGACGCGCGGGGCGATCTCGTTCACCAGCAGCGCGCCGCCCTCCATCACGAACATCTCCACCCCGATCACGCCGACATAGTCGAGCGTCGCGACGATCCGGCCCGCCATGGCGAGCGCGGCGTCGCGCGTTGCGGCGTCGAGGGTCGCAGGCACGCGGGTTTCGCGCAGGATGCCGCCCGAATGGCGGTTCTCGCCGGGGTCGTAGCAGCGCACGGTGCCGTCGGTTCCCCGCGCCGCGATGACGCTGATTTCCCGCTCGAACGCGGCGAATCCTTCGAGTACGGCAGCCGCGCCCGCCATCGACGCGAACGCCGACCGCGCCTCGTCCGCCGCCTCCAGCCGCGCCTGCCCCTTGCCGTCATAGCCGAGGCGGCGGGTCTTGAGGATGCCGCGCGGGCCGATCTCCGCGAGGGCGGCGGTCAGATCCTCCAGCGTGTCGACCGCGCGCCACGGGGCGGTCTCGATGCCGATGCCGTTCAGGAATTCCTTCTCCGCCACCCGGTCCTGCGCGATCTCCAGCGCCTCCGCCGACGGGCGCACCGGTACGCGCGCCGCCAGGAACCGCGCGGTAGCGGCGGGGATGTTCTCGAATTCCGTCGTCACCGCATCGACCGCTCCGGCGAAGGCGGCCAGCGCCCCCTCGTCGTCATAGGCGGCGACGGTGGCGGCGGCGGCGACCCGGGCGGCGGGGGAATCGGCGTCCGGGCAGTAGATATGCGCGTCGATGCCAAGGCGCGCGGCGGCCATCGCCAGCATCCGGCCCAGTTGTCCGCCGCCGAGAATCCCGAGAGTCGTCATGCGGGGTCGTCCACCGGCATGTCCGCCACCGACTCCGTCTGCGCCGCCATCCACTCCTCGATCCGCCCGGCCAGCGCCGTATCCGTCGCGCCGAGGATGCGCGCGGCCAGCAGGCCCGCATTCGCCGCCCCCGCCTCGCCGATGGCCAGCGTGCCGACGGGGATGCCCTTGGGCATCTGCACGATCGAGAGCAGGCTGTCGAGACCCGAGAGCGTGCGGCTCTGCACCGGCACGCCCAGCACCGGCAGCGACGTCTTCGCCGCCAGCATCCCCGGCAGGTGCGCGGCCCCACCGGCGCCCGCGACGATCACCCGGATGCCGCGCCCGCGCGCCTCCTCGGCATAGGCGAACATGCGGTCGGGGGTGCGGTGGGCCGAGACGATGCGCGTCTCGTGCGCCACGCCCAGCGCGTCGAGCATGGCGCAGGCGGCCTTCATGGTCGGCCAGTCCGACTGGCTGCCCATCAGCACGCCTACGCGGGGGGTGCCCCGCTCTTCAGGCTCGGGGGCGCTCATGCGATGATGTCGGGTTGCAGGCGGTCCATCAGTTGTGCAATCTCGTCTTTCAGGGCCAGTTTGCGGCGTTTGAGTTTCGTCACCAGAATCTGGTTCCGCATCGGGCCGAGGTCGCCGCCGGAAATCTCGACATCCAGCGCGCGGTGTTCCTTGCGCAATGCGTCCAGTTTCGCGCGCAGGTCGGCTTCGTCTTCAAGTTCGGTCATGCTGGCCGGTCTCGCTGGTTCGGGGAAAAATCCCGGACGGGGGGCCTGTATACGATAGGAAATCGCGAGATGGTAGAGCCGGAAACCGATGCCGCCCGTTTCTGGGCCTTCGCGCTGCGGGTCTATCTGCCGGAGGCGGCGCAGGCGCGGTTCCTGCGGTTTCAGGAGGCGGGGGGCGACGTGCCGCTCGCGCTGTTCTGCCTGTGGCGCGGGGCCGGGGGGGTGCGATTGTCCGGGCGGACGCTGCGCGCGGCCATCGCGTTCAGCACCGAATGGCGCGAGGCCCGGGTCGCGCCGCTGCGCGCCCTGCGCAGGGGGTGGAAGGACGCCCCCGGTCCCCTGCCGCCCGCCCTGTCCGAACAGGCCCGCCAGCAGGTCGCCCGGGCCGAACAGGCGGTCGAGCGCCTGCAGATGGAGCATCTTGCAACCCTGACGGGTGCGGAGGACCGGCGGGATGCGGCTGCGGATACGGATGCGGCGCGCGCCAATCTCGACCTCTATTGCCGTCTCGCGTCGGTGTCGCCGGAGGAGGAGGATCTCGCCGCGATGGTCGCCGGGTCTTCGTGAGATGGCATATCCCTTGGCGCGAAGATTGCATGTTCAGCGGGTGGCGTGTAGGGAATGGGACAAACAGTCTCATTTTCAGCAATGCCAGATCCCGAGGCTCGCCGAGCCAGCCGTTGTTTCGCCCTAAACTTTGTGCAATGCAGCGAAGACGTCGCACCCCTGAACAGGAGGCACAGAACCCGTGTCCCTAGCCCCCAACTGGTCCCTGCTGATCCCCGCCCACTGGCGCGGTTCCATCACGCGCGAAACGGTTCAGGCGGACCTGATCGCGGGCCTGACGAATGCGAGCATCGTGCTGCCGCAGGCGGTCGCCTTCGCGACGATCGCGGGTCTGCCCCCGATCTACGGCCTGTACACGGCGATGATCACGCCCATCGTCGCGGCCCTGTGGGGGTCGTCGATGGTGATGGTATCGGGGCCGACGACGGCGATTTCGGCGGTGGTGTTCAGCACCTTGGCCGGGTTGTCGGTGCCGGGGAGCGTCGAGTTCATCCAGTTGGCGCTGCTGCTGACGCTGATGGTCGGGGTGATCCAGTTCCTGCTGGGCTTTGCCGGTCTGGGGCGGCTGGTCGCCTTCGTGTCCCATTCGGTGATGCTGGGCTTCACCGCCGCCGCCGCCGTCCTGATCGGGGTCAGCCAGATCGCACCCGCGATGGGGGTCGCGGTCGAGCGGGGCGGGTCGGTGATCGAGCGCATCATCCGCACGGTCGAGGCGGCGGACAATGTCAACCTGCTCGCGGTTGCGGTCGCGGCCACGGCTTTCCTCGTCACCATGCTGGCGCGGTGGATCGCCCCGCGCTCGCCGACCTTCCTGATCGGCCTCGTCGCCGCCTCGGGCCTTGCGTGGTACATGGATGCCGCGAAGCAGGGCGTCGCGATGGTGGGGGATCTGCCGTCGATCATCCCCGTCTTCGCCCCGCCCACGATGTCGGCGCACAGCTTCGGACTGGTGACCGAAGGGGCCTTCGCCATCGCGCTGATCGGATTGCTGGAGGCGGTGTCGATCGGGCGGGCCTTCGCCTATCGCACCAATACCCGCTTCGATGCCAACCGCGAGATCGTGGGGCAGGGCCTCTCGAACATCGTCGGCAGCCTGTTCCAGGCCTATCCGGGGTCCGGGTCGTTCACGCGCAGCGGCATCAATTACGAATCGGGGGCGAAAACCCCGATGTCGGCCATCTTCGCCGCCGTCTTCCTGTTCTTCATCCTGCTGATGTTCGCGCCCCTCGTGGCCCACATCCCCATTCCCGGCCTTGCGGGGCTGATCCTGCTGGTCGCCTACAAGTTGATCAGTTTCAAGGAAATCTGGGAGATCGCGCGCACCAGCGGCACCGAACTGACCATCATTTCGGCCACGTTCCTGGCGGGGGTCATGGTCGAGCTGGATTTCGCGATCTATGTCGGCGTGATCCTGTCGCTCATGATCTTTCTGTCCAAGACGTCCCGCCCCAACCTCGTCATCTCCGCGCCCGACGAGAACGGCATCTTCCGCGACCCCAACCTCTACACCCTGCGCGAATGTCCGCAGGCGGTGTTCATCCGCATCGACGGCCCGCTGTATTTCGGGTCGGTCGAATCCATCGAGCGCGGCTTTCGCAAGATCGAGCGAGCGCGGCCCCTGCAACAGCATCTGGTGCTGGTGCTGAAGGGGGTGGGCGATTGCGATCTGGCGGGGGCGCATGCCCTGATCGACGAGGCGAAGCGGCGCAAGAAGCGGGGCGGGGCGCTCTATATCGTCACCCGCTACGAACCGATGATCCAGCGTCTGCGGCGGCTGCACGTGTTCCAGGAGATCGGCGAGGACCATCTGCTCGCCTCCAAGGGCGATGCGATCAACACGCTGATGAGCGAGCTGGACCGGGACATCTGCGCCACCTGCACCGCGCGGATCTTCCGCGAATGCGCGGGCATGCCCAATGCGCAGGTGCAGAAGGTGGATGCGGCGGAGTAGGGAGCGGCAGGAACCTGCCCCGGACTCGATCCGGGGCCTTTCTCCGCTCGAAAAGGCCCCGGATCGGGTCCGGTGCCTCGCCGAGCGCGCGTCGACCGTCGAGGCCCCGGGTCTTCGCCCGGCGCAGGGCGGTATCCTACGCCCCGCCCCGCCCCCGCTTCTCCAGTCTCGGCAGCATGGCGGAGAAATCGGTGCCGCGTCCGTCCTCCCGCTCCACGAAACCGGCGTAGAGGCGCTGGGCCAGCGCGCCCATCGGGGTATCGGCATCCACCACCTCCGCCGCCTGCTGGCCGAGGCGCAGATCCTTGAGCATCAGTTCCGACGCGAATCCCGGTTTGTAACCATTGTCGGCGGGGCTTTTCGGTCCGATGCCGGGGGCGGGGCAATAGGCGTTCATCGACCAGCTGTAGCCCGACGAGGTGCTGACGACATCGAACAGGCTCTGGCGGTCCAGCCCCAGCTTGTCGGCGAGGGCAAACGCTTCGCAGGTCGCGATCATGGTCGCGCCGAGGATCATGTTGTTGCAGATCTTCGCCGCCTGCCCCGCGCCCGCCTCGCCGCAATGCACGGCCTTCTGCCCCATGACGGCGAACAGGGGTTCGGCGACCTCGAACGCCGCATCCGACCCCCCCGCCATGAAGGTCAGCGTGCCGGCACTCGCCCCGCCGACCCCGCCCGAGACAGGGGCGTCCACCGCCAGCAGGCCCGCGCCCAGCGCCTGCGCCGCCACGGCCCGCGCGCTCTCGACATCGACGGTCGAACAGTCGATCAGGGTGGTCCCGGCGGTCATGGCGGGGATGATCTCGTCCGCCACCGCGCGCAGGATATCGCCGTTCGGCAGCATGGTGATGACGCACTCCGCGCCCGCCGCCGCCCCGGCCCCGGACGCGGCCATCGCCACGCCCTCCACCGCCACGTCGGCCCGGTCGTAGCCGGTGACGTCATGGCCCGCCTTCGCCAGATTGGCCGCCATCGGGCCGCCCATGTTGCCGAGGCCGATAAAACCGATCTTCATGCTGTCCTCGCGTGTTCGGGGTGCTTTCGCGGGACAGCATGCACCCCGCGCGGCACGTGTCAAAGCCGGTTCAGCCCGTGCGCCGCTTTTCCGGGACCGCGCCTTGCCGCTTCGCCCGGCGCGCGACCATCCCGACGAACCCGTCGAAGAGGGTCCGGATGACCGGGGACTTGTAGGGAAAGATCTCCGCCGAATCCATGTCGTGCACGATCAGCGCGTTGTCCGCCTCGAACAATACCAGGTTGCCCGCCCGGTCCTCGGCACAGTCGATCCCGAAATAGTCGAGGCCGAAAGCCTGCGCCATGGCCGACAGGGCCGCCCCGTGGCGATGCCCGAAACCGGTGTCGAACCGCTCCATGAAGCGTTGCTCCTCGCGCCGCTTTTCCGGCGATCCGGCCATGTCGGCATTCATGTACCAGACCTTCCACCCGTCGGCGATGGCCATGTGGCAAGGATGGGGCCGCCCGTCGACCAGGACGATCCGGTACTTGCGGAACCCGCCATCCGCGCTGCCGTAATCGACGAAATCGGACAGGAAGAAATCCGGATCGTCGCAGGTGTCCAGGTAGAGACCGATATCGGCGGCGGAGGTCAGCTTTTCGAGGCCGCGCCCCGCATGCGCGCCGACCGGGCGGATGATGATCGGGAACTCGAATTCCGGGCGCACGTCCCGGATGCCCAGATCCCCGTCCCCGATCACCCGCAGGACGGCGCGGGTGCACCGGGCGGTCCTGGGCAGGATCAATCCGGGGACATGGGCCAGGATATTGGCCGTGCGGTCGCGGTCCAGCCGCATGATGTCGGCGGGGGCATTCAGGACCGGGCGGGGCCAGTCGGCCAGGCGGCGGTCGATCTCGGTCAGGAATTGCCGGCTGTCATCCGAATCCCCGGGGGCGATGACGATGGCGAGGTCGTGCTCGGGCAGGGGGTCGGGCAGGGGCAGGCCCGGGGCGATGTACAACGTGTCGACGCCGACGGTCGAGCGCTCGACCAGAAAATCGACCGGGGTGTTGCCGCCCATGGCGACCGGAGCCGCCAGCGCGAGCAGTCGCAGTGTCTTGGGGGTGGCGGAGGCGGTCCTGTAGACCTGCACATGCTCCAGCGCCGCCGCCTGTAGCGCGAGGCCCCCTTCGGGATTGCCGTGCAGTTGCTCGATGACCGACAGGTCCATCAGCGCCCCCGCATCGGTCGGGTCGCTCGCCAGCGCGTTCCGGAAGGCCGCCGCCGTCCGCGTCAGATCCCGGCCCGAGAACGCCGCGCGGGTCAGGACCGCGATCCCCAGTCGCTCGACGGGGGTTTCGGTGTTCGAAGCAGAGGGGGCTTGTATCATCGCGGTCACGGCGCTCTCCAATGCTCGAATGATTCATGCGTGACGGGGTGAGTTTAAAAAATCATGAAGTCGACGGAACGCGCGACCCGCGCCCCGCCCGGTCCGTTGTCGACCGGGGCCGACCGGGGTGCGAACCCGGGCGTGGTCCGGACAGTATGGGGAAGGCGCTCCAAAGCACGATGTGGAAAGCAGGAATTCGTAGTTCCTTCACCGGAGATCGTGCCGTTCAGAATGGATAATGATGTAATACTACAGAGGTATACTTCGATAACGGGCTGTAATGGACGCATGGAGTTTCATTGCAGATCGTCGTATAGATAAATATCGATTTAATTACGCATGTATTCGCCTGGTATGTTCTATATATTGGTATAATATCACGAAATATGGAAATAATCGCCCTTTGTCGAAATACAGAACAAGGGTATTATTTTGAAATATCGCGAATTATGGGTGGATAGTGCATCATGTTTAATGCGACTTTAAGTATATATATAGATTTTAATAGTAAATTTTATTCAGCTTAATTCATTGTTGAGGTTTGTGAAGCAAATTAAGTTCAATGATAGGCAGTTATTCAATTGCCGATATCAACGGGAAAGGACTTTGCAATGAATGTCGGACGTATAGGCGGTTTCATTGGTTCGGTATGCTTATGTGCCGGCTTCGCATCCCCCGCCCTGGCGGAACTCGAAAGCACGATGTCGGCGGTCGTGGTCTCGGCGGATGCCAATGGCATCGAGCGGTATTACCCGGCGACCCGCGTGAAGCCCGGCCAGACCGTCGAGTACCGCATCGTGCATGTGAACAGCTTCGACCGGGCGCTCGACGGCGTCGCGGTCGTCGGCCCGGTTCCCGCGTCGATGGAATTCGTCCGTGCCGGTGACAGCACGGACATCCCCGCCATCCTCGAAGTGCGCGGCGAGCTGAACCCGGACCGGCCGGGCGAGGAATGGTCGGGCCTGCCCGCCACCAAGATCGTCATCGCGGCGGATGGCGCCCGCGAAATCCGGCCTGCGACCGGGGCCGACTTCACCGCCGTGCGCTGGCGGCTGACGGCCCCGCTGCCCCAGCGCAGTACGGTGCGCCACACGTATCGTACGCAGGTCAAGTAAGGCTGAAAACGAAGCGCGACCGGTACCCCTGAAATCGCCCCTGGACCGGGTGCTTTCAGGCGCGGCGCAAGCCGACCCGGTCGCGCTTCGCTCGACCCGTCACTTCCACACCGTCATCTCGATTTCACGAAGCGGAGCGCCGACCCTCGGATCGGCGCAAGAGTCCGCTCGTCCTAGCATAACAAGGGACAATAAAACATGAATCTCGGATCGAAACTGAAACCGGGCCTTCTGGCCTCCGCTGCAACCGTTCTGGCGCTGGGCGCCCATGCTGCGGCTCCGCCCGCCGGCACCGTCATCGGCAACCGCGCGGCGGCGACCTATGTGAACGCCTCGGGCGACACGGTCAGCATCACGTCGAACGAGGTCGAGACCGTCGTGCAGCAGGTCGCGGGCGTGACCCTGGTGACCGACAGCTCGGAAACCGTCGCCCCGGGCGGCAAGGTGTTCCTGCCGCACCAGATCACCAACGAGGGCAACGGCACCGATATCTTCGACCTGACGGCGATCGAGACCGACACGGCGGGCGACCCCTTCGACTTCACCAGCATCGTCATCTACGCGGATGCGAATTTCGACGGCATCGCCGACAGCACGACGCCGATCACCGTCACCCCGGCCATGGCGGCGGGCGACAGGTTCGGCATCCTGATCGAGGCGACCGTTCCCCAGAGCGCCGCACCCGCGGATCTGGAAACCATCACCATCACCGCGGCCAGTGACTTCGACGGCAGCGTGGTCTCGACCAATACCGATACGGTGACGATCTCCTCCGGTGCCATCACCGAACTGTCCAAGTCGATGACCGTGACCGACGGCACCGGTGCCGCCGCCGACGGCCTGATCGGGCCGGGCGATACCGTGACCGTGCGGATCGACTATTCGAGCACGGGTCTCGTCGATGCGACCGACCTCGTGGTTACCGACCAGCTCGATGCCGCGCTGGAATACGTGCCCGGGTCCGCGACCTGGTCCGATTCCGCGTCCGGCCTCAGCGATATCGACGAAGGGTACGAGCTGACCAACGGCGGCGGCCAGCAGATCGACTTCCGGTACGACGGCACCGATACCGTCACCTTCCAGATCGACAATACGCCCTCGGGCCGCACCGGCTTCGTCCGCTTCACCGCCCTCATCGCCGCCGGAACCGGGGCAGGGGACATCGACAACGTCGCGACCCAGACCGTCGACGGCACCCCGCAATCGCCCTCGAACGACGCAACGGTCACGGTCGACACGACCTATGCGGTCACGGCGGCGGATGCGCGCTCGTCCACCCATGCGGCGGACCCCGACAACGGCCTCAACCTCGTGGCAAGCCCCGGCTCGGCCACCGATGACGACGGCCTGCTGAACGATGTCGTGACCGAAAGCTCGGATGCCTATCAGGGTGCGCCGGTCCGCTTCGAGTTCGTGATCACGAACCAGTCGAACACCACCGAGACCGTCGACCTGAGCGTCGCGAACGGATCGTTCCCCTCGGGCACGACGTTCCAGCTTCTCGCCTCCGACAACGCGACGCCGATCGTCGGCGGGGTCGGCCCGCTGGCCAGCGGCGCGAGCGCGACGGTCAACGTCGTCGCGACGCTGCCCACGAATGCCGCCGTCACGGCTGCCGGGGCGACGAACTACGAGGCGACCCTCAGCGCCCAGGCGACCAGCGGCGGGGCGGTCAACACCTCGACCGGTCGCTTCACCGGTGCGGTACTCGGCGCGGCGGTCGATCTGCAGAACGCCAACGGCACCGGCGACGGCGCGAACCCGACGAATGGCGGCGATCCCTGGATCGACACGCCGACGAATCCGGGCCAGCCCGCCAGCTTCGTCGTGACGGTCGAGAACAACGGCCCGCGCGCCGACGCCTATACCCTCGCGCTCGACACGCCGCTGCCCCCGGGCTGGACGACCCAGTTCTTCCTGCCCGACGGCACGCCGGTCACCAGCACCGGGGCGATCCCCTCGGGCGGCGATATCGACATCACCGTCGTCGTCACCCCGCCCGCCGATGCCACGCCGGTCGACCAGCCCGTCACGCTGCGCGTCGCCTCGCCCAGCACCGGCCAGTCGGATACGCTGACCAACGCCGTCGTCGTCAATACCATCGTCGACGTCGCGATCACCCCGCCCCAGACCATCCAGGTCTCGCCCGGCGGCGTGCAGGACATCCCGCATACCCTGCGCAACCTGGGTAACGTGGGCCTGACCGAAGGCGCGATCTCGCTCGGCGGTCTGTCCGGCTTCAGCGGTGCGCTGTTCCACGACGTGGACGGCGACGGCGCGGTCGGCCCGGCGGATGTGCCGATCGACAATATCGACGATATCGCGGGCGGCCTGCCTGCGGGAACGACGACCGGCGTGATCCTGCGCGTTCAGGCCCCGGCCTCCGCCGTGGTCGGCTTCAGCGAAACCGCCGTCATCACCGTTTCGGAGACGCTGAACAGCGCCGTCCTGACCGAACCTGCGGCCAATCGCGCCAACAACACGGTCGAGGACCAGATCATCATCGTCTCGAACGATCTGACGCTGGGCAAGGCACAGGCCCTCGACGCCGCCTGCAACGGGGTTCTGGGCACGTTCACCGCGAACCGCATCAATGCCAAGCCGGGCCAGTGCGTCCGCTATCGCATCACGGCGACGAATACCGGGACCAGCACGGCCAGCACCGTGAAGATCCAGGATACGACGCCGGGCTACACGGCGCTGACCGAGTGCGGCGGGGCCTGTGCGCCCGCGCTGACCCCGGCCGGTGCCGCGCTTCCCTCGCGTCCGGCGGACGGATCGGGCGGCTCGCTCGAAAGCACCCATGGCGACCTGCTGCCCGGTGAGCTGGCAACGCTGGCCTTCACGGTCAAGATCGACGAATAGGACCTGAGCGACGGGGCGGGGCCGGTGTCGATGACACTGGCCCCGCTTTCGCGTTTCCGAGAGTGAAACGCGATCAGGTCGTGCACGGGACCGCCGGAAGACCGGGCCGTTCCCCTGTGCCTGAACCCGACCTGATCGCGGTTCGCTCCCGCGCCGCGCTTTCACGAATTTTCAAACGCCATCAACAGGGCCGCACCGAGTCGTCGAGGTGCGTCAGGGGAAGATTTATGTCGCGTCTCATTTCGATTTTCAGTGCCGTATTCCTGTGTATCCTGACGGCTGTTTCCGTCGTCGTCGCCTCCAGCCCCGCCCCGGCGGGGCAGATCATCACCAACCGCGCCACGGCGACCTTCTTCAATACGCGCCTCGGCCTGCTGGAGAAAGTGCGCTCGAACGCGGTCGAGGTCGTGGTGATGCCGGTCGCGGCCATGGACGTGACGGGGGGGCAGATTCTGCGCGCCGTGCGGGGCGGGACGGGGGTGTATACCTTCGTCATCGAGAATGCAGGAAACGTGCCGATCGACGCGATGCCGAGCCTGATCGCCGCCTCCGACGACGATTTCGACGCGGTGGGCCTGCTCGTCGCGGATATCGACCGCGACGGCCTGGCCGGACCCGGCGACCGCGAGATCGGTTCGGCCCCCCTGACCCTGGCCCCCGGCGAGCGCGTGACGATTCTCTACCCCTTCACCGCGCCCCGGTCGGTCCGCGAGGGCGACATCGCCCGCGCGACGCTGGACGTGCAGGCCGAAGCGACCAACGGCGCGCTGCTGGACGGCGAGGCGGCGGCCTCGGTCACGATCGTGTCGACCGCGCTGTCGCTGGAGAAGGTCGCGAGTCACCGCGATGCGGCGGGCGAGATCGACTATACCCTGCGCGTGCGCAACAATGCCCAGGGCGCGATCCAGCCCTATGCCGCCATCGGGGGCGAGGCGCTGATGCTGGACGGGGCACCGGTCAGCGCGGTCCTCGTGCGCGACGTCATCCCCCTGAACAGCCATTTCCTGGCGGGCGAGTCCTCGGGCGGGTTCCGCATCGCGTATCACCGCTACGGCGATCCCGAACATTCCTATATCAGCACACCGACCGACCCGGTCCGGGACATCGACGCCGTCGCGTTCCTGCACGAGGGGGTCTACGATGTCGGCCGGGCCAGCGACCTGGCCTTCACCGTCGCGCTGGTCGATACCGTGGCCACCGTCGATGTCGAGAATACCGCCAGCGGCTATGTCGATGCCCCCGGCGGGGTGCTGGAGTTTCCCTCCAACCGGGTCATCACGCCGGTTTCGGGACCGGGTCACCGGATCACCTTCCGCAACGAGGACGATACCGGCGAACTGCGTACCACGCCGTTCTTCACGAACCTGCGGGTGCGCATCGGGGCCGCGCGCTGCAACGCGACCAGTGCGCCCGATGCCGTCGCCGTGACGCTGCGCACGATCTTCGCCGGGGATATCGAAACCGTCATCGCCTACGAGACCGGCCCGAATACCGGCACCTTCCTGACCGCCCCCTTCGCGGTCGTGCGTGTCGACAAGGCCACCCAGCGCAACGATATCGTCGAGGGCGCGCCGGGCGATTCAGCCGGGGCCATCGCCACCGCGACCTGCCTGGGCGAAACGCTGGAAGCGACCCTTCAGGTGCAGCCGGGCGGCTTCGTCTTCGACAGCGTCACCAATGCGCCGGTCGCCGGGGCGCGGGTGCAGGCCTTCGGCGCGGCGGTACCGAGTGCGGTGCAGAGCGTGCTGCTGCCCCGGCGCGACTCCGCCACGATGGCGCGGAATGCCAGCGAGAGCGTTACCCTGTCCCCGTCGCCCGCCGCCGTGACCGCCGCCCTGACCACCCTCGTCAGCGACAGCCTGACCGATGCCGACGGGTATTACGACCTGGGGGCCATCGAGCCGGGGGCCTACGAGATCGAGGTCTCGCCCCCGCAGCAATACGAACACCCTTCGGTGCGCAAAAGCTTTGACGGGTTCGCCCGCCGGGTCGATCCGGTCGTGTCCTACGGCGTGCCGTTCACTTTCGGCGGCGGCCCGATTTCAGGCATCGACATCCCGCTCGACCCCGATGTCGACGCGCCCGTCGCCCTGTTCAAGAGCGCGGATCGCCGCCAGACGCGCCGGGGCGGGATCGTCCTCTACACGCTCGATGCCCGCAACAACATGGCCCAGGGCCTGCTGAATGCGCGGATTATCGACACGATGCCGGGCGGCTTCACCTTCGTGGACGGTTCCGCGATGCTGGAGGGCGAGACTCTCGCACCCGCCCCGGTTCCGGGCGAGGACGGCTCCCTCACCTTCGATCTGGGCCTGATCGGCCCGCAATCCGCCGTGGAGCTGACCTATGCCTTGCGCGCCGGGCCGGCCGCCCGTCAGGGCCGTGCGCTGAACACCGCTATCCTGAGCGGGAATCAGGCGGGGACCGGCAAGACCTATGCCTCCTCGGTCGCGCAGGCCGTCGTGCGGGTCGATGACAGCGGCGGCGTCTTCACCGACGAGACGGTCGTGATCGGGCGCGTCTTCCTCGACCGCGACGGCGACGGCATCCAGCGTGACGAGGAGGGCGAGGAGCCGGGCGTTCCGGGTGTGAAGATCGTCACGGCCTCGGGCCTGTCCGTCGTCACCGACGAGTTCGGGCGCTACTCCCTGTTCGGCCTGCCCGCCCGCACCACCGTCTTTGCCCTCGCCGCCGAGACGCTGCCGGTCGGCGCGCGCCCGCTGGCCAACGATATCGACGATGCGGATGCCCCCGGGTCGCGCTTCATCGACCTGAAACGCGGCGAGGTCCGCACCGAGGTCTTCGCGCTGGAATGGACGAAGGCGGCAGCGGTGGAGGTCGCACGCCGCAAGGAGAGCGGTCGCCGCCTCGACCCGACCCAGTCGCGCCTGCGCGATGACCTGCCGCTGACCTTCGAGCAGTCGAAGGGTCTCAGCGCCCGCAGCGAAACCTCGCGCCTGACCACCACCGAGGCCAGGCGCAGCGAAGCCGCCGGTCCCTCCGCCCCCGGCATTCCGGCCCCCGGGCGGGGACCTGCCGCCCCGATCCGCGCCTTCATCGAGACCGACGATATCGTCCTCGCCGATCTGGACCCCGCGACGGACTTCATCGACCTGAGCGACGGCATGGAGGTCGGCTCGCGCACGATCCGCGTGCGGATCAAGTCGCCCGCAGGCTCGCTGCCCGGGCTGAAGGTCAACGGCGAGGCGATCCCCGACAGCGCCATCGGCGTGAAGAAGATCGACACGACGGCAGGGGTGCAACTGCACGAATACATCGCCGTGCGCCTGCAGGCCGGGTCCAATGCCCTGTCCGTGGCCGTCAGCGATCCCTTCGGCAATGTCCGGGGCGAGCGGTCGATCACCCTCTCGGCCCCCGGCGATCCGGCGGATCTGCGCATCGTCGCGCCGGGGACCATTCCGGCCGACCCGGCGGCGCGCATCCCCGTGATCGTGCGGGTCGTTGACGAAGCGGGCCGCGCGGTCAGCGCCCCGGTCGAGGTCACGCTCTATGCCGAGCGCGGCGATTGGGACGTGGCCGATATCCGCGACGGCCAGCCCGGCATCCAGGTGCTGGTGGACCGGGGCGAGGCGACGTTCGACTTCGTGCCGCCCGATCTGGTGGGGACCGAAGTGATCCGCGCCTCCAGCGGTCTGGGCATCGCCGAGGCCCGCCTCTCCGTCACGCCCGATCTGGGCAACCGCATCTTCGTGGGCGTGGTCGAGGGGGCCGTCACCTTCGGCAGACAGGGCCGGAACGCCATCGAAACCGTCTCCCACCGCGAGATCTCGTTCTTCGAGGAAACTACCGAGGGCGTGCGCGGCCAGTTGTACCTGAAGGGCAAGATCCGGGGCGATGCCCTGCTGACCCTGCGCTACGACAGCGATCAGGATACGGGCGACCGCCTGTTCCGCGATATCCGCCGCGACGAGTTCTATCCCGTCTACGGCGACAATTCCGAGCGCGGCTTCGATGCGCAATCCTCCTCGCAGCTCTACGTGAAGGTCGAGAAGGGCACCTCGTACATGCTCTACGGCGATATCGCGGTCGAGGCGCAGTCCGACGCGGTGCGTCTGGGCGGCTATCGCCGGTCGCTGACGGGGGGGCGGATGCATGTCGAGCGCGGGCCGGTCACCGTCGATCTGTTCGTCGCCGAAACCGACCAGGCGCAGCGCATCGTCGAAGTGGACGGGCGCGGGGTCTCGGGTCCCTACGACGTCGATTTCGGCGGCATCGTCGACGGGTCGGAAATCGTGGAACTGCTGGTCCGCGACCGCGACCAGCCCGACGTGATCCTGTCATCCCGGTCGCAGGAGCGCCTGAACGACTACGTGCTCGACTTCTTCGCCGGGACGCTGATCTTCAACCGGCCCGTTCCCCGGCTGGACGATGACCTGAACCCCGTCTCGATCCGCATCACCTACGAGAGCGAGGAGGGGCAGGGCGACGACTATCTGGTCTATGGCGGCGAGGCGCGCGTGCAGATCAACGACATGTTCGCCATCGGTTACCGCGACGTGCGCTCGATGGCGGACCGGGCTTCCGAGGAACGCCGCAGCGTGCAGAGCGCCTATGCCGAGGCCGATTTCAGCGGCTGGGGCCGGGCGTCGATCGAATTGTCGGCCACCCGCGACCATCTGGACGAGGACGGCTACGGCGCGCGGGCGGATTATACCTATACCGACGAGCGCACCTCCGTCCGGGTCGAGGGCGCGATCACCGAGGAGACCTTCGACGCGCCGTCCTCCACCGTCAGCCCGGGCCGCGAGGAACTGCGCGCCCTGGCCGAGCACCGTATGGACGCGCTGACCACGCTGGGCGGCGAGGCCCTCTACAGCCGTGACCGTCTCTCGGGCGAGCGGCGCATCGGCGGCGAGGCCCGCGTCAGCCGGGCCGTCACGCAGAACGTCGAGGTCACCGTCGGGGGCCGCGCCGTGCGCACGGACCGCAACGACGAGAGCACCGATGTCTACAGCGCCGTCGCCGGTATCGCCTGGCGCCCCGAGATCGTCCCCGGCCTCGCCCTGCGCGGCGAGTACGAGCAGGATCTGGTCGAGATGGACAACCGCCGCGTGCTGCTGGGGGCCGATTACCAGGTCACCCCGACCACCCGCCTCTATGCGGTGAACGAGATCAGCACGTCCGAATCGGGCCGCTTCGGTCTCGGCGACGGCGGGGATCTGGACTTCACGACCAAGATAGGCGCGGAATACCGCATCAACGAGCAGCTCACGGGGTTTTCCGAGTTCCGCGACTCCCCGACTTCCGGGCAGGGCGGCGGCGTGGCCCAGGGTTTCAGGGCCGTATGGTCGCCGACGGTGCGCCTGTCCCTGCGCTCGGGTTTCGAGCATGTGGAGCCGGTCGCGAATTCCGACAATCGCGAGACCTCCGCCTCGCTGGGGGCTGCGTGGAACGACGAGGAGGCCGGGCTGGTCCTGCGCGGCGATGTCGAGGCGGACCGCGACGAGGACGGTTTCGGCGTCTTCACCAATGCGTCCATCGCCTATGCCTTCGACGACGACCTGACGCTGCTGGCCCGCAACCGGTTCGCCTATGACGACCGGGGCGAGGGGCGTCTGCGCGACCGCCTGCGTCTCGGCGCGGCATGGCGGCCTGCGGATGACAGCCGATATCAGGTGCTCGGCCTCTACGAGTTCGAGATCGACGAGGACGCCGTGCTGGAGGAGCAGAGCCACCGCTGGTCCCTCGCCACCGGCCACCGTTTCCACCCCCGCCTGCGCAGCACCGCGAAATACGCGGGCGAACACTACCGGGTCGACGGGGCGGGCATCGAGGATGCGGGCACGCTGCACCTGCTGCGCGGCGGGATCGAGTTCGATCTGGTACCGAACCGCTTCGCGATCGGCGGCAATGCGATGGCCTTCACCGATGACGAGGGCGAGACGCTGGTGACCGGGGCGGGGCTGGAACTGAAGGCCCATGTCATGAAGAACGTGCAGCTCGGCATCGGCTACAACCATGTCGATGTCGAGCAGGAGCGGCTGCGCGACCTGTATCACGCCGGTCTCTACCTGCGCCTGCGCGTCAAACTCGACAGCGATATGTGGGGCGTCTTCGACGATTTCGGCCTGACGGGGGAGTGACCGCGCTCACTCTCCTGCCTTTGCCCCAGGCCCTCGCCCCGCCCCGGACCCTTACCCCCGCCCCGGGCAGAACACGCCCGGGGCGGGGGTTAAAATAATCTTTATACGAATGTCTTATCCGATGGCCATGCTCCGACAATCCCCCGCTCCGATAGAGCCGAGCAAGGATCAAGCCACTATGGTCGATAATTCCGTCAGCGATAGGAAACATGTGATGCGACACTTCGGAAAACGGGTCTTCGCGACGGTTTCCGTTTTCCTTCCCGCCCTTGCAGGCATGCCGGGAATGGTCGGGACATCGGCCCTTCTGGGCATGGCTGCCACGGGTCAGGCCGCCGCCGAAACGGTCTGCTCCAAGACGAATACCGAACTGGACTTCGTCAACAATATCTACATGCAGAATTCCCGCGAAAAGCTGGAGAATACCAACTATTTCGGCCCCGGCGGCGCGGCGGCCCCCGAGACCTTCGACTTCGCCACCGTCGATACGGTGACCGAGACCGCGCTGGTCGGCGCAGGATGCGACATCTTCATCGGGGGGGGCTTCAACGGGTCGCTGACCCCTGCCGAAGGAACGGAACTCGTCGCCTGGACGCAAGGGCCGAGCAGTACCATAGTGATCGGCGGGTGCGACCTGGATACCGACAACCAGACCTGTCTCGCCTTCGGTCGAACCCTGACCGATATCCCCAACGGCGGGATCGAGCTGACGCAGAACCTGGCCTACAACCCGCTGACCTGCGGAGGGGTCAATGCCGTCGAGACGTTCGGCGGACGGTCCACCCATATCGGTCTCGGCCCGGCGGGAACGGATATCACCCTCGCCGAGCACAACACGATTGCCCGCGAAAGCGCGGTGACGACCGACAGCCTGGTGAATCCCACGCTATTGATGACGACGGATGCGGATATGTTCGGGTCCGCCGGATATCTGGCCATTGGCGAGGGGCCGATCGCGGCGACCAATCAGGCGATCTTCCTGCTCAACGTCTTCAAGTTCGCCCTCGACGGCCTGAACGGGCGTCTCGACAATCCGCAATGCGTGAATTCCTACGAGGATCGCACCGATCTGGAACTCGCATTGAGCACCCCGGCCACGGTCGTGTCCTATGGCGATACCATCGTGCTGACGGTGCAGACGGCGAATGTCTCGGGCTTTACCGCCGATGACGTCGCGGCCACCGTCACCGTTCCCGCCGGTTTCCGCGTCGTGTCGGCGGCGGGCACCGGCACGTATGATTCCGGCACGGGTGTCTGGACCATCGGCACACTGACCGTGGGCCAGACCGAAACGCTGGACCTGACGCTGGAGGCCATCGCCCCCGGCAATGCCGCGTTTCTGGCGGAGATCAGCAATTCCAGCCTGACCGATCCCGATTCCGCGCCCAACAGTTCCTTCGGCGAGGACGACCTGGCCGACGGCATCAACGACGATGACGAGGCGACGGCCTCGGTGACGGTGCTGGATGTCGACCGCTCGGATGCACCCATCGGCGGCGAGGCGATCCACGAGATCACGGCGGGCATCTTTCTGGGCGGCGGATTGCCGGATAACGACGTCCTCCAGCAGCAGGACGCCTTTGCCACGGGCGACGATCTGGACGGCAACAACGACGATGACGGCGTGGTCATCCCCACCCTGATTCCCGGACAGCCGGGAACCATCACCGTCTCGGCCACCGGGGCCGGGGGCTATCTGCAGGCGTGGATCGACTTCGACGGTAACGGCCTCTTCGACGGCATCGACCGGATCGCCGCCGACATGGTGGATTCCGACGGCGACGGAACGATCCCGATCGTGGTCGTGGTGCCGGCCGGTGCGACCACGGGGCAGACCTTCGCGCGCTTTCGCTGGTCCCGCGACTTCACCATCGGGGCGGAGGGTTTCGCGGGCGATGGCGAGGTCGAGGATTACGCCGTCACCTTCGGCGCGGCGGGAACGGACCTGTCGGGGCGGTTGTTCCTGGATAACGGCGCGGGCGGCGGCGTGGCCCATGACGGCACGGCGGGCGGGGCGGAGGTCGGCTCGATCCTCGGCACCGTCGCGATCCGCGAGACGGCGGGCGGCACGCAGGTCGCCACCGGGATCGTGGCGGCGGACGGCACCTGGACGGCGACCCTGCCCGCCGGATTCGGCGGCGAGGTGCAGGTCGAGGCGACCGCGCGCCCCGGCTACCGCACCATCTCGGAGAATACCGGCAGCGCGCCGGGGGTCACCAATGCCGATCCGACCGACGGCACGTTCCGCTTCGTCGCGGCGGCGGGGGTCGGGTATGCCGGTCTCGATATCGGTTTCGTCGCGCCGCCGGTGATGATCCAGGACCAGAGCGCCTCGGTCGCGCCGGGACAGTCGGTCGACCTGCGCCACCGCTATACGGCCACCACCACCGGCACGGTCGGCTTCGCGCTGGTCGATGCGGTCATGACCCCGGCGAACGGCTTTGCCAGCGCGCTGTTCGCCGATACCGACTGCGACGGGCGCGCGGATGCCGCGATGCCCGCCGGCATACCGGTGACGGCGGGGCAGGAGATCTGCCTTGCGGTGCGCACCCAGGCGGGCGGCGGGGTCGGCCCCGGAGCGAGCACGACCTACGGCATCGTCGCGACCACGGCCCTGACCGGCACGGCGGTGGTCGAGACGGTGCGCAACGACGATGCGGTGCGGGCGGGGGCGTCGGGCGACACGATGGTGCTGCGCAAGCTGGTGACGAACATCACCAAATCCTCGACGGAGGGGGTCACGAACACGGCGGATATCGGCGACGTGCTGCGCTATCGGCTGGAGATCACCAATCCGGGTGCGAACCCGATCGTGAGCGTGACGGTCACCGATACCACCCCCGCCTTCACCGCCCTGGCCACCGCCGCCCCCGCCTCGGTGCAGATCGCCAGCGGCGTGACCTGCACGCTGATGCAGCCGACGGGCGGGAACGCGCCGGGCTATGCCGGATCGCTGCGCTGGGAATGCCCCGGCCCGGTGCCGCCCGGCGTGGTCGGGTCGGTGACGTTCGACGTGCGGGTGCTGCCGTAGGGGGAGGTGACTTGTATCGACGGCGGAAACGAGCGACCGTTTTCGGGGAATATCTCCTGCCCCGGACTTGATCGGGGGCCTGTCGAGACAAGGTACGCTGCGGCAAGAGGCCCCGGCTCAGGGCCGGGGCAGGGGCAGAAGCTGGAACGGTCACTCACCTCCGCCGCCGGTATCGGGCGTCTAGTAGTTCACCACCGCCCGGATCGACGTGCCGGCATGCATCAGGTCGAAGCCCTTGTTGATGTCCTCCAGCCCCATGGTATGCGTGATCATGGGGTCGATCTCGATCTTGCCGTCCATGTACCAGTCGACGATTTTTGGCACATCCGTCCGGCCCCGCGCGCCGCCGAAGGCCGTGCCCTTCCAGACGCGGCCCGTGACCAGCTGGAACGGGCGGGTGGCGATTTCGGCGCCGGCGGGGGCGACGCCGATGATGATCGATTCGCCCCAGCCCTTGTGCGCGCATTCCAGCGCCGCGCGCATCACGTCGACATTGCCGGTGGCGTCGAAGGAGTAATCCGCCCCGCCGCCCGTGATCTCGACCAGATGCGCGACCAGATCGTCGCCGACCTCGCCGGGGTTGACGAAATGGGTCATGCCGAAGCGTTCGCCCATCGCCTTTTTCGAATCGTTCAGGTCCACCCCGACGATCTTGTTGGCCCCCGCGAGGCGGCAGCCCTGGATCACGTTCAGCCCGATACCGCCCAATCCGAAGACCACGCAGTTCGACCCGATTTCCACCTTGGCCGTATTGATGACCGCGCCGATGCCGGTGGTGACGCCGCAGCCGATGTAGCAGATCTTCTCGAACGGCGCGTCCTTGCGCACCTTCGCCAGCGCGATTTCGGGCAGGACCGTGTAGTTCGCAAACGTCGAGCAGCCCATGTAATGCAGGATCGGGTCGCCATCGAGCGTGGTGAAGCGCGAGGTGCCGTCGGGCATCAGCCCCTGTCCCTGGGTCGAGCGGATCGCCTGGCACAGGTTCGTCTTGGGGTTGAGGCAGTACTCGCAGGTGCGACATTCGGGGGTGTAGAGCGGAATGACGTGGTCGCCCCTGGCCAGGGAGGTCACGCCGGGGCCGACATCCACCACCACGCCCGCGCCCTCGTGGCCCAGAATGGCGGGAAACGCGCCCTCGGGGTCGTCGCCGGAGCGGGTGAACTCGTCCGTATGGCACAGGCCCGTCGACTTGATCTCGACCAGCACCTCGCCCGCCTTGGGGCCATCCAGATTGACATCGGTGACTTCCAGCGGTTTCCCGGCCTCGAAGGCGACGGCTGCGCGTACTCTCATGGATTGCTCCCTCCCGTTCGGTCTGCGCCGCACCATGGCCCAAGGATCGCGGCTTGGCGAGGGGGTTTTCGCGCCCCCCTCAGCCCGCCGGGTCGGAGGCGGCCTTCTCGCGCTGTTCCAGCCGGTCGATCAGGGCGTGCAGGGGGTCGGGGGCGGGATCGTCCGCGAACTCGTCGAACAGGGATCGCAGCCGCGCGCCGATGGCGGTGCCGATTACCGGGTCGGCAAAGGCGGTGATGTCTTGCATGCGCTCGTCAGCATGGGCATGATCGTCGTCGTGGTTCATCAAACGCTCCGCTTGTGGTCCCCGGGGACCCGGGGGGGCGGTGGAAGGGGCCACTGCCAGAAGTCGGAACGGTATTAGGGCCATGGTCCCGATATCGAAACCCCGTAATCGGTTCGAAGGACGTTTCATGTCGGTTGCCGAGTCTCTCAGGATGCATCTGCCGATGCTGCGGCGCATCGCCCGCGCGCTCACCGGTTCCCGGGAACGGGGGGATGCGTGTGTCGAGACCCTGCTGGAAACCCTGCTGCACGAGCCACAGGCGCTGCCCGAGGGCGAGGACACGCGGCTGGCGCTGGTCGGGATGCTCGATTCGGTCGTGACCGAATCGCAGCGCGAACCGCAGCGGCGGCCCAGTCCGCACGAGTGGGAGGCGGCGGCGTTCCGGCGGCTGGAAACCCTGCAACCCAGCGTGCGGCGCGCCTTCGTGCTGGTGCTGGTCGAGCGGTTCGCCATCGCCGATGCCGCCGTGGTTCTGGATTGCGACGAGGCGCATGTGCGCGCGCTGCTGTCGGCGGCGGTCAACGGCATCGCCTCGCAGATCACCGCCGATATCCTGCTGATCGAGGACGAGCCGATCCTCGCGATGGAACTGGAGCAGACCGTCGAGAGATCGGAAGAGCACACGTCTGAACTCCAGTCACGCCAATATCTCGTATGCCGTCTTCTGCTTGAAAAAAAA
>ENA-ORXC01000715-ORXC01000715.1-marine-metagenome-genome-assembly--contig:-NODE-715-length-22073-cov-3.808192_pt1 | contig 22073 bp, 22 predicted proteins | sample MGYA00237865_ERZ511478 | MGnify/ENA metagenome assembly ERZ511478
TTGAGGAAAATGGTTTGCTTGATTGGTATGATCGGCAGGCGTATTTGAAAATAAAACGTCGACTACAAGAGGTTTTCCCTGAAAACTCGATTTATATTTCCCAAGAAGGTTTTTATCCACCAAAAGGAAGCGATTGTTAAATAGCTTGAACAAAAATTAATACAAAAAGGTTAGAAGTGATCCTTCTAACCTTTTGTGTGGTGACGCTATTTTAATCTTTATTTTAATTTCTGAGCATTTCCATTTAGAATTTTTAACTGGTCATTTTCATAACCGACTTGATAAGTAACATTATAGAGTGAGGTCGTCGTTTTTTTATCCTCAGTTCGTTCATTTGCTTTAATTGTTGCCGTTACTTTTACTTGATCATTGGTTTGATTTAAACTACCGGTCATATTCGAAACTTCAACATTGAGAGTATGGATGTAACCCCTCCGAAAATCTTCATAAACCATCTCCCTTTGCCAGCGGCTTCCAAGCAGTGAGTAGGCTGTTACATAGTCTTGAGTGGAAAGACTTTCATAAAAGTAACCAATGAGGTAAGTAGCATTATTTTTAAAATCTTCTCCCGTTAGTCCTTGAGGTGTAGCTACTTCTTCTTTACTTTCATCATCGACTGTTAGTTTAATCGGTTCATCAGACCAGCCTTTGATTTGGTCGATGACGTTTGGAAGCGGAATGCTAAACCCAATGGCGCCTGAATCTGTACCTGCAGAATTGATCGCAATGGCTTCACCTGTAGTAGCATCGATAAGAGGGCCACCACTGTTTCCTTTTGTAATGGGTGCAGATATTTGGTAAATATGTTCATAGCGATAAGGCTCTAAAATAAACTCTCGATCCAAACCGCTAACAATCCCGGTTGTTACAGTGTTTTGTAGCCCAAGAGGACTTCCAAGAGCGATGATGTTATCGCCAACTTCTGCCATGCGTTCCTCAGCAACTGAAAGCGGGGGATTCTCTTTTAGCCCAGGTACGCGTATGACCGCTACATCAGTTGTATCTCCCATACCAATAATTTGGGCCTCGAATTGTTTAGCGTCGGACGTTTTAACTGTAATCTTTTGTGCTCCTTCAACTACATGAGCATTCGTAATGACATCACCTTCCGAATTGTAGAGGAAGCCAGAGCCTGAAGATGACCCGTCTTTTAAATTAACCTCAATTTGGACGACGCTTTTTTGTGTTTCATGAATCACGGATTTTAAGTTTGGTTCTTCTACTGTCTTTTCTGATGTATCTGTTTTCTTACCGAGAGAAGAAGTTGCTTTAACGGCCGTACTAGAGTAGGAATCGTGTAAAAAATAAAAACCTATGCCTCCGATAACTAGAATGAAGAGAGAACTAGTCAGGGATAATAGTAAAGCTAATTTCTTAGACATCCGTTGTTACGTACTCCTTTCAGTTAATCCAAATACCATGTAAAGTGATCAATTTGTACGGTGAACTCATCAAGATTCTCCACCTCATCACCAACATCATAGATCATAAAATCAAATTTACCTTTATCGTCAGGATATAGTTTGTCGGGATTAATATACACTTCACCTTGATCAAATTCGTTTCCATCTCCGTCTATTACCTTATAGGAGGCTCCAATCGAGTTTACCGGAACAGTAGCTTTGCTTGTCACTTGACCAGTTACTTTTAATTCGTCGTAATCGGTTATTTCCGTTTTTAAATCGGTTAGTTCGATTGCACTTGTTCGGTTCATTTCTTCTTCTTTTGCAGCAACCACCATCGCATGTTCAATGCGCTTCTGTTGTTCTTCTTCAAAAGAATTTCGTCTTTTTTCAATGACGGTTTTCAGGTTTGAGAGTTTTTCGTGGTCTTTATTGATCTTTAAACCTTCGTCAACGGCGTTGAGTGCTTCTGTAAAGTGATTCTCTTCTAAAAATTGATTCGCTTCATTAATTGTGAAGTCTATTAGTTGACTCCGAATTTGGCTAGCAATTTCCTGCGCCTCATCAACCTGTAACGTTTCTGCTCTCGTTAAAACAGGTTTCAATTCATCAATCGATTTTTTTCCTTTCATATCATACTTTAACTCAGCAACCATGACAGTTGTTCGAGAGGAGGCGATCTCACTTTGTAAATGCGAGGCAACCTCTCCTTTATAAGTAGCTGTTAAATCCTCAGCTTGTCGAATCAGTTCGAGTGCTTCTGTATGATGGTCCTGCTGTCTTTCTTTTTCCGCCTGATTAAGCGTATCTTTGACGGTAAGTGCAGTGGCAACTATATTTCTATTCACTTCCGCTGCAGGGAAATGACTTCTGTTTTTTTTCGCTTCTTTAAATTGTTCTTGAGCTGCTTCGAAATCGCCTTTCTTCGCCAACTCTTCTCCTTTTTCAAATGAGCGAATCGCTGATTTCGTTACCGATTCTTCATAAAAATAATAGCCTGAAAGGGAGATAGCGAGGATAAGGAAAATCATTAAAGGTAACCAACGCCATATAATGGAGAGGCTTCGGTTGGAGTTTTTCTGCGGAATCAATTCTTTTCCGCAGGAGAAGCAAAATTGTTCATTTTGGCCTCTCTTTTTTCCACAATGTGGACAATACATTCTTATTCCACCTGCTTTCAATCTCAATCACTAGTTATATTTTGACACATTTTATTGAAGAGGGAAATATCTTTCAAAGGGTTGTTGGTGAAATGAAATATAAAGCAATTTTCACGCAAATTCTGATCTTTATCCTTTAACAAAGCACTTTGTGTCGCCAATTAATACTAAAGACATGATTTTATCGAACGTGAATAAAAACGAGTGAATAGTCGTGGGTCTAAGATCCTGATATCTTTTGAAAGTAGTCGTTTCATACGTTCGTCCCGTGTTTTAGGGTCCTGTTCACACCATATATCCTTTGATAAGATGATCTCAAGACCCCCTTTCAAATATTCCGTTACCAGGAAGACCGGCATTTGCCGGTCCTTTTTTTGGTGGTGGTTCGCGGAAGCAAACAAGCGCAGGGTCTTATGTAGGTAAGAGAAACAACTTTTATTTAAGGAAAGTTATTCTTTTTTGAAACCTCATTCCATGCAGTATCGTCTAATAGTTGAAAACCCTTATTCCCTTAGATGTAGCTACCGAGATCTCATTCTGGTAGCTGCTTTTTTTTTAGGTTCATTGCAAAAATGAGAAGGAATTGGTATAATAACTAACGAACGGTAGGTAGTGTCCTGCGTTTTAATTTTTCTTGTAAACTAACGATCGGTAGGTAATGTGAAATGAAAAAAGATTCAACTCAAGATCGCATTAAAGAGGTTGCACTCATTTTATTTGCTCGTAAGGGGTTTGAAGGAACTTCCCTATCAGAAATCGCTTCAGGTGTGGGAATAAAGAAGCCTTCTCTTTATGCACATTATAAGAGTAAGGAAGATCTTTTTTTAGCTGTCATCCATAAAGTATCCGTTGATTACAATGCGTTTTTTATAAAGACAGCAGAAGAATTAAGTGATCGGATCCCAGAAGATCAGCTTTATTATCTGCTTCACAAAAACACAAGTTATTTAAGAAATGATGAGTTGGGTCTGATCTTTAAACGAATGATGCTGTTTCCACCAGAATCGCTAAGATCAGACATATACGCTATGTTTGAAAAGACAGAAGATGTGATGAGACAGGTGATTAAATCAATCCTTGTACAGATGGTCCACGAAGAGGAGTGGGAACAGGTTTTTGATGCTTATTTATGTCTACTTGATGGGGTGTTTGAACAGGTTTTCTATTATTCACCTGAAGAGCATAAAAAACGTCTGGAAAATTCGTGGTCGGCTTTTATTAAAGGTGTTTATAGTAGGGAGGAGAAGTAGCATGGCATGGATTTATCTTGTAATAGGTGGTCTGATGGAAGTTTTATGGGCAATTGGTTTAAAATATTCCGATGGATTTACGAATCCAATGATTAGTTTGTTAACGATTGTAGGAATTGTAACGAGTTTTTACTTTTTTGCGAGAGCGTTAAAGTATTTACCTGTGGGTACGGCCTATGCCATTTTTACTGGACTTGGAGCCGCAGGAACAGCGGTCATTGGCATGATGTTTTTAAATGAATCAATTAGTTTAATGAAAATCTTTTTTATCATATTGCTCATTTCTTCCATTATTGGCTTAAAGCTAAATGCGAAGGAAGCATAGGAGGAGTATACAATGGCATGGATTGCATTATTAATCGCTGGGCTTGGTGAAGTTGGCGGTGTAATTAGTTTAAAGTTATCTGAAGGGTTCACTAAATTAAAACCGTCTATTTTTACGATCTTATTCGGATCAATGAGCTTTTTTATGTTGTCCTTATCTTTGAAGGCATTGCCAGTAGGTACGGCTTATGCCATTTGGACGGGAATCGGTTCAGCGGGAAGTGTTTTAATTGGGATGTACTGGTTTAAGGAACCAAGGAACCGGATGCAATTAGTGTTAATATCCTGTGTCGTTATATCAGTTGTAGGGCTTCGAATAGCAGAGGGTTGATTTTGTCAGATCATTCAGATAGAATAGAATTATTAATTAGAGGAGGTGAGGAAGAGATGTCTACCGCTTTTGTTCGTACGGAATTTATGGATTATGTATCGATTTGCCGTGCGATTTTTCATGAAGTTGCTATTGAAGGGACAAGTGTGTCCAAATTCAGCAACTTCATAAGAAAAAAAGCGTAAGGCTCTCTTACCCAGCTTCAGGCGGAATGGATAAATTAACAGATAAGGGAGCGGCAATTTGCCGTTCTCTTTTTTCTTTAAGTACAATGCTTCATCTTGGCTTAAAGATGATAACTGCCAGATTAAACCACAGGTAAGGTGTAACCTTATTTGTGGTTTTTTTGTTTGTAGAAAGGATGATAAACATGATATGTACTGCGCAAGGAATTAGTAAAATGCTTGGTGGAAATAGCTTATTTGAGGATCTTTCATTTGAAGTGATGGAGAATGACAGAGTTGGAATCGTAGGTAGAAACGGAAGTGGAAAAACGACTCTTTTAAAACTTATAGCGGGAATTGAATCAATCGATCATGGGGTGGTTTATTATAAGAAGGGGACAAAAGTTGGTTATTTAGCGCAAATTGCGAGTGATTCTGAGTTAACCGTTAAGGAAGTTCTTAGAAAAGCTTTCAATAACCTTATTACAATGCAAGAGCGAATGAGCGAACTCGAATCGGAAATGGAGAGAGGGGATGAGAATGATCGTACGTTAAAGGAATATGGACAATTGCTTGAGGTTTTTACAAGAAAAGGGGGATATGAAATTGATTCGTCTATACACCATGTCGCAAATGGACTTGGGATCAAAGACCTTCTTTCTACATCTTTTGATCGACTGAGCGGTGGGGAGAAGACGAAAGTAAGTCTTGGTATGTTATTGCTTCAAGAACCTGAATTATTGTTACTAGATGAGCCAACCAATCATTTGGACGTGGAAGCAGTAGAATGGCTTGAGACGTTTATGAAGCAATACAAGGGGACGATTGTCATTGTTTCGCATGATCGCTATTTTCTTGATGAAGTTGTATCGAAAATTATGGATGTTGAAGATGGCGAAATACATGTTTATCAGGGGAATTACAGTGATTTTGTAGAAAAGAAAGAAAAATTGTTGCTAGCTGAATTTGCTGCTTATCAAGAGCAACAAAAGAAAATGAAGAAAATGAGAGAAGCCATTAAACGATTAAAAGAATGGGCAAATCAAGCGAATCCACCGAATGCCGCCCTTCATAAGCGTGCGAGGAATATGGAAAGAGCGCTTGAGCGAATGGATAAAATCAAGCGACCTCTTCTAGAACGAAGAAAAATGGGATTGGAATTCGATTTGAATGAGAGAAGCGGAAAAGATGTCGTTCGTTTTGAAGATGTTTCAATTGGTTATCAAGAACGATCATTAGTAAAGAGTATTAACTTGCACATTCGTTACGGGGAACGGGTGGCGATAGTAGGGAAAAATGGAAGTGGGAAAACAACGCTACTGAAAGCGCTACTTGGCTCTATTCTGCCTCAGTATGGAAAGGTTAGCATAAGTGGAAGCGTAAAAGTCGGCTATCTGTCTCAACATGTTCTGAAAGAAAGTGGAGAGAAGAGAGTTATTGATGTGTATCGGGATACAGCAAAGGTTTCTGAATCGGATGCAAGGCATGAGTTAGCCAGCTTTCTCTTCTATGGTTACAGCGTTTTTTCGAAAGTATCTTCATTAAGCGGTGGGGAGAAAATGCGACTGCGATTGGCCCAGTTAATGAGTCAGAAACTGAATTTGTTAGTACTTGATGAGCCAACAAATCATCTCGATATTGATTCGAGAGAAATAGTAGAAGATGCACTCGACAAATTTACAGGAACCATTATTTGTGTCTCTCATGATCGCTATTTTTTAAATAAATGTTTTCCGGTAACGAACTGGATAGAAAATAATCATCTCCACCACTATATATATACTTACAGTGAAGCGAAACAGAAGCACCTTGAAACCGTGGAGCAGGAAAAAGCATCTCCGGTTAAAAAGAAGAAGACTAAAACGGATCCGGTGGAAGCGGAGATAGGACTTGATGCAGAAGCAGAAGTAGAAAAACTCGAGGCACGTCTCTTTGAAATTGATCAGAAACTTAGCGTGACGAATTGCAGAAGAGAATATCAGGATTTATCTGGTGAGAAAGAAAAACTTAGTTTAAAACGTGAACAATTATATGAAATGTTAATGGGGGAAGAGAGATGACAGAGAAAAAAGCGATTCATACGGTTTGTATACCACACACAGTCAGTAGTCTTGTAGCGGACTTTCGGGAGTTAGGGATAAAGGAAGGGATGACTTTAATTGTGCATACCTCACTTAGTTCACTTGGGTGGGTGTGCGGAGGAGCAGAAGCCGTTATTCAAGCACTTATGGAAGCGGTTGGAGAAGAGGGGACGCTTGTCATGCCTGCTCAAACGGCCGGTAATTCGGATCCATCAGAATGGATGGCCCCCCCTGTACCGGAATCATGGTGGCCAGTTATTCGTGAACATATGCCGCCCTTCTCTCTGGAAACGACAGCTACAAGAGGAATGGGAGCGATTGCTGAGCTTTTCAGACAATTTCCAAGGGTTGTAAGAAGTAATCATCCAATGTACTCTTTTACAGCTTGGGGGAAGAATAGAGAGTACGTGACGGAGCATCAACTGCTACAAGCAGGATTTGGAGAAACATCTCCGCTAGCTAAAATTTACGAGCTAAATGGAAAAATTCTATTCCTAGGTGTGGGTCATGAGAGCAATACCTCTCTTCATTTATCTGAGCATGCGAAAAAAAATCAAGTATACGTTACAAAATCAGCTGCGCTGTTGGAGAATGGTGAGAGAGTTTGGAAAACCTACAATGAAATCGACTACGATTCAGAGTGTTTTGAGAAGATTGGATATGAATTTGAGAGAATTGAAAACTATCAAACAATGAAAATCGGTGGTGCTGTCTGCAAATTATTTGATCAGAGGAAGGTGGTCGACTTTGGACGGAAATGGTATGCAGAACATTTTTAATAGCCGTTTTAATATGATAACTGTTTAGCCAAAGGGTTTTTCTCTATTCGTACAATTGCCTCATTAGGTAAATAGTACTTTAGGAGCTAAAATGATACAGGAGCTTTAACCGATTTAACGAAAAGAACTTCTTTCGAGAGGTTCTTTTTTATTATCAGGCAATTATGCAGGAAAATACGCCCTCTTACAAGAAGATATGATTGAAACATTTTTCTCCCTCCAAAGACCTATTTATTTAACTATCATTTTTAGAAGGAGTAGCTATGACTTATAACAAAGAGAATATTACCTATAAAAGCTCGAGCCCTCCTACTGACAATGTATTACAAGAAGAGAGGGGTAAGGTAACGAATTTAGTGAAGTATTATGAAGACTCTACAACAGCTCTTGTCGTTCAAAAAAATGAGAAATGGCTTTATTTAAACGCTGCAGCTGTTCATCTTCTTGGCTATAACGATTTTAGTGAATTAGAAGGAAAGTCGATTTGGGAGACGATTCATGCATCAGAGAGACAAACTGTTTTAAAGCGAATCGAGGCTTCGATCAACGGAGTGAATCCTGGCGCTTTCGTTCAACGGTGGCTAAGGAAAGATGGATCCACCTTTTCTGTAGAGGTTTTGGCGATTCCAGTGGAGAATTTTCTTGGTCAAACGTCAGCGATTATAAAAGAGGTTGATCATGAGACCAAAAAAATACAAGAAATGTACGCAAACTATGAGCTCATTACTGAGAACATGAATGAGATTATTAGTTTACTTGATGCTAACGGAAGACTACTTTATGTCTCGCCTTCCTATCGAGATTATGCTCGAGCAAGCATAGACGAGGAAATTGGGCGCAGTTCGATTCGATATATTCATAAGGAAGACAGGGAGCATGTGAGAACAGAGTTTTATAAGCTGGTTAAATTCCGCAAGCCTTTAATGATTACGTATCGTATGCAGCGAAAAGATGGGGTTTTTCGTTATATTGAATCCCAGGGGACGTGCATCTTAAACGAAGAAGAATGTTCTTATGTTGTCGTTTCAAGAGATGTGACCGAAAAACACGAGGCTGAGATGAAACTGCAATTAAATGAGAAAAAGCATCGCATGATCCTTGAACACAGCAATGACTTAATTTGTATGATGAATCATGAAGGGATTACTGTCTACGCCTCACCTTCCTATAAGGAAGTATTAGGTTATGAGCAAACGGAAGTCATCGGGAAGGATATCCTAACTTTTATCCATCCTGAAGATTATGAGAAATGTCAGAAAGCCATTCAAACCTTAACGGAAACGAAACAATCAATTACAACCGTTTATCGAAAACGGCATGCTTCTGGGCACAGCGTTATTCTCGAAGCGAAAGGGATGGCTGTTAGCGAGGGGGATGAGCAAGTAAATCATTTTGTATTTATAGCTAGAGATATCACTGAAAAAATACAGCTAGAGCAATATCGTGAAAATATTGAAAAGTTAGCAATCATTGGTGACGTGGCGGCTGGTTTTGCACATGAAATACGAAATCCGCTTACGTCAATCAAGGGCTTCTTAAAGCTTTTAGCGAAGAATGAAGCAGAACATGATAGGATGTATCATCAAATTATTGAAGGAGAGCTTGCCAAAATAGAAGAGGTGATAAATGGCTTTATTTCCCTTGCAAAACCGGAGGCAGGTGAAGTTGCAGAGGTAAGCTTATTAAAACTAATCAAAAATGCAATTAACGTATTAACACCGCAGGCTGCTTCTAAAAACATTAGAATTAATATTAGCAGTCAGTTAAAAACAATCGTCATTTGTTGTCAAAAAAATCAGATGAAGCAGGTGTTTATTAATATTCTAAAAAATGCAGTTGAAGCGATTGAGGAAAATGGCAAAATCGATGTCATTCTTGAAGAAAATCAAAACAACGTTTCCATTGAGATCCATGACAATGGCGTTGGAATTGAAGAAGAAAGGCTTGAGCGAATCGGTGTGCCGTTTTATACAAATAAAGAAAAAGGCATAGGGCTTGGTATGACTGTGAGTAATAAAATCATTACCGAGCATAAAGGTAGTCTTCGAGTGGAGAGTGAACCTGGAGAAGGGACGCGGGTTTATATTCAGCTTCCAAGGAATGGGGATTGAACTCTTCTTCAGAATTGGTTCTACTATCCAATCCATTAGTTAGACAGAACTTTAATACTTTGATGAATGATTCGGTATCAAAGAAAATGAAAAAGGGGCAGTAAGCCCCTTTTTTTAATATTAATAAACTTTTACAGTTTGTTCATTCGAATAGATGCGATTCCGTCCACTTCGTTTGGCTTGATAAAGGGCTTCATCGGCTTCTTGATAAAGCTGGGAAGGAGATGGAACCGTTTCTGGAAAAGTACTAGCACCGATTGAAGCAGTGATATGAATGCTTATATCCTTAGTAATCATAAACGAATTTTCCTCGATTATTGCTCGGACACGTTCTCCAATCTCTATTGCCTCTTTATTGGAACAATCACCTAGTAAGATGGTGAATTCTTCTCCACCATTTCGAGATACAACATCGTTCAACCTGGTAGCACTTCTTAGCGTCTTACCAAACTGTTTTAACACGATATCTCCAGCTGCGTGGCCATATGTATCATTCACTTTTTTAAAATGATCGATATCAATGACTAGAAGTGATAATGGCTTGTTCTCGTCCGTAGCTGCATCTTGTATCGCGCGATTTAACGCTTCATCAAAGCTTCTAACGTTATTTAATCGCATATATTTCAGTATAGAACCCTTCCATTTTGAAGAATGAATAAGAGTGAAAGAACATGTTGATATGATATGGTTAGGTGAAGTAAAGAAAGGATGATCGAAATGCCGTGGATTAAACCTGCCAAACAATCAGATATAAAGGAGCTTGACATCTACAAAGATCTGGAACAACCCGTTCCTGTATTTAATCGACTGATTGCGAAAAGCCCTGAAATTTTTTCAACGTTTATGCCTTTAGCAGCAGCTGTTAAAGCGGGAGTTTTAAATGAATTTGAAACGGAAGCAGTTGTGGTTTTTGTTTCTCAATTAAATGGGTGTGAATTTTGTTATGCCGGGCATGGAAACTTGTTAAAAGAAATTAGTGGAGATGAGTCTATTCTTGAGGAGCTTAATAACTATAAAAGCTCCAATGCCTTTGAGAGTCATTTGAAAAGTATTCTAAGCTATGCAGAGAAACTTGTTGCGAATCCAAAGAGCCTGGAGAAAGCGGATCTAGAGAAACTAAAAGAACATGGCTATAGTGAAAAAGAAATCGTTGAGATTAATCAACTGATTGCCTATACATCGTATACAAATCAAACGTCGATTGGTCTTGGGTTATAAATGATAGTTTCACTGACGGATAACACCAGATGTGATTTTAAAAAAACGAAAAAGGACCTTCCTAAATAATTGGAGGGTCCTTTTCAAACATTTACTTCGTTTTATAATAATCTAATACACCTTGATAAATGCCTTCAGCAAGTTCTTCTCTATACTCTTGTGTAAGAAGAAGCTTGTATTCTTCATTATTCGTTAAGAAACCGACTTCGACAAGAACACTTGCCATCTTTGATTCTCGAATTACTGAGAAGCTCTGGTTCTTTACGCCACGATTATTTGCTTCTGTTACTTCAATTAATCGTTTTTGAATGCTTTCTGCAAGAGCTTTACTTTCCGCTGAGCTATATTTATCGTACCAATACGTTTCAATTCCATGAGCTGCTTCACTCGCTGCATTTGTATGCACGCTAATAAACGCATCGGCATTTAAGTTATTGGCAATAGTTGAACGCTCTCTTAGCTCTAAGAACGTATCATCTCTTCTCGTCATGACAACGTTCGCTCCAGCTGACTTAAGTTTTTTCTCGAGATAAAGCGAAACATCAAGATTGATGTCTTTTTCTAATAGGTTACCATTGCTTGCACCAGGGTCATGATCTCCATGACCAGCATCGACAACAATGGTTAAGTTGTTTAATGAGTCACTGCTTTGAAAGAGTAGGTAACCACTGTGAACGTAAGCTACTTGACCCTGGTATTTTATTTTTGCCCAATCTCCTGCATAACCGTAAATTGCGACTTCAGCATTACGAGGCAGTGCTCCTATTTTTGTGCCACTCATTTCAGGACTTGTACGCACATTTAGGCTCGAAGCTGTTACAATACCTGTTTCTAAAACAACTTCTTCTACTTGTTCTTTCATTTTGTAGGAATTGACAATACTAGAAGAAAGAGCACCTTCACCACCTAGTACCATTAATGAAGAGGCATTTTGAAAGAGATACGTTTGAACATCTGTAATAGGTTTCACGTCGTGTGCCAAAACAACAGGTGCATCAAATTTCTCTGCTAAAGAGGCTGCTGCTACAGCATCAGGGTAATCTTCCTGATCGGCTAGTACGGAAGTTCCTCTTGCTAGAATGTAAGATGAGCTAGAGGCGAAGAACGCTTCATTAACTGCGATGTTTGTTTGAAAACGATCTTTTCCTGAAAGACGGACAACTTTCTTGCCTTGTTGTTCTAATTGACTACGTACATCTTCAGAGACTACAGAAGACCCACCAATTAAATAGACTGTCTTTATGCTTGAAGGAAGCTTAGGTGCCTTTGAAACAGTCGATAAATAAATAGGATAATGTTTAATAGCTGCTACGCTTGATGCTGAAAGAGAGTCAGCTACTTGCATGCCATTAACGATAATAGCTGTCGAATTTTGATCAAGTCCAGCGGCTTGATTGATTGCGTTGGCCGTTTCAAAACGATCTGACCCTTTCAATCGTGACACGGTGTATTTTTGTTTTAATTGATTCTCAACATCTTGACTGATTGCTCCCGTACCACCTAGAATATAAATTTTTCTGGCTCCAAGTCGTTCAAGCTCTTTTGCAACGTTAGAATCAAGTTTTGTTGATCCAGCTAATAGGATAGGAGCTTGTTTCACACCGGCTAAACCAGAACTTGCTAGTGCATCGAAAGGCATATCAGCACGAGTTAGGATAACGGCTTTTTCAGCTGTTGTTAGCGTTCCTGGCGAGACTTTCTTAGAAATTTCAATAGCTGTTTCAATTCGATTTGCTCCACTAATACGTTCAATATCATTGCTTGCTGATGTTTTTCCTGGAAAACTTATTCCTGTAAAAATTAGAATTATGGCCATTATTAATGTAAAAAGCTTATTGCGCACGATGTGTATTCCCCCATATTTTGTTGTTTGTCTATTTTTTTATGTACACAGTGACCTCACATCAACGACTCCCATGTCCTCCCTTCAAAATTAGTATCAAATGGAAAGTATTTCTTAACTATTTTTAATATCGGCCTGCAATACGAGAGATTATAGGGTCCTTTTGTACTAAAAACAGATAAAAATCGACGGGATTTGATAAAACTTCTCTTACAACTTCAAATTGTTGTGATTTAACAACATCCCCATAAATATTGACATTATTTTGACTTTTCTTTAAACTAATGACAACGAAAGGCGAAGGGAATGGTTAAGAAGCGATGGAAAACTAATCTTATTTTTTCAGATCAACTTTCAATAAATGAAATTGAGATTCTGGAGAATAGGATTAGTCTGTCTTTTTTAACCTTCCATGCTTGCTGAAATGTGCTTCTTTAAGGTGCGTTCTTTTTAGCGTGCGTAGGTATATGGATTGACGGACCTCTCCAGAAAATGGGGAGGTTTTTTACTCCCCAAAAAATGAAATGGAGAATGGGGAGATTCGATGAACGTTATGTCGATCAAAGGATTGAAGAAAACTTTTAATGAAAATCGGTTATTTCAGCATGTCAATATCGATATCCATCAAGGTGAGCGGATTGGTATTGTTGGGCCTAACGGTGCTGGTAAAACAACTCTGGCAAGGATGATCGTAAAAGAGATTGATCCAGATGAAGGGACAGTTTCATGTAAAGGAAAAATTGGTTACTTAAAGCAATCGATTGATCAGGAGGGGATGATTGAGAACCATAGAGTAGATAGGGATTCTTTCGATTTCAAAAGAGAAAAGGAATTAGGGATTCGTTCACTTAATGTAGAGGCGGAGAATTTAAGCGGTGGCGAAAAGTTAAAACTTGCGCTCACAAAAGTTTGGTCTACGAATCCGGATTTATTGATTCTCGATGAACCGACAAATCATTTAGATGAAAAAGGTGTTAATTGGTTGATTCGGGAGCTTCATTCTTTTCAAGGAGCGGTTCTTGTTATTTCTCATGATCGTTATTTTCTCGACCAAACCACTAGTCGAATCCTTGAAGTTGAAGCGGGTAAGATAAATGATTATCAAGGGAACTATTCCGCGTATCGAATTGAAAAGCAAAATAGATATGAAGAACAGCTTCATCACTATTCCGTACAACAAAAAGAAGTAAAGCGAATAGAAGGGCAGCTTGCTGGATTAACGAAGTGGTCAGAAAAAGCACATCGGGAATCAACGAAGCAAGATGGAGCTAAGGAATATTACCGAATGAAGGCGAAGAAAATGGATCGCCAGGTGAAGTCAAAGCAAAAACGACTTGAGAAGGAACTACAGAAAAATAAATTAGAACAACCTGATCAGGAGAAAGCGATTCGATTTCAATTCCAGGAAAACAATTCACGTGGAAAACGATTGTTAGAAGCGATGGATGCGGGCAAATGCTATGAGGATCGATGGTTATTTCGAAGAAGTTCTTTTTATATGAAGTATGGGGAACGTATTGGGATTGTTGGGGAAAATGGATGTGGGAAAACAACATTGCTACGTACGTTGCTTGGATTGGAACGACCGAGCGAAGGAGAAGTGTGGAAAAGTCCATCACTTAAGATTGGCTATCTTTCGCAAGATGTCCATGATCTTCCGGAAGACAAGACTCCTCTTGACGTTTTAAATGTAGTAACCAAGGAAGAAATCTTTCAGGCAAAATCGATTTTGGCTTCGATGGGAATGGAAAGAGTGCACGCCACAATTAACCAACTTAGTCTTGGAGAACGGACAAAACTTAAGCTAACGCGTATGCTGATGAACAAATATGATCTATTAATCCTTGATGAGCCGACAAATCATTTGGATTTGCCTTCACGAGAGCAGTTGGAGTCTACCCTTCAATCCTTTACAGGCAGTTTACTTATTGTGTCACACGATGTGTATTTTTTGGAAAAGATGTGTGAGCGGTTGTTCGTGTTTGAAGATCAAAGAGTGAAAAGGGTTGAAATGAACTTATCTGATTTTCGGAGTCGAATGAAAGAAAAAAGCTCTTTTGTTTCTTCAAAAAAAGACGAAGAACAAAAGATGCTTTTAGATAACGAAATTTCTGCGCTAATAAGTGAGATTAGTTTACTACTTCCTGGTGATGAGAAATTAGCTGAGCTCGATAGTAGACTTAAGATGTTAGTTGAGAAAAAGAGATTACTTTAGACGTCTTCTACTGCAAAGAAGCGTTCCACTGAATACAAATCTGCTTTCGGATGACTACGAAGTAAGACATAGCCTTCACGCTGTGCTTCTTCAAAATTATCGTACTCATCTTCTGAATGAAAGATTGCTCTCCGTCTTTCGTTATAGAGGGTAATGGAGTAGTATTCTTTAATTTCCATTTATCTCTCTCCTTTTTCCTTTGTTTCTACTAGTTCTATGCAAATCTCTTATTGTTTATACTAGACTTATAGAAAAAAATGGATTTTATTCTCTTTGGTTATACTAAGGAGAGATAGGAGCTGATGACAATTCAAATTGGCACACTAAGTGAAATCATGCGTCATCCTGTGAAATCAATGACAGGTGAAGCCGTTACAGAGACAATGGTCATGAACTACGGACTTTATGGTGATCGAAGTCATGTCATTTTAGATGAGAAGGAATCGTTTTTAACAATTACACAGTTTCCTTCACTAGTGCGCTATCAAGCATCGTTCAGTGCACATGAATCACTAGACGGTTATCCTGAACCTGTTATTGTGACACCAGAGGGAGAAGCATTTAAATGGTCGGACTCAACCTGGCTAACAGAACTAGAAGCAAAAACGTCGAAACAGCTAACAAAAAAGGTTTACCATCCTGAACACGTTCCGATCGGACCGATTGAGGAAGAACATCTACTGATTCTAACTGACGCTTCTCTTCAGGCATTAGAGGAGTCATGGGGAAAACAAACGGATCAACGGCGATTTCGACCAAACTTGAAACTTAACTTATTTGAGAAAAGGCCATTTGTTGAACAAGCGTGGGAAGGAAAATATTTGAGAATTGGGGAAGATGTACTCATTCAATTCGTAAAGCCCTGTGAACGGTGTATGATTATCACAGTTGACCCTAAAACAGGAGAAAAACAGCCTGAATTATTGAAGAAAATTGCGCAAGAACACGAGAATTTTTTTGGAATGTATGCTCGAGTCATTCAAGCTGGAAATATTAGCACGAATGACAAAGTGTGGCTCCTAGATAAAGTAGAAAAGAAATAAGGAAAATATTCCCGAAAACATTTTTTGGTTTTTACGTTAGAGATAATGCTTAGCAGGGTACAAGCAAGGATGGAGCCCCGTCTTTGGATGGGATGCTTCGATTTCCACACAGGAGGGGTCCCATCCACGGGGTGGGGTCCCATTTTTTGTGTTATGATTTTATACTTATCAAAAAGCGGTCGTCCTTTGTGAATGATCTCGAGGCATGGGCTGTCTGAAAATTCTGTGGTAAACTATGGAATGGTACATAAAGCATCTTAAGGGGGAAGCTGATGAGTACGTTTTACGTTGAAAAGTATGATTTTACACATCCATCTAAACTTGAAGAGGAGTTTAAATCTCTTCTCGATCAGCCACTTCATTCTGCTGATGAATTAGAGAAGTGGATCTTGCGTATATCTGAATTAATGGATGGCGTCGCAGAAGGACTTGCTGGCCATTATATTGATTTTCAGTGCCACAGTAACAGTGAAGAAGCAAAAAAAGCGATCGAGCACGATCAAGAATACATTGAACCGATGATAAAGCGATATGAAGGTGAATTTGATAAGAAGTTTCAGAGCTCACCCCATAGACTAGAGTTAAACCAGAACTATTACAAGCAATTTCTACTTCGAAAAGAAAACGCGATGGCGCTTTTTAATGAAGAAAATATTGATTTGGAAGTTGAAGAAGATCGAATCGTCAACCGTTATTTTGAACATACCGGTTCTCTTTCGTTTAACTGGAACGGTGAAGAGAAAACGTTAAGCGAAATGTTTCTCATGATGCAAGACGGAGATCGCTCCATTCGAAAAAGCGCAATGGAAGAAATCTTTCAGACGTTATTAACAAAAAAGGAAGATTTACAAGGAATTATGGATGAGCTGATTCAGCTTCGCCAGAAAAAAGCAGAAAATGTGAACCTCGATAATTACCGAGATTATATGTTTAAGAAATACGAGCGTTTTGATTATACACCAGAAGATTGTAAGGCTCTTGCAGAAGCTGTGCGAAAGCATGTTGTGCCATTAAAGGAAAAGTTGCAGAAAAAGCACCAGCAAGAGCTTGGTATTGAGACATATAAACCGTGGGATACGAGAGCTGTTCCAAAAGATAAGCTGCCGCTTCGTCCTTTTAATAAAATCGACGAGCTGATCAAAGGAACATCTACTATTTTTGATCAACTATCTCCACGCTTCTCTTATCTTTTAAACGAGATGAATGAAAAGGGAGCTCTTGATCTTGAGAGCCGTAAAGGAAAGGCTCAAGGCGGCTTTTGTGAGTATTTACCAGTTTCGGAGCTTTCGTTTATTTTTATGAACAGTACAAAATCACATGATGACTTCATAACGCTTCTTCATGAGATGGGTCACTGCATTCATAATGATTTTAAGCGTAATCAAATGTTATCCGCTTATCAAGATACGCCGATGGAGTCTGCTGAACTTGCAAGTATGACAATGGAACTTCTTACGATGGACTATTGGAATCTGATGTATACGGATGAAAAAGAACTGCTCAGAGCTAAAAAAGATCAGCTTGAAGGCTTGATTCTCTTTTTACCAAATGGGATCGTAGTAGATCAGTTCCAACATTGGATGTATGAGAATCCGCATCATACGAGCAAAGAACGAAGTGAAAAATACATGGAGCTCTCACGCACGTATGATTCTTCCTATGTCGATTGGACAGGGCAAGAAGAATGGATTCAAAATAATTGGCAGTTAATCCTTCATATCTTTGAAGTGCCTTTCTATTATATTGAATATGTGATCGCACAACTTGGCGCCATTCAGATGTATCGTCAGTATCGTGAAAATCCTGAGCAGACACTTGAGAATTACAACCGTGCCTTATCACTTGGAAGCTCTGTTTCATTAACTGAAGTATATGCAGCAGCTGGGATCCACTTTGACTTTTCTGAAACAATGATCAAAGGGTTAATGGAATTCATTTCGATTGAGCTCGATTCATTAGCTGAATAAACAGGAAAGCCTCTCTCTTAAAATAATAGGAGAGAGGCTTTTTGATGGTTATACTAGCTTGAAATGACGCTTTCTAACTAATTGTCATTAATTGTCCATACCTTACAGCTAGGGCACTGAATAATTTCAAATCGATCTTTTTTAAGTTCATCCATCCACTCTTCCCAAGAGTCATGCTCTGGTGACATTTCTAGCGTTTTAACGGTCTGCAACTCATCTCCATCGCTATTTGTACAGGTACATTCTACAATTGCGAGGTTTGAATCTTGATAGTCATGTTCTTTTGTATTTTCAACGGACCAGTTAATTAATCTCTGGTCGGTTGGACGACGTTCTTTATAATGGGTACGGGTTAACATTAAATCACTCCTTTTTGTGAAAGCTCATGTTCTTTACCTCATTAGCGAAATAGCCTATGATGGAAGTAACATTTTTCACTATTTTGCATGTTCGAAATTGACATGGAGCATCCTTTTCCTAGTCCGTTAAAATTGATATCCACTTAAGGAGGGATACACTTGTCAGAAAAAGAGCTTTACAATGCAGTTGTTCTCTCAGAGTCGCTGTATTTTAGCGACATCTTTCAAAAGGTGCTCGCTCAGTACAACATTGTTCAAGAAGAGCATACTAGATTGACAGATTACACGTACAAGAGCACGTTTCGAAAAGGGGGATCAATACTTACCTCTTACTATTTTGCCAACCATGAAGTGATGTTTGTTCAGGCAAGTGAACTCTATTCCTTATTTGTTATTGCGCTGGACTCTGTGATTGAAGGCATCACTGGAATGGAGATTTATTTGGAAGAATCCAACCAAGACAGCAGCCTCATCCGAATGGAAAACCGTATCGTAAATGAAAAAGGAAAATGTGAAACGTTCCCCTATATGCAACTCTATGGACAGGAACTATGGCATTCTCCTGCGTTTCTGTTAGCGAATCGAGAGGGATTGCTTCAGCTTCGCGAAGCGATCGATGTCGCTCTGCAAAACGGTGAGTATCGACACGTGACAAGTTCTTCAGAAGGTGATGGATATGATCTCTTGATTAAAAGAATCGAAGAAGATGTCGAATGGTCTCGTGTGGAAACACCATATACGGGTCTTTCTAATAAAGAAGAAGGCACAATAAAACCTTCGGATCTATTTAGTCAGTATCGAATCATTCTTGAAGAAGAATAGTCGTTGCTAACGCAGAGCATTCTTGCCCCGGGTGCTTCTGCGCTTTTTTGTTCAGTTCATTTTGCGCTCTTCCTCCTTTACTAACTACACCTACTCAATCCTTCTCTTAATGATGTTACCCGCTTTTGCAAAAAAAATTCCTCAAAGGATCATAGGCTCTTATAAGAGAATGGTATATACTGTCATCATAGAACAAACTTAACCTTCATGGAGGGGGATAAAATGACAACAATCAATGCAACATTACTATCCATGGTTATTTTACATAATGAAGAAACGGACGAGGTTCTTTTGTTAGATCGTCCTTCTGAAGCTGGGTTTCCCGGTTATATTGGACCTGGTGGTAAAATCGAGCTTACAGAAAGTTTTACTGAAGGCGCTGTGAGAGAGCTTTATGAAGAAACGGGTTTCATTGTTTATCCAACCGATCTTATTTTTAAAGGGATTGATGAATTTATCATTCCAGAAGAGAACTACCGCTATATTGTTTTCAATTATGTCGCCCATTCGTTCTCTGGCGCTCCTCATGAAAGTCCTCCTGAAGGGAAATTGCACTGGGTAAAGAGAAGCGCTGCTACCGAACTTCCAATGCAAAATTGGTTTCAGGAAAGATTTCCGAAGTTCTTTGAAGAGGGGACTTTTGAAGTTTCGATAGAATATGAGAAACATAGCGAAATACCAGTAAAGCTAACGAAAAGAACGCTTGGATAAGGAGGACCACAATTGATTCAAAGAAATGATGAAGCACGAGAGTTCATTCAAAATAAAGTGATTGAATATAACGGAGAAAGGCTTTCTGAAAGTGTGAAATCTCCTCTTGAAAAAGTTGCCTATGTAATAGAAGAGCGTGAAGTAATTGGCGGAATCTCTGGTACACTGTTCTGGCAACACCTTCATATCGATTTCTTATGGGTGGAAGAAAAAATGAGAGGATTTGGCCACGGTAGGAAACTACTTCAACAAATTGAAAGCCTAGCAGAAGAAAAGGGCTGCAGACTGATTTTACTTGATTCTTTTAGTTTTCAGGCACCAGGTTTTTATTTAAAAGAAGGATACGAAATTTGCGGGAAAGTTGAAAATCACCCTGAAGGACATACCCAGTACTTTTTACAAAAAAGGCTTCGTTGAGTACAGACGGATTAAGAAGTGAACGCTTAGCGGCGACTTTTCAAAAGGAGAAGGCAGCAATAGCTTACGAGAAAGAATCCTGCACCAATGCTGACAGGAAGCGTATAGGTTCTTGCAACAGAATGGATATGTATCCAATTTTCACCGAGTTGCAAGCCCATATAGATAAAAAGAACGGACCAGGGAATCATGGCTAAAATCGTATAAATCGAGAATCGCAGTAGTGACATTTTGGCAATACCTGCAGGAATCGAGATCGCGTGGCGAACAACGGGAATAAATCGGGCTGTAAAAATGACACCGACGCCATTCCGTTCAAACCAACTTTCGGCGAGCGTAAGGTGTTTTTGAGAAATGAATAGAAACTTACCGTAGCGCTCTAAGAATGACCGCCCACCATAGCGCCCGATCCAGTATAAAAAAAGTTGTGCGATTGTACCACCAATCGTACCTGCTATAACGGCACCGATGAAGTGAATGGTTCCTTTAGAAACCATATACCCACCATACGCAAGCACAAGCTCACTTGGAATAATTTCGATCATAAGTGCTAGCGCTATTCCAAGATAACCAAGCTGGAGTAGCCAGTCTAAACATTGATAAATAAACGCTGTCATAGCCAAAAACTCCTTTCATGGACAAACTGTTCACCTTAAGCTTATTTTTTATTATGAGAAGTTAGACCTGAAAACCAGTTACCGTCGTATAATAAAGGTTGGTTCCGAATAATTATAGAACCCGGAATGTAAGCACTCCGGGTAAAGTTCGTTCTTATGAAAGAATGACAATCGATTAGAGAGGTGAAAGGTAAGGATGTTAACATCCATGAAGAAATTTCTAGCGACATTAGATCAGCCAATGCAAGCGAAAACGGGGAAAGAAAAAGCTTTAACCGTCCTTTCCATTATTGGATTTATCTTATTATTATATCTTGTAGCTTTCTCTCCGTTTATGTTCAGACTATTTATCACTTGTCTTAGCGTTGGCGTATCGTTATATGTGATAAAAAAAATTCATGATTTTGATCGAGCCCTAAAAGGTGAAAAAGCAGAACAGCCTGCTCCTTCATCTAACGAGGCTAATCAGCTTTCGTTTTCCCTTGAACAGCCAGAGGTGGAGGTAGAATCCATCGAGGAAGCAGAAAAGGAACGTGAGCTTGAACAGATCAATAGTGATAAAACGATGCTTTTTGAAGAACTTTTGTCAAAAGCAGACCTCGATGAGATCGAGAAAGAATCGTACCGAAATCGCATGCAGCAAAAGGAATCAGAAAGTAACCGCATTAAGCAAGAAGTGTTACTCTTCAAAGATAAAATCCAAAAAGCTGTCATTGATAAGAAGGGCCTTTTCATTAAGGAGACGCCTGATATGAAGATGGTTGCTGAATTGATTGGTGTAGAGTCAGTTGAATCAAGTTCTTTTGTAGAGTTAAATGAAGAGCTTCGTCTTATTTATAACGACATCCCAGAAGCGAAGCGAACGATTCTAATCGAATATGAAATGGTTAACGAAGACTTCGAGTTAACACGATTAGGATATAAAGAGCTCATGAAAGAAGTAAGAAAGCTCGAAAAGAAAACGAGACAAGTAGTGGAACAGTAAGCAAAAACGTGTATGAGCGCTCATACACGTTTTTCTTATGATAAGCTTTAGAAGATGAATGGATTTTACAAGAAATGAGGAAATGCACATGTACATTAGACAAATAAGTCCTGATGATGCGGCAGCGTTTGTAGAGCTGTTGCGAGAAGTTGAACAGGATGCGTCGTTTATGCTTTTTGAAAGTGGCGAAAGAAAGACGACGGTCGAGGAACAGCGGGAGCGCATTGAAAAAATGGAGCGAGACCGTCATTCGAGAATTTTTGTAGCTGAACG
>ENA-ORXC01000717-ORXC01000717.1-marine-metagenome-genome-assembly--contig:-NODE-717-length-21923-cov-5.368626_pt1 | contig 21923 bp, 23 predicted proteins | sample MGYA00237865_ERZ511478 | MGnify/ENA metagenome assembly ERZ511478
CTAGTTTTTTTGTTCATTCATACTCATTATGCTTTTACGAAAGCATAATTCTAAAAAGCAACTTTGATAAAAGATATTCCTTCCCAACAACTCCAAAATTCATTGTATATTTATATCAAACAAAACCATAAATTAAAGCAAATCAGCAATCACTATAGATATTGGGAACCGTACTCGCTTTATGCAGTGGCCTGTTGGAATTCATTAGACAGAAAAATGAAAATTGAATTAGATAACATCTTGAAATTAGTACCAAAGGAAGTTCTATTCTCTGAAATCATTGAATTTGACAAATTGGATCAACGAATTTCAGCAGTTGGGATTTTATTTGCGAACACAATTGGTGTAAATGAGAAATCAATTGCATTTTGTCCAGATGATGAACCACCACTTATTGAAGAAATTATTTCTTGGATTTGGACTTTTAGACCAGATTTAGGAGTTGAAATTCTTAATCAAGAATTATCAGACAACTTAATGAAACTTATATCTGCATATGAAAATAATGAGATGGAAAAATTTTGGGTTTATATAAATGAATAATAGAAAAATGAAAAAAATTTATTTTGAAAATTTGTCTTGGAATTGGACTAGAATTGCTCTTTTAATATTAGCATCGTTATGTTTATTAGTAGGTTGCGGACTAATTTTAAACTATGATAATGGACTGATTACAAGTTTAGGGTTTGTGATTTTGATTATTATGATGAGCAAAAGATTTTGGTATAAAAATTATGTAGAGTATAATAAATTGGGAATTGTGATTAAGCTTAATTTGATAACTGATAGAACGATTAAATTTAGTGAAATTGACAAGATAAAACTCAATGATGATAAGTTAATCGTTCAATTAAACAATGAACGAAAAATTGAATTTAAAATAACGGATATAGATAGTTCCGATATAAATAAGCTTCTTAGAATATTAGTTGAAAACTCAAAATCTATTTTTACTGATAACAGAACTGAAAAATTACTATTGCCAATCTAGTAGACGGCTCTGCTAGCAACTAACAGAGTACGCCTATTACATCACCGTATCCATTCCGCAAGCTCTGGACAGGCTATACGGGTCTGTTGGCATTAATTAGGGGTAACACTCTCAAAAAAATTATAATATGGAACAAAGAGCTCAAAAAAAGAAATGGATTTTTTTCGTAAGCATTGGAATTGGAATTTTTATGTTTTTAATGATAAAAGACTATCTATGGTCAATGATTTTTGAATAACAGTAAAGGCGGAAAAAAATAAAGCCAAAATCAAAAAAACCTATTCCTCATCTTACATCAAATCATATTCAAGTTCGCTATAACATTAGACTACACAAACAATAGTATAAACCAAATCATACTAACCTATAATAGGTCAATAACAACATGTTCATAGATCAAGAGGAAAAATTTGAAGAAGTACTATCGCAGATAGAAGGGCGTGTTAATGAACAAAGTTTCTTTAATAAGTTCTTAGAACTGTATCCAGAAGTTTGGAAAAAACATAAGATTAGTTTCTCAAAATTCAATAAAAGCAAACAGGCTAGGCAATCAATTCCGTTGCCAAAACCTGAAGTTTCTTTGCGGAAAGAAATTAGGAAATGGTTGCAAAAACAATGATTTCCAATTCGCTATGTGGAAAAATAGCACTACCATCACCCATTCATATTTTCGCGAAAGCGTAACTACCCTACTCCGTAAAAAGAAGAAAGAACGTCTGGCTCTATTTCTTGATTAGAATGCTAGTTAGCTTTAGATAGTGTCGTTCTTTTTACAAGTTTCTCTACGGTGAGTCCTTGTACTAAAATGGAAAATACCACGATGATGTAAGTCATCACGAGAAACATATCTCTGTACATATCTTCAGATAGACTGAGCGCAAGTGCAATAGAAATTCCACCACGTAGGCCGCCCCAGGTCATAATAAGATTTGTTTTTGGCACAAAATCCAGCTTGTCTTTAAAGACTCTTATAGGTAGCCATAGCGATACATACCTGCTTATGAGTACGAGTGGTATGGCGATTACTCCAGCAAGTAAATAACTATTTTGATAGGTGAGAATGAGCATTTCCATCCCTATGAGTACAAATAAGATCGCATTAAGCAAGATGTCTATGAGTTCCCAGAATTTATCTACATAACGCTCTGTCGTTTTAGACATTGCGGCTGTGCGCACGCTGTCATTCCCTATCAACAATCCAGCAACTACCATCGCTAGTGGAGAAGAAAGATGAAGCCTTGTTGCTAGCACTGTACCCACCATTACTGCGGCAAGTGTGATGATTACTTCTGTACTAAAATCGTCTATAGCTTTCATCATTTTATAAGTAATCCACCCTATAATCATCCCTAGCAGTATCCCTCCTAGCACTTCTTGACCAAATAATGTTAAGATATCTACCGGTGTTACGGGACTACCTTTTGCACTCGCAATCCCAAAGATGGTCAGAAACACCACAACTCCTACTCCATCGTTAAAGAGAGATTCACCCACGATTTTGGTTTCTAGTTTTTTAGGCACTTTTGCTTTTTTAAGAATCCCAAGCACGGCAATAGGATCTGTAGGCGAGATAAGAGATCCAAAAAGTAGACAGTACATAAAGTCTACCTGAAGCCCTAATACTTGTAGTACATAGAATACGAGGGTACCTACTAGAAGTGTAGATACAAGAACGCCTAAGGTTGCAAAGGCGAGTATAGGCCAGCGCTGTACTTTAAGCTGTTCAAAATTAGTGTGTAGCGCTCCTGCAAATAGCAAGAAACTAAGCATATAATCCATCAATACTTTTTCAAAATCTATTTCCTTAATGAGTTGTATTTCGGCCCTGAGTAAGGTATCATCAAAATAGCTTAAAGCGAAAACAGCTAGGGTGTACACGATGGTAATGAGCATAAGCCCTATGGTAGTGGGTAGCTTAAGGAAGCGAGCGTTTATAAACCCAAATAAAGCTGCAAGAAATATTAAGGCTGCTATAATGATGTAATAATCCATAGTATATCTTCTTAAATCGCAGTTTCTCTATCACTGTAAATAATATTACTGCACATTTTATTTAAACCCAAAAGTGTAATGGTTAGTGTTACTTTAAGACTGTAAAAATAAGACATCTACTGCTCTCATAAATACTTGTTGTGTTCTCTCTACATGAGTAGGCTCAACAATACTCTTGTTATACTCCACATCCTAAAGCTATACCCTGAATACTAGCTAATGCCACAGAAATTAATTGTATATTTAAAACTAGGATATCATGCTTGTGTAAAACAACTATTGATTACTAGTATCAAGAATCTATAATTACATAATACCAGCTTATTATATGAAAAAGCTTTTACTACTATTGTCTTTATGTGGCATACTCACTAGCTGCGCTAAGCATCAAGGGTCTATAAATGATGTGATACCAGAACATGATAGTCTTACCATAACCTCAACATTAGTACAGGAGGATCGAGTAATTAATATTTGGACTCCGCCATCATACGACACATCCAGCAATCGTTTCCCAGTGCTTTATATGGCAGATGGAGGGATTAAGGAAGATTTTCCGCATATTGCAAATACGCTGGCTCAGCTTATTGCAGAACGCAAAATACCTCCTTACATACTCGTGGGGATTGAGAACACAGACCGCCGCAGAGATTTATCTGGAAGCTCTCAAGTAGCTGCAGATGAAGAATATTGTCCTCTTACAGATGGCGCAAAAAACTTTAGAGCCTTTATTGCAGAGGAACTAATCCCAACCATAGATAGCACCTACAGGACTCAGGAACAAAAAGCTATTATAGGAGAGTCACTTTCTGGTCTATTTGTTATGGAGACTTTTTTCTTGGAGCAGGGACTTTTTGATACCTACATCGCAATGGATCCTTCCCTATGGTGGAATGACCAATATCTTGTAAAAAACACGACCGCACTACTAGAAAATTCTCCACAAAAGCAAACGACACTTTGGTTTACTGGTTCAAGTGCGCAAGATATTTCGATAGCGACTAACGAGCTTGCAGAAATTTTGAAAACTATAAAACACCCTTCACTTACGTGGACGTATAGCGATGAGCCTGGCGAGCAACACAATACTATTTTTAGAGCTACCAAAGAGAAAGCACTTATATGGGCGCTCAATAAATAGAAATCTATATTCAAACTTTCTTTTTGCGCTATTTCCTATTGCTATTTTGTAAATGCTTCTGTGCAATTACTAGCGCAAGTAATAGTAATGATTATTATGGTTTTTCATCCTTCACTCAAAGGGAGTAAGGCAGCAGCGGCTACCATTATCTCTCATTTATTTCAGTTTTAGAAAACGATATTTTCTCCTGCATACTTCTTGCTCTTTTTATTAATTATGGTTGGTTTTAAGTACGCTTTCGCGAAAGCGTAACAACATCACCCTAGTACTTCAATAATCATATTCAGTTCTTGACAAGCTGCTACTTTCTCAAATGCTAATTTCTTATGAATGATTAATCATAAAATCACTCACAAAATTTTATTAATTAAGCATCAGTATTAAAAACTGAATTACATTTGCGGCGTGAAAACAACTCTTAGACATATAAGTGCATTTATTCTAGTAGCCCTTTGCAGTATTGCAATGAGTGCTATGGATACATCATTTATAAACGTGAGTGATGATTCTCCAGTACCTTTCTCTACTGAGAAGGTGACTGCAGCAGTTTCGGCAACTATTGTTGGAGAGTTACCGCAGTCTGAAGTTGTGATAGAGGTGCCTAATACTAGTATTGTACCCGGTCTCAAGAACATCATTTCTAGCTGTGGAAACTTATCACACATTACAGATGTACTGGCTAGCAGTATATATGCTCAGTACACAAAGATGTCTATCAATGTTTTAATACATCATCGTAAGGCAGATCACATCTTTCCTTTTCATTATTTCTGGTAATTTTTTTGTATTGCTTCCAGGCGATTATAATCGTTTCTGGAGAACATTTGAGGCGTTGCAATAATTGCAATGCCTAGTATATCAATATCAAAAAAAAATATCATGGATTTAGGAAGTATTACCGTAGGAACAATCATCGTAGCAATTTGCATCATACCATTTGTGATGATGGCTATCAATAAAAAGAAGAAAGAACATAAGATGCTACAAGCACTTAATCATATCGCAACTGCTCAAAATCATACGATAAGTGATTACGAGTTTTGTGGTGATTTTGTGATAGGAAGAGATAAAGAACTAAATACCATTTTCTTTTACAAGGAAAGTAATGGACAAGCGCTATCATCCTCTGTAAATTTATCTACCATCAAGAACTGCCAGGCAATAAAAGCACATAGAACTGTAAAAAGCGATGGTGAGCGTCTTACCATCACAGAACGAGTAGTCCTAGCTTTTACTCCAACTAATGTCGCAGACCAAGAGGTGAATTTTACCTTATATGATGTGGATAATATGCAACTCAATGGTGAACTACAACTTGCAGACACCTGGAGCATACTCATTAATAAAAGACTGCAGCTAGCAAGTTAAAGAATGAAGCCTTATAAAATCTATAGGGCTTTTTTATAGTTACTTGATCCTTATCACATGCTTATATCTAAAGGCATGCTGCTCAGGAAGAGCAAGTAACACATCATTTAAATCAACCTAATGAACTGGATATTATTAGTTATTGCTGGGATTTTTGAAGTTGCATTTGCTGCTTGCTTAGTAAAAGCAAAACAAGCAGAGGGATCTGAGAGAACGTACTGGTACATTGGTTTCTTACTATGCTTGACTGCAAGTATGTTCTTACTAGTAAAAGCAACGCGTGAGTTACCCATAGGTACTGCTTATGCAGTATGGACAGGGATAGGTGCCGTAGGGACCGTATTACTGGGAATTTTTGTATTTAAAGAACTAGCTACCTTCTGGAGATTATTTTTTATCTCAACCCTAATTGCTTCTATTGTAGGTTTAAAATTTGTATCGAATTAACGCTTATATGTATTATCCTGATAGTATGTGTGAGATTTTGCAAACTACTAAGGATTACAAAGTAAAAGGTCTAGCATGAGCTAGACCTTTTACTTTTATATGCATGACATTAAGATAGATGCTGGTCGATATATCTTATAATCTACGTCGCTTCTTCTCTGCTTTAAGTAATTCTAGCTCGCGGTTAGTTTGTCCAGCTACAGAAGTATTCTCCTCTGCTCGTCTCATTAAGTAAGGCATAACATCTTTTACTGGGCCAAATGGTAGGTACTTTGCTACATTATAACCTTCCTTTGCAAGGTTAAAGCTTATGTGGTCACTCATCCCATAAAGCTGTCCAAACCATACTCTATTATCTTCTTTATCTATGCCCATTTCTCCCATAAGCTTTACAGCAAGCAAAGAACTGTCTTCATTATGAGTCCCTAGAAATAGAGATATATCATCTAGATTTTCAATAATGTAACGCATAGTGGCATTAAAGTTTTCATCTGTTGCCTGCTTACTTGGACATATAGGTGTTGGGTATCCTTTTTCTTTTGCTCTTTTGTTTTCTTTCTCCATATAAGCCCCACGCACGGCTTTTATCCCTATTGTAAATCCGCGAGCGCGCGCTTCTAGGTGTAACTTTTTTAAGTACTCTAATCGGTCATGGCGGTAGCACTGTAAAGTGTTATATACAATAGGCTTTTCCTTGTTATATAACGCCATCATTTCTGCTACAAGATCATCTGCGGCGCCTTGCATCCATGATTCTTCCCCATCAATGAGTACTTCTACATCACGCTCGTAAGCAATCTTGCATATTGCGTTTACACGCTCTTTGATGCGCTCCCACTCTATCTGCTCTTTGGCATCAAGTTCTTCTCCTTCAGTAAGCTTCTGCCAGATAGCAAAACGACCAACACCTGTAGGTTTAAAAACAACAATAGGCATCGCTTCTTTCTCATCTGCAAACTTCACGAGGTTAATTACCTTGTTCATGCACTCATCAAAAGATGCTGCTTCCTCTTTTCCTTCTACAGAGTAGTCAAGTACAGAGCATACATTTGCACTATACAACTTATCTACAGAGCTCATACAGTCTTGCTCACTTACTCCACCACAAAAGTGATCAAACACCGTTGAGCGTATGAGACCTTCTACAGGTAGATTTGCACCCAGTGCAAAGCGTGCCGCTGCTGTACCTATGCGCACAAGCGGTTCTTTAGAAATCATTTTAAATAAAAAATAAGCGCGTTCTAGTTCGCTATCTGATTTAAGAGCAAATGCAGTTTCGGTATTTTCAAAAAGTGAGGTTTGCATATCAATATATTTATTACACAAATATACACCCACTTTAAACTTTTTTTACTCAAAAGTGAGTAATTTGCAATCGTTAAAATTTCAAAAATAATGACTGCCATACAAGCCGCTTCTTACGACATCGTTTTTAATGAATCTGGATATGATGCCCTTAATGTTTTACTACTACAGAGCAATTACAGTAAGATATTCGTTATTGTAGATGAACATACGCATGAGCACTGTCTCGCACCATTTTTAGGTAATCTTGCGACAGAGATTCCTATCGAGATTATTGAGATTCCTTATGGGGAAATCAACAAGACTATAGAAACGTGCACTGGAGTATGGGATGCACTGGCAAATCTAGATGCAGATAGAAAAGGGCTTATTATCAACGTAGGTGGTGGGGTTGTTACAGACCTAGGCGGTTTTGTAGCAAGTACCTTTAAACGTGGTATGGACTTTATAAACGTCCCTACCTCTTTACTCTCTATGGTAGATGCTAGTGTAGGTGGTAAAACTGGTGTGGATCTAGGTACTTTAAAAAACCTTATCGGGGTTATTAACAATCCGCAGATGGTATTGATAGATGATGTTTTTCTTGACACTTTACCACCAGAAGAATTGCGATCAGGGCTTGCAGAGATGTATAAGCATGGCCTTGTGGCAGATAGCGCGTATTGGGATAAACTCAAAGATCTGAGTGCGATGACAACAGATGACTTGAGCCAACTCATCTACGAGAGCATTATCATTAAAAATGATATTGTTATAAAAGACCCACGCGAGCAAAACGTGCGTAAAGCGCTTAATTATGGGCACACACTAGGTCACGCTATTGAGTCTTACTGCTTAGCATCTGAGAGCAGGACAACCTTGCTACATGGCGAAGCTATTGCGATTGGGATGATTCTTGAGAGTTTCATTTCGGTGGCGCTTACTGGTTTATCACAAGATGAACTAAACGAGATTACTACGACCTTTAATGATATGTATGATGCGGTAGCTTTCGCGAAAGCGGACATCACATCCATTATAGAATACTTAAAGTATGATAAGAAAAATGCCAATGGACAAATAAACTTCGTACTCTTAGAAAGCATAGGGACGCCAGTGATAGACAAGCAGGTCTCAAACGACCTCATCCATGCAGCCTTTGATTATTACCAAGCTAGCACGCTAGATTAAAGGTAACGCTCTTTTATAACTGCTATGTGATGACGCTCATGACCTGCTGTAATAAATGCCGCAGCTCTAGAGCTCATAGGGCTACCGCTCGCCATACCTATATTCCTAATAGTTTGCGCTGTCATAGATTCATATAATAGCAAGCTACACTTCCTTACAGATACATACTCTTCAATAAGAGAGTCCATAGTACGGCCGTTTGCATCACTAGATAACACAAAATCGTCTTGCTCAAAACCCTGTAAGGGTGTCTTATCCATTCTAGAGAAACGCAACGCACGATAACTAAAAATGCGCTCTGTATCTATAAGATGCAGCAATACCTCCTTAGGAGTCCATTTTCCTTCTTCATAACGCAACAGCAGCTCACTCTCAGAAAGCGATGTAAAAAAATCTTTAGTTTCTGCCATGCCTTTCTCAAGTGCCTGAGCAATACCTAATGAGTCAGGAACTTGATCAATGTACTGTTTGTAATATGCATTGTACTCTCCTGCTGTTATCGCGCTTGTAGTTATCATCGTATATCTTTTTAAAATCTAAAAGTAACAAAAAAACCCTTTCTCAAAGGAGAAAGGGTTTTAGTAATATAAAGACTTATAACAATTACACTAGATCTTGAAAAATAGAGTGCATTAATCGTTTTTTATCATTGATACTCTCCTCTAGAGAGATCATCGTTTCTGTACGGTACACACCATCAATATCATCTAGTAAGAAGATTACATTCTTTGCATGATTCGTATCTCTTGCACGTATCTTACAGAAAATATTAAACTTACCTGTAGTTACATGAGCCACAGTTACAAATGGAATTTGAGCGATGCGCTCAAGTACAAATGTAGTTTGTGATGTCTTATTAATATAAACACCTACATAAGCTATAAAAGAGTAACCTAATTTTCCATAATCTAGTGTAAGTGAGGAACCTGTAATAATTCCAGCCTCTTCCATTTTCTTGACACGTACATGAACTGTACCTGCCGAAATAAGAAGTTTTTTTGCTATATCTGTAAAAGGAGTTCTCGTATTTTCGATAAGCATATCGAGAATTTGGTGATCTACCTCATCTAATTTAAATTTTGCCATCTAACTGTATATTTTGAGTATAATGCAAAAATAATAGAATATTACTGATTATTCTGCAATATTTTGATCAAATTAACGATAACGTTATCGCATTCATTTTATCCGTAAAAATGAGCACTAAATCGATGATTACTAGACAAGTTTAAATGCTTCTGCATGATCCAGTATAGCGTGTGCATAGATGCCTTTACTGAGTGAAGCCTCTAGTTGCGTAGGTTCAAATATAAGATCTCCATCCTCTAGTCGCTCCACATAATAGATACTGCGCCTCTCTGTTCCATTCATAATATGCCCATCACAGTAGCAAGCACTATGTTCTGGGATATCTTTATAAGCAGTTATATCATAATCGATGGCTTTACTACAAGCTTCTATAGCATATAATAGCGCTGCAAAAACATAAGCTCTAGTTTTCTCTCTAGCATAATCATCTGGATAGTGGCCCGCCTCAAATAATATAGTAGGCACTCTCGCTTCTTGAAAAGCATCACCCACACAATTACTATTAAAAGCATCATTATACAATCCTATATTCCCATCAAGATCACTACGTAGGTTTTTAAATATATGAGCGATTACACTTGCAGACCGCTTGCGCGAAAATGTGAAACTCCTCTCCACATCTGCCGAAGGTGCAAGGAAGGAAAGTATCGAGGGTTTTCCTGTTTCTTCAAAACCATAGATGGTTCTTTGACCATGTAAATTGAAACAGTAATCAGGTTGGAAAGTATCAAAAACACCACGCAAAATTTTTGATTCTGGCTGACTCAAATCTTGAGCATCTCGATTAAGATCTACCTTATTTGCATTTACTCTTGTCCAGTTTTTTGAGCCATCTGGATTGAGCATTGGGATCATAAAAAAGGTGCAATTTTCAATCACTTTTTTATAGAAATCAGATCCTTTTTCTTGCTCTAAAAAATGACAAAAATCAAGCATAGATTTTGTAGTTGTAGATTCGTTTCCGTGCATCTGTGACCACATAAAAATCTTCACCTTTCCTTTACCAAAAACTACCGAATGAATAGGTTGATTTTCTACCGAGTATCCTAAAGTATCAACCGTAAAATCTGCTGATAGTTGAGAGACAAAATTAGCGATAAATTCTGGTGCTATATATCTGCCAGAAATGGATTTTTCACGGCATTGGGAAAACAGTTGTAATAACTCAGGTAGCTGCATATTTATTCTTTGAGTTACAAAGATACTTTTTTTGAGATTCATTTTTAAAACGCATTGTTTACAATTGTAAACAATGCGTTTTCTATACAGAAGTAACCAATTAATGATTGCTCACCTCAAATTAAACAAAAAAGCATTAATTGATACATTGTATATTTTAAATCAGATAATTACCATCCTAAAATTAAATCTTTAATTTAATATAAAATACACTTGACATCAACTATTCACACTTAAGAACATCCATAGTTTACATTTGTAACGTATCTTTACCGTATACAAATGGAAACACTTATAAACAACACAAAATTTGCGCAACGCCTCCAAGAGATCATGGATGCAAACAAATTAAGCGCAACCGCCTTTGCCGAAAAACTAAACGTAGGAAGAGCTACTATATCTCACCTTATGGCTGGTAGAAATAAGCCAAGTTTAGACTTTGTAATGACTGTGGTTGCTACCTTCCCAGAAGTAGATTTACCGTGGCTTCTTTACGGAACAAAAACAAGCTCACAAACCATCGCTCCTACTCCATCAAATCCCACTACTTTTTCGTCTGATGTGCCTTCAAAAAATGCTCAAGAATTTGCTTCAAAAACCAATGCTTTTCTACCACCAAATACAGCGCAGAAAACACTCAAAAATATTGCTGCTTTTTCCTCTTCAAAATCACCTATCAAGAGAGTTATTATTTTCTTAGAAGATGGAACTTTTGAGAGTTATGAGATGTGATAATTCTCTTCTCTTTTTCTTCAAAAATCAAATTATATTCAATCACCTTTTGACTGTAAATATCCAGTCATTTTACTTCTTCAAAATATCCGAGACATACTATTAATTACTCGCGTTCCTGTGTTATTTTTGTAACCTATGAAGAATCAATGGAAAGCTTTTTTTGTGATAATTAGTGTTTTCGCTTTAAGCTGTGAGAGCCCAGAACGTGACTGTACAGATTTTAAAACTGGAACTTTTACGTTTGAAACATTACTAGATGGAGAACTAGTGGCAACTACTTTTAAACGTAACGACACCCTCGAGATTGACTATTTTAAGGGTAAGGCAGACTCCTCTTCTGTGCGATGGATTAACGACTGTGAGTATATCGTAAAAAAACTTCACCCTCGTAGTATGAGTGAAGAAAAAGCACTACACATGAAAATCATAGCTACTGATGGGGATTTTTATACCTTTGAATACTCCCTAGTAGGAGAATCATTAAAACAACGTGGCATCGCCAAAAAAACAACTGACTAATGTTTGACATTCTTTCTTCTGCAGATGCTTGGGTAGCACTGCTTACACTTACCTTTCTTGAGATCATATTAGGTATTGACAACATCATTTTTATCTCAATAGCCGCAGAAAAGCTCCCACAAAAAGATCGTAAAAAAGCGACAAACATAGGACTAGCCCTTGCTATGGGTATGCGTATTGCTTTACTCTTTGGTATTTCATGGTTAGTTGCACTTAGCGCACCTTTTTGGAACATTAATGAAAGTTGGATTACAGGAGGTATAAGTTGGCAAGCTGTCATATTACTCGCAGGAGGATGTTTCTTAATCTGGAAATCTGTACATGAGATTCATGAAAAAGTAGACGAGACAGGTCTTGAGGAAGAAGAAATTTCAAAGAAGAGCTCAACAACATTAAGCAACGCTATTGTGCAAATAGCTGTAATCAATCTTGTGTTCTCTTTTGACTCAATTCTTACAGCAGTAGGAATGACCAATGGGATTTCTGACAATCCTACAGACGCTTTAATTATTATGGTGATTGCCGTGATTATATCTGTGGGGATCATGATGCTTTTTGCAAATCCAGTAGGAAACTTTATTGCAAAGCATCCATCATTACAGATATTAGGCCTCTCCTTCTTAATATTAATAGGTTTTATGCTCATTGCAGAAGGCGCACACCTCTCACACTTAGAAATCTTTGGATCGTCTGTAGGAGCTATTCCTAAGGGTTATTTATACTTTACAATTGCCTTCTCGCTACTTGTAGAGTTTATAAACTTTAAATATCGTTCTATGAAAACGAAGGACTCCGGAGCTCAAATCCAAATGAAGAAAAATATAAAAAGCTTAGAAAAGAAATAATCTAAGTACAACTCCTATTAAAAATCCCCTTGAAACTACGTTTCAAGGGGATTTTTCTTTTTCGTTATCACCACAACAAGCAGTTAGGGGTTCAATTAAAAGTTCTCATCCTCCATAAGCTTTTCTACCTTTTTACGCTCCCATGCTTTATTAAATAATGGACTCCACCCAAATACTTCTGATGCATGACCAGCAACTCCCCAGCCCCATCCTAGTATAGGAAACAAAGCCCAAGGAAAGCTTGTAGATTGCACATTAAAGTAAATGAACACAGGCACCATAATCGCATAAATGGTAAAGTGAATGTAAAAACCTTTAAGGTCTTCTACCTTCTTCTTTGCGCGCTGGTATCGCTTATCTGCAAGAAGCTCACTCTGCCTAGGCTCAAAAGTAACCTGCGCTGCTTGTGTTAACAACGGTATCCCAACTTGAAAAGTCTCACTATCATCTACTATATGCACCTCACTATTGGATAGCAAATTGTATCGCTGCTTGATGTTTTGTAAGCCTACACCACTACTCTTCTTGATTACTTGTTTGGCCTGAATGTTATTTTCAATAAAGAGTCTATTGCCTTCTTCATAAATCTTAATGTATAGTTTCTTATTAGGTGTTACCTGGTTGTGTTTTACAGCATTTTCAAGTAATAATTGCAAGGAAAGCGGCACTACTTTATATTCTTGATGTGAAGCACTTTCTGGGATTTCTACCACAATACTATCTTCAAAACGCATTTTAATTAGATTCATATACGTACGTGCAAATGTGAGTTCCTCTTCAAGCGGTACTAGCTCTTTATTTTTTTGCTCCAGTACATATCGATACACTTTTGAAAGCGAAGTGGTAAACTTAGTTGCTTGCTTAGGGTTTTCCTCAATAAGACTTGCCAGCACGTTTAAACTGTTGAATAAAAAATGAGGATCCAACTGATTTTTAAGCGCATCAAACTTTGCAGAGGCGGCTCCAGCAATGATTTTAGACTGTTTTACCTTGCTTTCTTGTTTATTCTTCCAGCGACTTGCGGCATAAAATGATGCCGTAGCTAGCGCTGTGATTATAAAAGGAAACATATAATCCTCAATGCCTTCACTAGCCGTATACTCATCAAAGGGAATTTTGTAATATTTTGTAATCAGTACTAATCGTAGTAAAAAGACCGTAATTAAAGTCACAATAATATGAGCAACTAGTACATAAATAAGCACCTTAAAATTCCACAAACTACCTGTAAAACGTTTTCTAAAGTTCACTATAACCATAGTGTTAACTACATACAACGCTACAGAGAAGATTTGGTTTTGTATGAAAAAGCTTATTACACCATCTCCATACCAAGGATTACCCAGCACATATAGTATAATACTGTGAACGATAAATATTGTCAAGCCTACAATATTTGCCTTTGCAAACTCTTTTAGATAGTATTTCATTTCTTTTTAATTACGTGCCTTTGCGCTTTCTAAAGCTCTTTTTATAGTGCCTCTACCATGGAACTTCGTCTCAGGTTTAAAAGTAGCAAAAAGCGTGATGTCACGCTGTAACTCTGCATTATATGGCGCTATTGAGCTCCCAAAATATCTTGCGCTTCCCATATCCCGGTGCGCATTTTCTGCTATAAAAATAAGGTTCTCTGGTTCTTTATTCACCATATTTTGATATAGCTCTCCTATAATTCCTGCATATTTCATCCCATCGTGTGCAAGCCATTCGGTATAAAGCTGCGCTTGCAAGCGGTTTACATAAGGATTATTTGTAGCTATCGTAGGCATCATATTTATAAATTCTTGCGCTTTGTCCAGTGTCGCTTTCATAGTGGCCACCTTTCTGTTTTCAAAGTCTTTCCAATCACTTATAATGGCAATTTGAGCAACATAATATGTAGGGAGCCAGTTATCTTTTTCGGCGGTGGCTATGCGTTCAAAGAGGATAGAAGCCTCATCAGGCTTATCTGCTTCCCAGAGGTTTATAGCTTTTATCATCCCTTGCTTGTACTTAGTCTGCCTGTTTACAAGCATACTCGTAAAAATAATTAAGAGATAACATAACTGTTCCATAATGCAACTATTTTTAAATGATTAATGATACAAATATGTGGTTAAGTACGCTTTCGCGAAAGCGTAACCTACCCAACCGTCATTTATAAAGTCTCAGCCGTGATTTTCTTTCCTAGTCTAGTCTTACGCATCCAATAGGTTGTAAAAATGACACCAAAAACAGAAGGCAAGAGCCAACTCAATAATGACGGAAGTACATTATTAGTTACAAAAAAAGCTGTGAAAGCCGCGATATATGCACCAGAAATTTTTGAAATATGTAATCGTAAATATTTCTTGCGCAAAAGCTTAAGATCTTGCATGATCCTCAAATCATTGATAGCATTGAGCAAACCTATTGTGCCAAATATAATAAGTACCCAGCCCATTGCTATTCCATTTATTACTAGATATAACCCGTAACCTATTATACCCACACCTATGATTGCCATAGACCAAGAAATAATTTTATCATAGCGTAACTCACTCATCACTTTTACCTTTTTAAAACGTAATGCCCTATAACCAGAAAGTACTAAATACACACTAAACAGCCCCACCACAAATAAAAATGGGTTGTTGTGATCTGGAAGTAGCGACGCCACAATACCAGAAATACCAGCCACAAGCATTCCATAATAAAAAACCATTCCTGACTTTTTATGCCAAGTATTTCCTTTACGAGCAATCACAGAGATAGTTCCTGCTATGAGCGAGATAAAACCACCTATGGCGTGTAGTGTTATAAATATCTTGAAGAAAGTATCGTAGTTCATCGGTTAGATTTTTAAATATTAAGACTGTAAAGTTCATGATTGACAATGCAAATATGAGCCAGAATTCAGTAATCGTAAAAAGGTTGCTACTCAATTGCCATAACAGCCTACCGAATTGTAGTTTTACAGCACCTAGTACAATTACTTATGATAATTAAAGAGCTTTTTCCAAGATTTCATCCAGACCTCATTGAGGAAATAACCACACACGGCATCATAGAAGAACTCCCTGGGCAAACAGAATTACTGCGAGAAGGACAGTATGCAAAGGTTATCCCCGTCGTGATAGAAGGGCTTGTAAAGGTATATTCTCGTTATGAAGATAGAGAACTTCTACTTTATTACATAGAACCGGCAGAGAGTTGCATCATCTCTTTTTCTTCCGGAATCTCACAATTACCCAGTCGCGGATATGCAATTACAGAAACAGATGCAAAACTTCTCCTTTTACCTGTAAACAACGTACAGCAATGGCTCAAGACCTACCCTGCGCTCAATACCTTATTCTTTAAAAATTATGATGCGCGTTATCTTGACATGATGAACGCTGTAAATCATCTCCTCTTTGATAAAATGGATGCGCGCATACTCGATTATCTAAAAGAAAAATCGCGTGTTACAGCAACTCAAACCCTGCATATAACTCATAAGGAAATAGCAACAGATCTAGGCACCGCAAGAGAAGTCGTAAGCAGGATCTTAAAAAAACTAGAGGCCGAAAATCATATAACGCAAGAAGGGCGTACTATAAAAATCATGTAAATGTGACCATTGTCACCGTTTGCGAGAAAACCTCCCACTACATTTGTGCTGTATTACTCCTAAAAACAACACACTATGAAAAAGAATATGGGAAATTTAGACCGCATTATCCGTATAGCGGCAGCAGTTATTATTGGTATTTTATATGCCTCTCATGTTATAAATGGTACGGTTGCCATTATACTGGGCGTCGTAGCACTTATTTTTATCGCAACAAGCTTTGTTTCATTTTGTCCACTTTATGCTCCTTTTAAACTTAGCACCTACAAAGTAAAAAAATAATTTACCCTTACATCCCTAAGCCCTTACAAGTAACATTGTGAGGGTTCATTTTTTTACGCTTGCGCGAAAACGTTACCGTAACTCCCATAAATGCGATATAGCTATCCCTTAAGAATACACTATCTTTGCGGCTTCTTAAAAACAGCCTTATGAAGCGTCTTTTCAACAATTTCACCTCTAATCCTAAGAATGATATCGTTTCTGGTATCACGGTTTCTTTAGCCATGATACCTGAAGTAGTTGCATTTGCTTTTGTGGCTCAAATAAGCCCAATTGTGGCATTATTTGGAGCATTTGTTATTGGGATTATCTCAGCACTTTTTGGAGGTAGACCAGGATTAATCTCGGGAGCAGCAGGAGCCGTTGCCGTGATTTTTGTGCAGATGATTCAAGAAGGTCATGCAAAGGGATTACTCTTTGATCAGCCCGTTGAAAATATGGGATACTTCTATTTACTCGCCGCTGTGGTATTAATGGGAGTTATTCAAGTATTTGCTGGATTGTTTAAGTTGGGAAAATTCGTGCGCTTGATTCCGCATCCTGTGATGATGGGATTTGTAAATGGTCTAGCTATCGTTATATTCCTTGCACAATTAGGAATGTTTAAGGAAAACAAAAAAGACTACGCTGGAGATAATATGCGTAAAACAGCATCAAAGGAGCTCGTTTATACTGTATCAGATAATGAAGTAAAGGACAAGGTTTCTAATACTGTACTATTTACAATAGAAGGAAACTCTGTAATAAATCAGGCTACTAATAAGGAGGTGTTTGTATTATCTGACGGACAAGTATATGATACAAATACGCAAAAGGTTGTTTTTAACGCTTCTAAAGATGGTTTTTACTCTGTAAAAGACAAAGGAGTTGTCAAGACTTGGATGCAAGGAAAGTTATTATATACAATGATTGGGCTAGTGTTACTCACCATGCTCATCGTATGGGGACTACCTAAAATCACCCCAAAGATTCCTGCCGCATTAACGGCTATTCTTATTGTATCGTTGATATCAATTTTTGGCGGATTAGACGCTGTAAACGTTGGCGAATTCATAAGAGATGGAGGTGGCGCAGGGCTCAATGGTATGGCAGAAATATCGAGTAAGCTCAATGTTTTTGATTTATGGAGCAGTTTACCTTTTAATCTAGACACCCTTAAGTTTATAGCGCCTTATGCATTTCTTGCAGCCTCTGTTGGTTTAATTGAAACGCTTATGACTATGAACTTAGTAGATGAGATGACAGACTCTAGAGGTAATGGAAACAGAGAATGCGTAGCACAAGGAGCTGGAAATATCGTGAGTGGTGTTTTTGGAGGAACTGGTGGTTGTGGTATGATAGGACAAACAGTCATAAATATTAATGCTGGTGGACGTGGACGACTCTCTGGAGTGATGATGGCAGTTACGCTACTTACCTTTATATTATTTGCAGACAAGTTTATTGAGCAAGTTCCTATCGCTGCATTAGTAGGTGTGATGTTTATGATGGTTATAGAAACATTTGCTTGGTCTAGTTTTAGAATTTTAAAGAAAATACCAACATCAGATGCATTTGTACTCATTATAGTATCTGCAGTGACCGTGTTTTTTGACCTAGCGATTGCAGTATTTGTAGGAGTTATTATTGCAGCATTATCATTTGCTTGGAGTAGCGCTAAGAAAATTAGAGCTAGAAAGAGATTTAAAGCCGATGGAACAAAAGTTTACGAAATCTGGGGACCATTATTCTTTGGAAGTATCCAGAGTTTCAATGCTAAGTTTGATATAAACGGGGATCCAGATCATATAGAAATTGACTTTATAGAAGCAAAAGTAGCAGATCACTCTGCCCTAGAGGCCATTTTTATACTACTCGAAAAATATGAAGCTGCTGGTAAAACCATCACTTTAAAACACCTAAGTACGGAGTGCAAAGATTTAATGCGCAAAGCATCGCCTAAGTTTGACAACGTGATTGAAGAAAGTGTAGACGACCCTAGGTATCATGTCCTTTCTGGTATTCTTGATACTGAGGCTTAGGTAAAATGGGATTGAGGAAGGCTTTTGATTCCAAAAAGCTTTTCCCCGACCCTGAAGGATAAGCTTTTTTTCTTGGGGGAAAGCTTTTTCTTTGCCTTGAAGGGTGAGCTTGGTTTGAAAAAGCTTTTCCCCAGCCCTAAAGGGTGAGCTTTTTTCGATGCGCAAAACTTTTTCTTGACCTTGAAGGATGAGCTTTTTTATTGATGAGCAAAGCTTTTCCTCCGACCCTGAAGTATGAGCTTTTTTTCTTGGGGGAAAGCTTTTTCTTGGCCTTGAAGGGTGAGCTTGGTTTGAAAAAGCTTTTCCCCAGCCCTAAAGGGTGAGCTTTTTTTTATACGGAGAAGGTTTTTACAGATTAACAATTGCACTAGCTGCTAGCCCCGATTGCAATGTAAACTTCGATGTGAAACGGGTGAATTTCAATAACAAGTCAAATTTCGATTCCCAAAATGCTTTTCCCCAGCCCTAAAGGGTGAGCTTTTTTTATATGGAGAGAATTTTCACAGTTTTAGAAATCTGCGCTTTTCCTGATTAACACCTGCATTAGCTACTAGCCCCGATTGCAATGTAAATCCCGCAGTGCAGCGATAGTGAAACGAGGAATTGCAATGAAAAGCGGGAAATTGCTCTCGCAAGGAAACAAAAAGTGAGTGCTCCAAATACACACTAAAAACTTAAATGAAAATCCCACAGCGAAGATTTGCAATAACAAGTCAAATTTTGATTCAAAAAAATGAGCTTTTGCAGATTGACACTTACATTAGCTGCTAGCCCCGATTGCAATGAAAATCCCGCAGTGCAGCGATAGTGAAACGAGGAATTGCAATGGAAAGCGGGAAATTGCTCTTGCAAGGAAATAAAACGTGAGTGCTCTAAAATCTCAACAAATGACATAAAAAAACCTCTCAATGCTATTGAGAGGTTCTTTGTTATACTAAAAAGAGGGTGCCTATTGATTCATTGAGATCAAGAATTCCTCATTATTTTTTGTGCTCTTAATACGATCACTCATGAATTCCATTGCTTCTACAGGGTTCATATCTGCAAGATACTTACGTAGTACCCATAGACGTTGCGTAGTGTCCTTACTGTGTAGTAAGTCATCGCGACGTGTAGATGAAGAGGTAAGATCGATCGCTGGGAAAATACGGCGGTTTGCGATATTACGATCCAGTTGTAGCTCCATGTTACCTGTACCTTTAAATTCTTCAAAGATAACTTCGTCCATTTTTGAACCTGTATCTGTAAGTGCAGTAGCAAGGATGGTAAGTGATCCACCTCCTTCTATGTTACGTGCTGCTCCAAAGAAACGCTTAGGCTTGTGTAATGCATTTGCATCTACACCTCCAGAAAGAATCTTTCCTGATGCTGGCTGTACCGTGTTATAAGCTCTTGCAAGACGTGTGATTGAATCTAGTAAGATTACCACATCGTGACCACATTCTACAAGGCGTTTTGCCTTCTCAAGTACAATATTTGCCACTTTTACGTGCTCATGTGCTTCTTTATCAAATGTAGAGGCTACTACCTCTCCATTTACGTTACGTTGCATATCTGTAACTTCCTCTGGACGTTCATCTATAAGAAGTACAATTTGATATACTTCTGGGTGGTTTGCTGCAATAGCATTTGCCACATCCTTAAGTAACATTGTTTTACCCGTTTTAGGCTGTGATACTATCATACCACGCTGCCCTTTACCTATAGGTGCAAACATATCCATCACACGAGTTGATATACTCGCTTGACGATCTGCTAGGTTAAACTTTTCTGTAGGGAATAATGGTGTTAAGTGCTCAAAAGAAACTCGATCTCTAACAATGTTAGGATTTAAACCATTAATCTTACTTACTTTTATAAGAGGGAAATACTTCTCTCCTTCTTTTGGAGGGCGTATTACCCCTAAAACAGTATCACCAGTTTTAAGACCAAAAAGTCTTATTTGTGATTGTGATACATAAATATCATCTGGAGATGCGAGGTAGTTATAATCAGAGCTACGCAAGAAGCCATAGCCATCTTGCATAATATCTAATACTCCTTCACTCTCTATAATTCCTTCAAATTCATAATCTGGCTCGCGGTAGCGGTTACGGCTATCCTTGTTACCATTATTACCATGCGTGTTACCGTCTTTTTGATTACGGTTGTTGCGTGGTGTATTGGTACGAGGAGTGGAGTTACGCTTATTCTCACGAGGTGCACGCTTATCATTGCTTTGACGGTTGTCATTGCTGTTGCGCTTATCGTTATTACGAGTATCTTTTTGATTATCTCGTTGTTGCGGTGTTTTAGACTCGTCTCCACCTTTTCCTTTTGCTGGCTCACGTTTTACCGCTTCTCTTTTTGCTTGAGGCTCTCTTTTTGCAGGAGATTTTCCTTTTGCTGTAGCATCTTTAGCCTCCTCAGTATTTGCTGCGGGAGCATCCTTAGTGTCTTTTGCAGTTTTTGCTGGACGTGGAGCACGAGGTTTGCGCTCTTCTCTAGGCTTACGTTCTGTCTTAGGAGCAGAAGTTTGTGCTGCTGCTTCTTTTACTTTAGGCACTACTGCCTCTATTTTTGTTGGGTCTGCCGCTTGTAAATCAAGTATTCTGTAAACAAGGTCCAGTTTTTTTAATGTTCTATATTTAGGAACATTAATCCCTTTTGCAATTTCTTGAAGTTCGGGAAGCTTCTTTGCTTTTAATTCTGAAATATCAAACATCTAGTAATGTGGGTAAATTATTAATCGGGTGATTAGAGCGTACCAAAAGGAAGAATTTGATACTAAAAAATTAAATAATTAAACAACAAGCGGAGAGCTTATTACATAATCACAAGACAATGATACAATTTTATTTTCAAAGTTTTCTTAGCAATATCACAAAATGAGACTTATTTTTACCGTATCATAAAATGAGAATCACGTGATACAACGTATACAAACTATATATCTTTTACTAGCGGCCTTAGTTTCATTAGGATTGCCATATGCCTTTAGCCTTTATTCTAACATGGATGGTGAGGCCGTATGGGCTGTAGATGATATTTCTTACATAACACTTTTTAGTCTTAGTGCTGTATTCTCATTTATTTCCATATTTTTATGGAATAATAGAAAGAACCAATTCGTCTTAGGACGTCTCAATATCTTATTAAACTTTGCTTTACTAGGTATATTGGTATATCGATCACAAATGTTATCTGGAGGAACGGCGGTTCTTGAGAAGGGTATTGGGATGATCATTCCGCTTGTTTCTATCGTTTTACTAGTCTTGGCAAACAAGGC
>ENA-ORXC01000719-ORXC01000719.1-marine-metagenome-genome-assembly--contig:-NODE-719-length-21902-cov-5.683803_pt1 | contig 21902 bp, 29 predicted proteins | sample MGYA00237865_ERZ511478 | MGnify/ENA metagenome assembly ERZ511478
AGCAGAAGACGGCATACGAGATATTGGCGTGACTGGAGTTCAGACGTGTGCTCTTCCGATCTTGGGCGGCACGGCGCACGGTGCACGGTCGCGGAGCGCGGGCGGTGCGGCGCCGTGGCCGCCCGCCGTTAAGGAGGAGGGAGGGGCGTTGGGGTGGTTGACGGGCTCGACCGTTGCGTAGCAGGGCGAGTGGACGCGTAGGGGGGGGCGGTGGAGGGCACCGCGCCGGGCGTATCTATTCACCTTTTTGTCGGCTCGCCTGCGTTTTCCGGTGCACGCGCGAAGCAGCACGCGAAACACCGACGTGCGGTCGATGCATCCAGGCTGGGCATCCAGGTTGGGTCGGCGGGGAAGGCAGCGGCGGTTTGCGGGCATGGTTGCACCGCTGCTGGACGTCCACGCTTCCGCCAGACGCCTCTTACCTGTGAACGTCTCCGCTGCCGCTGCCAGAGGGCCCCGTTGGAAACCACCGCACCAACCGCGCCCGCGCCTCATCTCGCGCCGGCCTCGTCCGCTCCGGCCGCCGCCCACCGGCAGTTCGCCCCCCCCGGCCACCGGCCGTCGACCGCCGTCCACATGGCGGCCACGTGCGCCGGCCCCGTGCGGCAACACCCCCCCACCGCGTCCGGATCCGCCACGACGGCCGTCGTCGCCAACGCGACCGGCGTCACGCCCCCCCCCGGCAGCCACGCGTAGTCCCCAGTCGCCCACACCTCCTCCCCCACGTTGGGGAGGTTCGTCACCAGCCCGACGCCCACCCGCACACGCCTGCCAGCACCCAATTAAGGTGCGACACCAGGATGGAGACACTCATCAGAAAGATAGCACAAAAGTGAAAATATCTGCACCCGTGGTCTCCACAGGTCGTGTTTCATCACACATATGTGGTGGCTCAACCTTTGGAGAATCGGCATGAACGCTGACATTTGCAGGTTGTGGGTACAACCTCCACGTGGGCATCGTGGCAGCTGTGTCGGCTTCGTGTGTGACCTGAGGACCATTCACAGTTTCCCTAGATTTGTGTGTGGCTGTATGTTTGTGTGAACGGCCTTTCCAGGCACTGGAGAGGGGTTGCTTGTGGGAGAATATAAGCGTTAGTAAATACTTTTCCTAAGCAACCAATTCTTCCGTCACTGGTCTCAATTTGTCGGCCGCATGGAAACGACATAGCCCGACCGCGTTTCGCGCCGCCAGCCCGAATGGGCGCGCTTCCCCACGCCAACGCGCGCGCATTCCGACGAGCCCGCCTTCTGGACCTGACACCGGCCCCCTCCCGACAGCACCTTACGAGTGGCCCGGTGAGCTGTGCCCCGAGTGTGCCTCTTGTTTTCGTAAAGATACGTTCCTGTGAGTATAAGAGCGCGCTCGGACTTTCTGCATCCCGCACCTGTTCCGACCATCACCACCACCCACCGCGTGCCTCACCTCCCACGTGTCCTCAACCTCTTGCTCCAACCCATAGCACCACTTGTCCCCCCCCTCGCACCTCGGGACCATGGCGACCTCGGCCAACACCCCGGCGACTCTGCCGCCAGCGACATCTGCCACGCCCGCCATGACGCCGACCCCTTTGGTGGCATCGTTCCCGCCTGCTGTGGCCGCCGCGAGCGCCGAAAAGGACGTGACCCCGACAAAGGGAAAGGTCTCGGGAAATCACAAGGCCACAGAGCCTCCCGCGCCGCGCGCCCCGGACTGGGTGGCTGGCGAGCTTCATGCCGTGCTCTCTGTCACTCTAGCGCACTGGGAGAGCTACCGCGGCAGCAGAACCGGCGACAAGAGTCGGCGCACTGGCGAGGAGCTGACTGCGGCGTTTGTTACTGCGACGCCTGTTGAGAACCGTGCGGTGGCGCTCAAGAGGACGGCAGCTTCACTAGACCGCAAGCTTAAAGACACGCGTACAAGATTTGTGGCCACGCGCAAGAATCTATGCCGTACCGGTCTTAGCGCCTCTCAGCGGGAAGACTTCCTCATCAACTTTGGCGGCTCAGAGCTCTACTATTTGGCTCGCGCGGCATTTAAGTCTTCCGCCGTCGCTGACGAGTCGACCTTTCGGGAGCCGGTTGTGTTTGGCGCTCCTGAAGCGCTTGCTTGTGGTCTCGAGACTGCTCCTGCGGACGTGGGCGGTGAGGTCTCTGTCGGTCCTGGGCGTACCTCGACTGATAAATCCCCGACCGGGACGGCTTGTACGGATGACGGTGGCCCGACGCTTGGGCAGGCGGGGCTGGCTCAGAGCAGCCCCTCCCCGCGTACATTGATGACGCGACCTAGCCGGGCTGGTACACCTGCGGGGCCTGATGTTGAGGGCACCGTTGCAGACAGCGAAGGCAGCCCCGGTGACGCCGACGCCGACGACACCGTGCCTAAGGCTGTGGAGCTCCTGGCTGGTGCCGAGGCGCAGAGGGACTGCTCCAAGGCAAAGAAGGTAAGCACCTCGGGGGCAATCGCCTCTTTTCTTGATGCCAAGAGCGAGAGGGAGAAGGTCTTGTTTGCTGAGCGACACGGCGGGGGGCCCTCTGATTCTCGTGAGGCGACCAATGGTGTGAGCGACAATGACATCCGCATTGCCGTGCTTGACATGATCGGGGCGATTACCGCGAAGGCCCGCCGTCAGTGATTGCATGCCCTCTATGGTTGTTCTTGGATGGCATTTTTCACGTGAGCATGAGAGGAAAAATGAACAAAAGCACAAACATCCATTGGCTAGTTTTTCGCATGGCATATTCCACTATGCATCTCTCTCATGTGGTGCAATATGACCATGCCCCCCGGAGGTGGTCTCAGATGCTGCACCAGAGCCACCTCACTCCCGCTTCCGTGACCCCGCACTCTCAGAACGTCACTCCGATGCCCTCTTGTGCAGCCAGGAGACTATGTGCCGTCCATCCACGCCAGCCCAAGGGCCTTGACCAGTCGCACGCGACGCGCAACACCCGCCGTGCGCAGTGCGACGTCCGTTTGGACCCCAACCTCGGCGCCGGGAGGGTCATGGCTCGCCTCCTCTTCATCCCACGCCTCCTCTTACGCACCATTCCTGGCCTCCAAAAAAAATGTGGAGAGCCACGCTGACCTCCTGCACGGCTGCGGCAAGCACCGGATGTGCGGCAATAAACCGAAGCACACTCCATCTGCCTTTCAGGCGCCCGAAGCAGTTCTCAATAACCACCCTCATCTTCGCGTGAAGGTGGTTGAATCGACGCATAGACACAGCATTGGGGCCTGAGATGTCGACTTCTCTGAAGGGTGTAATCTGTGCGGTCGGAAAAAATAAGTTGGGCGATGGCGCAGAGAGGTGGTCAGCGACAAAAACCTGCTGTCCAGCGAGACATAATGCGGACGGAGGCGCGCAGTCCGCCCATCTGCCCCTCAGATACCAGCCCGTTTGTGCCCCCCAGGCACTCGTCCGTCTCACTCCATCCGGTCCCCGTCGAAGCAAACACGAGAGAGGCGTCATCAACGCGTCAACGTACGAGAAATGGTGTGAGCGCAAAGCCCGCATCACCCAAAATGAACTCGTGGAGGGTCAGGATGCACGATTGAAGAAATGGATCCTCTGCGGTTGTGTACCAGGAAGAACCTCGGAATGTGAGAGAGTCGCCGCGAGAGCCAGGGAAGCCGCCCACGAAATACCGGAACCGCCGGGTGTCGGAGATAGGTATCATAAGCAAGGAGCATTGCGCCTTGCGGTCCGTGAAGTCCTCTTTGTGCTCGCCATATGGAGTAAGAATAGGAGTCAGGCATCCATCCACTGCGCCAACACTTCATCGAAACGAAGGAACCGAATGTTCGAACAGCCAACGTAGCGAATGAAAGTACGGCGCTTTCCGGAATAGTGAAGCGCATAGATGATAGATAACAACGACTGACAGACTCGAGACGAAGGTCAACGCTTCATCCTAATAAAATTGGGAGGAAATAAGGGAGCTGTACAGTGGATGCCATCGCGTGGCATCTCGTGACATTGCCCATCGTTCGCATCGAATTGTACACAGCTAAGGTCACACCGCCATCGGTATGCTGTCGCGAAAACAAGATATAGACAAGTACGTAGACAAGATGAAACGTACAGCCCCCTCCAGCCCACCGCGTTCCCGCCAATAAGCTGGGCAAAGTCCTGGGAGATCACTCGCCGCTCCGCACAGCCTGGCCACACCGGCTTGGGCAGGCCCGCAAGCATGGCGTGAATGACAGGCGCACAGTGCTTCCCAAAGGTTGACTCAGCGACTTCGACAGCACGAGCGATCACACGCTGCTTGCCACCCTGCGCGAGCCAAAACAAGACGGCAAATATGCGATGTGCAGGGGGCATGGTCTTTGGACCGCGAAAGGAGGAAGGGAGGTGTGGGGTCGTTAAGGCAACCAGCTCATCAAATTGCGCGGTTGTCATTCTCACATCTCGAAAAAACTACCCTGCGTGACACTCTTGCTATAGAAGCGGGCCACGAGGTTAAGCGCGAAGGGTATGGCACGGTTGCCTTGCCCGCAGATGTCGACCAAGTCCGCTAGCTCGACCAGCTCACGCTCGTTGCAGACCGGGCCAAGTTGAGCACTATGATGACTCTGGATGGTCTTCTTTTTTGGATGAGCCTATGATCGAAGGACGGGGGGGGTAGTAGCTTGGATTCCATGATACGGATGGGGAACGAGGTGACATCAATGCGTCAAGGTGGGACAATCTTTTCATCAGAGGTAGCGTGAGGAGAGCAGCAGCTACAAGAAAACGAGGACGTCAAAAGTGGGTTGCAAACCACGTAGCAGTATTCTCCACGAGCTTCGCTATCATTGTACATCGCGATCAGTAACAGAAGTATTTGCTTTTTACGTGCTTTTTTGCGCTTCATATGTGCACGCCTCTTGGTACCGTGGAGACGGTACGGGATTCACGTGTACGCTGTAATGATGCAACGTGTCCGCATCCGAATGTCCGCCCTTAACTGGGCGTGTGTCAGTGCCCGGGCAGTAAATGTGTCCCCCGGGCAGTAAACGTGTCCCCTGGGCAATAACGTGCCCCCCGAGAGATCCACGTGGCACTGTGTGGAGCAAGAACAATGCAAGTACATCGGACCTCCTTCCGGCACATCCCTACTGTTTACCTGTCCTTGTGTTGATGCTGTAAGTCCAATGAAGTTGCGATTTCAAGGTCTCATTGCGGCCTTCAAACTTCATGTCTTTCAAGATCTTTGTCTTTGGGTTCAAGCTGTGTCATCGAAGTCTCCATCTGCTCCCCCAACCCTGGCACCCATGGGCCATACAGAAAGAATTGGCCTTCTCAGATCAGACCGTCTGAGAGAGTTTATCCTATTTTGTGTATTGCAAACCTCCAAGAAATGGTGGTTGCAGACAGAAGGGAGGCAGAGCCGACGACAGGGCGTAGAAATGAAGTCGGATTGGCTGTTCGACAAGCCACAATCGAACTGTTGGCTGAGAGTTGCCGCCAGTAATCTTGCAAGCCAATCACCGTTTCTTGCAGGAGTCACGCACAGCCATTGCAACCCACAATGAGATTTCCTGAGATTTTCGGGCCGCTTGCTTGGGCCTGAAGAGGGCATGGAGAGGGTTCTGGGCCAGACCTGCGATTTCTCATGAGATCAACAAATTTCTTCAGATTTCTTGAGATCCTGATGTGCGTTTCCAGAGCGCAGAGGTGCATGGGGAGAGGCTGTAAGGAGCTCAGATGATTCCTAGCCTTTCCATTGGTCCACGTAGGCTGTTGAATGATTGCAACCACTCTGCAACCGCCATTTGTTGGAGGTCAGCAATACGTACTAGTATCCGGAAGACGAGCAATGCAGTCTCTTGCACGTGTCTCACCCATGTCGCCGCTCTCGCATGAGCTGCATTGCTTCTTGCTGTACCAAAACGAGCGAGCAACACCACGAGAGGTACGCACCCGCTGGCAGGTCCCAGACTAGTGTCTATTTCTACCGCAATCGGGCATCAAATGATGCCCGGTCGGGCATCAAATGATGCACCCTCTGACAGGGCCAGAGAACGACGATTCGACCCCCCCTGTTGAGGCATCGGGAGCACCCACCGTTTGTATCCATAGCATATTGGCTGGGAGCTCCCCCAAGAGTAACAAGGCATCGCTAAGTCCGTTTCTGTTGTCAAAAAGAGCGTCAGAGGTCAGGAAGTACGAAAACAAACGCTCCAAAAATGGGCATCATTTGATGCGATTCGCATCAAATGATGCTCCGGTAGAATAGACACTAGAAGCCGGGGTGCTGGCGTGTGTTGGCGCTCTGTGGCACCGCTGGGGGGCCGCCGTGGGGGATCTTAAGAAGAGGTCTCGGCCTCCCCCTCGTTTCCAGAAGAAAAACCAACCGTGCCTTCGGTCTCTTGCTCCCTCGGGTCTCTGCCGTAATACAGTTGTCCCCCTCCTCGGGACGGGCGTGGCTTGCACTTTTCCCTTTCTGGTTCCTTCTGGGCCTCCCTTCTTTGGGCCCCAGGGGTTGTTGATTTCATTTTCGGACAGAATGGAGAAATCCGCTACAACAACCGCCACACTCCCGCTGCCGCTCAGGGCGAGTGAAGGCTGATGTCCACCGACCGCCGCTGACGCACTGACAGCCGCCTATTCGAAAGGCGATCCGCCGCCATCCCAGAGGAGAACGACATCCGAGCGCCCGCCGACTCCATCTGAGCCCGCGTCGCCGCTGCCACAGCCCCTCTCGCGACGGCCGTCGCGGCCTCGAACACGGCCACGACCTGCCGCAGGTGCGACTCCGCGACCGGTGCCGAGGGGAGCCAGTGGGGCTTGTAGCGCGGTGGGATAGGCCCTTCGCGCCACCGCAACCGCGCCTCGCTCAACCGCGTGCGCGGAACTGACAGCCCGGGAGGCTTCCTCAGCCACCCGCGCCGCTTCCGCAGTCATGGCCTCCGCCCGTTTCCGGGCGCTCGCAGCTTGACGACGCTGCTTGCTTCTCAATTCGCTTGTGACTTTCTGGAGAGGCTCTGTGGCATTGTGCTCATCCCCAGTTAACTCTCACCTGGAAAGAGACAAATCAAAGTTCTTAGAGAAGACCGCCCACCTGGCGTGGTGGCCACCCCCAAGTACCAGCGGTTGGCCCCAGATATAGGGTCACAGTCTGCGGTACCACAACAGTGCAATCGCTCGAGTGGGCAATAGGCACCAGCCCGGCAGGCACCCACCGGCGGGGTGGAAAGCGGAAATGTAACACTCAAGCCGGCCCGCTGTGCATGCAGGCGACTTACACAGCCAGCGGTTGGCCCTAGAAAAAGGAACACAGCCCGCGGCACAACCCAGCCCCGCTCGCCGGAATGGGCGATTGCTGACGGTCTCACGAGCACCCACCGGAAAGATGACAAGCAAGAAAACACAGTGAAGACCGCCCACCCGGTGTGGCGGCAACTTCAAAACACCAGCGGATGACCCCACCAAGGGGGACACAGCCCGCGGCTTCGCAAAAACCCGATCTCCCGTCGGGGAGGTCGGTCGTGGTCCGGCCTGCACCCTTCGGCTGAGTGGCGGGCCTCTCTTCTCAAGAGTGCGCCCCCAAAAAGAAAAACGGGTGACTGGAAAAGGGGGGAGTGGGAAGTGAAACAGCAAACGGGGATGGGGAAGGGGGAAAAAGAACCAAGCGAGAAGGGGATGGAGAAACGCGTCGCGGAGGTGCGGTGGTGCAGACACAGTGTCTGCACGAGCGCGACGGTGGTCGTCGGTGGCGGCGACTGAGCGTGACTGTTCCTGGGTGCACTGCGTTCCGCGATTGTGCTCATGAGAGGCAGCGGTCAGTTCCGGGACCGAGAGTGGCAGCGCGTGAGGAGCGTGCAACGACCAGGCGTGACAGGGGCAGCCGCGTGTGTGGCTGAGACGCTGTGCTCGCCCTGTCCCGCACCGGATATGCGAGGGACCCTGTTCTGTGCGTGGCGTGGAGGGCGCGGCGTCCGATCTGCGATCACCTGTCGGCCGCGGCCGTGTGATCCGGATGCTGAGCTACCTCCAACAGAATTGTAAGTCAATACACCGCCAATTCCAACAGTAAAATCAAGTACTTGCGATCGTCGACCACACAATTGTACGACCGTAACGCATGCAGCACGTACGAGATCCTCGGCCTCTCCGCACCGGCCACTTGACTCGAGCATCGGGGCTCCTTGCCCCAACGAAAGCCTCTAATCTGCGTGATCAATACTACACGCAAAGGGACATAAGTCAAATATCGGTCATGGTGCACCGCATCTCCCGCCCACACTCGCTGCTAATCTCGAGGGGGAAGGGGGAAAACCGTACGTCTTTCTTGCACCGGTATCAGTCATCGCGGGACCCTCCCCAAGGTGATGGTTGCTGAAAACGGACGCAACCATGAAAGCGTTATCGGGGACGCCTCTGTGCAAGACGCTTTCAGGGGTGAGATCAACGAAGGATCGCGTGTTGACCCACCGCTGGTTTTTGGTGGTGCCGCACCTCCCTCAGAGTGGCCGTGTGAAGCGACGCAGAATTGCGTCGCGACGCAATTGCGCTTCGGCCACTCAGGTTCCTGCACGTTGCCGAAGGGCTTTCGGACGGTGTCTGTAAAGTTCCGACCCAGAAGAGCCACCTTGACTAGGCGTTGTATGCGCGCGCGGCTTGCTCGGCTGCGCGGGTGCGCGCGGGGCCGCCCTGTCGTTTGCCCGCGCCGGCCCGTCGACCCCCCGTCTGCAGCACCATGTCGCCGCGCGGCACGTCTCGTGGTGGGCGTCCCGCGCTGGACGCGGCGCATGCCGCCGTGCAGGACGCAAAGTCAAAGGGCGGGTACTTCGAGGCCTGGGATCCAGGATCGGATACATTTCAAATATACCCGTTGAGACCAGAATTAGCGTCCTTTTTTTTGCTTCGTGCTCCGGTCAGAGCAGATTGCTCCTCTTCCAATGCTCTAAGCATCCGCGTAGATACCCGAAAAATCTACGCGCGTATACGCTCTTGAAAAGCCCGCTTGAAGACCCCTGGTCCCAATCCATATCCCGCCCGGCGCATGTGCCGGTCGTGCAAGGGGCTGTAAAAGGTCGATCAAATAGTGGCCATGATCGTGCAATCAAGGCTTTTGCAAGCCAAGACGTGGCGATCGTAAGATACTGTTACGTGTGACTTCCGCAGGGTGGGCATGGATGGAGACTGACTGTATCCCCCTTGGGCGAGGCCACGCGTCGATCGGAAACGTGCCACGACTACAACAACCTGTGGCAGAGAAGGCCACAAACAACGCGCTCATCTGCTCGACATGCCTGTCGAAATGCCCGGGGTTCTGCGGGGAAAAAGACACCGTGTGAAGGGGGGGTGGGGGTGTGTTGGAGGCAAACTCCAACCAGGGAACCTGGCTGGTAAGACCCACTATGCTGCTGGACACACCGTCCAACAGGCGCCACGTGCGCTGCCTTGCCAGCAAGCATGATGCGGTCCTGATCTAGCCGACAGCCAATACTTTTAAAGATTCGGCCCACCCTTTGCGCCAATCAACGTTTGCCATCCGGGGGTAAAACGCCACGTGTTCCGACAGCAGCATAGAAGCTTCGCTAATAAATTTATACAGTGCTGCAAGTTCTTTACTTTTATTGCGGTGGTCAGAGGATGATCAGAGCTTGACGCCAAGAGATTGGATCGCCTGTGCTCATTCAATTCTTGAACTCTTGCGGTGCAGAATGACCCTGACTTGCGACATGTCACGAGGCCGTGCCCGGTGGAATGTCTTAAAGAAGGTTGTCCGCCGCAGCCGAAAATGAAAGGTCAAGCGGGAGATGCGACAATAAGTCTAACGAAACCGGCAGTGCGGGAAATCGGATGCGGATCAGACGTGGGCCGACGTTCGACACGCGGCGGCGGAGGCGACGGCAATCCTTCGAGAGGCGGCGACGGCAGCGTGGGCGGTGGCGGCGTGCGTCTCGGCGGCGTGCGCCGCCGAGCGTACCAGCTGGCGCCACACGTCATCGCATGACTCATGGGCGCCTGTGGTGGCGGCGACGGCAGCGGCGGCAGTGGCGGCAGCACCACGGCAGCAGTCGGTGGGGGTGGGCCCTGAGTCATCGCCAGTGGCTCCCGGGCGCCTACCCCGCGCAATCCCGCTAGCAGCACCGCATCACTGGGGGAGGTGGCGGGGATCTCGTCGAAGATGGGCGAGCTCCCACGTCCGTTGGCCGCTCTGCCGGGGCGACGTCCCGCCCGTCGCTCGACGGGCCGCTGATGGAAGCAGGACCGGCTGCGCTCGGCGACGATATAAAGAGCGACTCCCCCCCCACCGTCGCCCATGAGTGCGACTCCACAGCCAGTGAGCCACCGACTCCCATCTGCCTCCTCCCCTTGGCCCGTCGGTTCTATTTGGCTGCTGCCATTACCCCCTCCCACCGGCTCCCCACCCCCTACCCCGTGACCCCTTCCCGCCACCATGGTGTCCCTCAAGTGGGCAGCCGCCGCCGCCGTTGCCGCCGCCACCGTCACGGTGGCCTCCGCCGCCCCTGGGAACAAGGGCGTGAACTTTGCGGGCTACTTCCCGTCTGAAGACGTGTCGATGCAGGCGCGTGTGGACCTGGACATCAAGGCCATGATGGATGCGGGCACCAATTGGGCCGCCGCCCGCCGGGTGTACACCCAAGGGAAGAACTCCGAGGATGAGGAAGACGGGGCGGGCCTCGCAAAGATCCAGGACTGGTCGACGCGGTTCAACCAGGCCGGCCTCCAGCGCTCCGAGCCGTCGGCGAAAGCTGGCAGGGAGTTTTGGGGGGACTGGGATTTCGCCAACCGCCACCTGCTCGCCGTGCTTGACGGGCGAAACTCCCGGAAGTATGGGCTGTATCGCACGGGGGTGTGGGCCAGAACCAATGCCGCCCGCAAGGAGATGGTCGAAAAGCTCACCAAGTACACCTTTGTGCCGCTGCAAGTCGGCTGGGAGCTGCTGCTGACCCTCACCGACTATGCCAAGAAGGAGGAGGAGGCGCCGGAGCACTGGGACGAGGCGTGGGCCTACTATGCGGGCTCTCTGGAGAAAGGGTCGGGCAACGGCTTTTCGGCCTACGCGCTGGCGGAGAAGCGGGCCAAGAACTTTGGCACCATGGCCGCTGGCCGCTCTTCGGTCAACCGGCGGATTCTCCGTGCGATGAACGACGGTAAGCGGCAGGTGCGGGCCAAGTCGGCTGGCGCCGGCCTCCTCAAGTCCGCCAAGTGCATCCGGGCGCTGCTGCTCGTCCCGTCCATCCAGGGCTGCCTCCGTTACTCGTACCGCGTGTCGTCGACGACGGCCACGTCGAGGCTCCCTAAGGAGGCAGCGGAAGCGTGGGCGTTTTGCGCGGCCGTCCTTCCCGCGCTCGCCCGCGCCAACCCTGGCGCCGCACAGCGGGTGCGCCAGCAGGTGTTCCTGTCGGGCGTCAAGCGCCCGAACTGGCCGATCGTGCGCGCGGCGTTTGGGGCGTCGACCTTGAACAAGATGGGCATCCGCTGCGCCGACGTTGGCTCCCTCAACGTCGAGTCGCCCAAGGCCGCCCACCCCGTGTGCAAGGACGGCAAGTTGACCAACAGTCTGGCGGGCACCAACTTTTGCTAACTAGACGTCCACCTTGAGCTGGGTGGGGGGAGGGGAGGTGGGGTAGGCAGTAGACGGCGGAGGGCATGGCAGGCGGGTGAGGGTCGGACAGGCCCAGGCAGCACGGGCCCCGCGGGACATGTTCGTCGGCATAGGGAGACACTCATCTCTCAACGACCAACCAACAGCAACTCATGGATGAGCTCTTCTGACACAGTAGTGACTCATAGGTGCAGGCCAGGGAGTGAAAAAGATCTGACTCATCAGGCAGTTCCTTTCGACTCGATAGGCCACGCCTTGCCCGTGGCGATGTGCGGCGGCGGCCGTGGGTGACAGCCGCCTGTCGGTGGAGCAGTCTGTCGTCCAGCCCTTCCACCCTGGCCAGCACAGTCGCGCCTCACCCGACCGACCCTTCAGCATGGTGCTCTGCGTGGGCGCTCATGTGGGAGCACAGCTGCGCGGACCTCCAAGCCGCCTGCAAGCGGCCTACGGCCCTCTCCTTGTAGTTCAGGACAACGGCGCGGAAATAAAGTGCATTCTCGTTATACGAGAATCGTTTACAAAAGAATATGGGTTGCGAATCTTCCATTTCAGTCCGTGTAGGCCACTTTTTATTCATATTGAGCTGAATCAGCGGTCTCTTATGACGAAAACACACTGTAGTGCGAGCCTGTGGCGAGGAAAGTGGTCTTTATCGTCCACAGGATTCGACCCAGAACAGTCGCTTGGGTCAAAACTGATGCGATAGAAAAACGTTTTTTGTGCAATGCGCATGTTGGGAGGCGCACAGATCTGATGCCGTTGGGTACACGCTTCGGAACATAGAAGGGGATGTCATGCGCGCAATGAACATGATTCGAGCAAGGTTCGTGACACAAGAGGCGGGTTCATGTCGCAGCAAATGCACCGCGATTGGGAAGCTGCCGCCGTCACCGAGCACGCCGTACGGGTGTGTAGTCGACCCCCTGGACCTCGCGTTCAAGAAACGGCCAGTTGCCTGTGAAGCGCACACACAGTCACAGCCTAATTCGAGTAGCTGGAGCATGAAAGAAGTGCACAGATGCAATAAACGAGCAGAGAGAAAGCACGATTGCTGGGTTGGTCTGCAACCCGGTGCTTGGGGGAGTGGGGGGGGTCTGGGGAGGGAGGGGGCGTTGCACTTTTGAGGCGTTGGTAAACGCGCTTTTCGCGCGTTTGAGGATTGGCCACGTGGACCAATCGCGGCCCCAGGATGAGCGCCGGTCCCATGAAAACAGCGAGCTGGGAGGGGGGGTCTGGGGGGGGAGGAGGCGGCCGCGGGCCGCCCCCTCCCGCCCAGAGCGGGGAAAATGGTAGACCTCCGCCATGAAAATAGCGGGCGGGGGCGGGGACGGTCGCAGGCCGTCTCCATCCCCCTGACGCGTGCGATATATGGCATGGGGGGCTATCTGATGCGTTTCGGTGCAATTTTTGGCATGGATGAGGTCAAAACAGCAACAGGGAGGGTTTATTTTGCTCGAGGTTGGCCGGGGCATCTTGTGCCGGCCAAGTCTCGGCTTTGTTTAGCGTCACACGAGCAAAAGGACGCTGAAAATAGTCCAAAGTTGACTTTGGACCGAAGGCGCACCCGGCCTTGGCACGGGTGCGCCCATCAAACTCCCCCCCCCCTGCGCCGAAGCGCTTTATTTAGGCGGGGAGGGGGGGTGCGTCCAAGGGACTATGGACGGCCGGCAGGCCCACGCAGCAAACCAAGCCAAAACGGATGGGGCGCGGTGCAGTCGTGCAGAGGAGAACGATGGGCGGATGGAAAGAAGAACCAAGAAGAAGCGAAGGGAGACGACGAAAGCGCAAGCAACATGAGAGTCAGAATCAAGAAGCCAGACACACAGACCACTCCATACCATTGGGGAAGGCACGTCACGAAAGAGGCACCGCACAAACCAAACTGATTGAACAAAAGAGCGCATCACGTACCGTGCAGAGCGTTGTCGGGAAAAGCAACACGGCCGCTCCGGACACAGTTGTCATCGCCACCCTCGCCAGGACGGCCGTCCCTTACACCCTGGTGCCCAAAGGCACCAGGCGCAAAAGCCGCCCGCTGTAATACAAGCGGGTCGGCTGCGCGGTGGTGCTGGGCCCCCACCCGCCACCAGTAAGTGTTCAAAGCCACCTGGTGGACGGGGGGGGTCCGGCAGGATGACGGCCATGGGGCTCCTGGTGGCGATAACGGCTGTGGCCGTGCGATCGCGTCTGCGCCACACATGCAACGGCCGGCATGGCGGCAGCGGTCGACGCGCCGTGATCGAAAAAGTGGTCATCATGGTACCGGCAACTGGCGCCGCCATTGACGTCGACAGAGCCCGCGGCGGCAGCGACGGCGGCGTTGTGAGGCGCCGCCGCCGCCGCCGGCACCGCCGCCGCGACCCGCCCTACTACCGACGCCGTAGCGCTTCCCCGTCCCCCGCCCCACCCTGTGGGATTGATGACGTTGGTTAACTAACCAGTAAGTAGCGACCGACCGTAGACGCACGATAAAGTGAACACTATCGCCTTAGAGGCGAGGAAGAAGAACCTCTGTTCGTGCAACATCCGATGGGGAGCCGGGGGTGCCGACGACGGCGAACCCCGGTCCTTTGGTGCTTTTATTATCAGACGGTAAAGGGGCGGGGTCGATCGACCGAGCGATCATAAAGATCGAAAAACCACCAAAATAGAGACGGTAAAAGAAAGGACAGATATGCAAGACGGAAGTAACCTCCCAAAGGGCGAGCCACAAGTCCGTTCAATCCTCCACGTGAATACTGACCAGTCAGGGGGGCTACCGGGCCCAATATCCGAATATGAAGGAGATATGCTACAACTTGTCCGCCCCTGCCCCCCTCGCCGCTGCACCCTCTGCGCTCTTCAGACCCGGCCGAGGTCTCCCCTGCCTGGGAAGCTGCCTGGTTCTCGGTGTTGAGCAGGCGCGCTTTGGCGACTGCGTCGGCAGCGTCAGCCTCGAACGTACAGCGGTTCTTACTCGCACAGTCCACGACGAGCAGACCGTCCTTCATCGCACCATCGGTCGGTAGCGACTTTTGCAGCCGCCGCAGCTTCGCTGCAAACTGCTGGTACATTCCGTCGGCGACACCGGAACGACGGCGCGAGCGGACGCCGGACTCCTTCTCCAGGTTATCACGGATTGCCGCCGCGGGCAGTCCCACGTGGCTCATCGTGCAGCAGTTGTACTTCACCTCTCCGACGTTCTTGGGCTTGGTGACCCGCTCTGGGACGCCGACAAACAACAGCTGCTGTTCCACCGCCGCCATTTGGGCCTTGATTCCCGTCGGGGTCCTGGTGTATGCTTCGTCATGAGGACACTTCGTGGCGGTGGCGGCTCGCTCCTTCTTGTCCGCCTCGGTTGCGCCCTGATTCTTGTATAGCGTGGCCCACTTTCCAGTAGAGATCTTCCTCGTCTTGGCAGATCTGCTCTCGCCCGTCTGGCCGGCCTTCGCGTCTAGGCTCTTTGAAATCCGATGCTTTTGGCCCTTTGTCTGTCGCTTGCGCTTCGCCAGAAGCTTCAATTCGGCAATCGGGCACCACGCCGCCAGCACCTTAGCCTGGAGCTGCTGGCCAAAGTGTGACCTGGTGCTCACAATCAGCGCCGATACACGCATCTCCTTCACATTGGTCTTGTCCCGTGGCGGGAAGACGCGGACACTCAGCGCGTACGCGTTGGCCTGCTTGCCGCTCATGTTGTGCACCTCCTTGATCCCCCGAACGCTGTCCCCGTAGCAAACCGCCCCACTGGGGTAGACGCGAGTGATGACGTCCGTGAGACCCATGTCCTCCTTCATGTGTTACTTGAACACTGAGCGTTCGGCTTCCATGTTGATAAAGTTCTTGTTGGAGGGCGCCACTTTCTGCACCTGCGCAGCGCTGGGACCTCCCTCGTCCTCCGTGACGACCACTTTGACGTCCTTGACATCCCTGGTGCCCTCATCGATCTTGTAGTTGACACTCGTCAGCCAGCCCGCCATGCGGTCGATCGACTGAGCCTGCGCGTCCACCGTTTGCCGCACCTGGCCCAATGTGCCCTTCATCTCCTTGAATTGCTTGCGCGTCATCGAGATATCGTCGCGAAGAGGGGCAACAGCTGCCGCGACGACTTGCTTGAGCGTTGTCTCAGGGATGTAGAGCATTTGGCTCTGAGGTTGCCCGCCCAGCGGCATAAGAACGTCAATCGGCGCCTCGCTCTGCTCGGCAGACTCCACCAGTGCCGCCGCCAGCTTGGAGGCTGTTCTCCGAGCTGCAGGACCCGTATGGTAATTGGAAGGGGGTGCGTGCCGGACACTAGCGGCCAACTTTGATCCACAGCCCGAATTTCGCTTCATTCCTGTTTGCTTGCTGGAAGAGAGGGCCGGCTGCTTGGCAGGCGTTACCGCCACGGAACCAGCCGCACTCAACAGGGGAGACACAGCCGGAGAAATGATGATGACTGACGGATCCGTCATCGATGCCGACGGAGGTCGCGGTGGCGGGTTCGAGATGCCGAGAGAGGGACACCCCACAGCAGCTGGCCCTCGAGAAGCGGTAGGTGGGCCCCCAGATGAGGTAAGGGGGCTCAAAGCTCCAACTCCCAAGGTTCCGGGTCCAAATAGCAAAGCCCGGCGCTGGGAGTGCTCTTCCATACTAGCAAAAGTTGAATCCTTGTTCCGGGAGCGATGCACGACACGGCTGATGGATGCAGTGGGCGGTTACCCCAAGGTAGCTGGCGCTGCAATTGTAGACACCGCCGGATGCGCCAGTGTGCCCTCGGTGCCACCAGACGCCACCCGATTGGCGCCGTCCGACGGCACAGACAGCAAAGTCGAGGACGGAGGCCGCAGTACAGACACGTGGGTGAACCCACTCGATGGCGCACCCATGGCGGCAAGGGCCGAACCCTGGTAGGGGTTTTGGCCGACAGACGCTAGCATCGGGTAGTTGCTTCCCCCAAAACGCGGAGCAACGTCAGGCGCGTGGTTCTCGACCTGCAGCGACCCGGGCACTGCCGGGGTCGGAGCGATGGGTCTGGAGCATCCGTCTGGGTAGACCGCTGGGGACCCAGGAGGGTAATCTGTGGGCCCGCTATACTGCATCAGGCCTGGAAGCATCGAGGAAAAGTGCGGGTTAAAGCTCTTGCTTCGCTGTGAGTCCGCCCACTGGTGTTAGGCTTCTCCGTGAGACGGGCAGAGGCGTGCTTCACCATCGCACCGCCCTTCTCCACGCCAGCTGGGTTGTGGAGCGAGTGACCGGTGGGCGGTTTCTCCCGGCCAGATGGGGCCCGGGTGGGTGACAGATGGGATTGCTCGACGTGGGGGTGCCCCACCTGGGCCTGACTACACTTCTTGGAGTGGCTCTGTCCTCCCTGCGAGACCTACGATGGCGGGAGCACGATTCACTTTATCACACTTGGGCTGGGATGAGATACGCTGCCTCGGGCGGGGTTGTCAACGCCACTCTTTGTGAGCGCCCTTGGACAACGCCCGTGGTGAGCGCCGTCGATGCTGGACCGGAGGCGGGTGTGCCGTACGCTAGGATGCGATAGTGCTTGAAGGGAGACCGCACGAGTTCCGCCGCGCTGCCGGGTGGCCCCATGCGCGACCATCACGCAGCCCCGGCAGCTTGAGATGTCGCAAGATGATTCGACCGCCACGCGGCCGCGCATGACCTCGGCTGTTGTGAATTTTCTCTGAGGGTGGCTGTTCTCGGGGCACGGCCTTTGGCACGACCACATCGCACGCTGCGGGGGGTCCAGTTCATGTACGCAAGAGAGCCGCGAAACCGGCACACGTGGAGGGGCTTGGCTACCACGCGGCGCTGCAGCGGGCAGTAAGTGCTGTGTGAGGAGGGGATGCACGTCTGGCTGTGCTTCAGGCCATGCCTTGACGTACGGTTCCCGCGCATGACACCACCCGGGCGCGTTAGACGAACCTTGGGGTGCCGTTTGAGACGACTTTTCGACGGCTCTTCCCGGTTGTGCTCACACGCTGATTGTTTTCGTGTGCCTTGCCTTCGAGTTCGCTTCTCTGTGGTGGGGCCCGCATGCTCCTGCTGCTGGTACTTTTCCGCTCATTCTTGTCTCCTGTCGGACTTTCTTCTACCGAACGAATGGGCGTGCAAACTGTGTGACTCTACGGGAAGTGCGTATGTGCGTCTTCGGCGTCATGAACTGCACCGTCATCGTCAAGAGCTTGCCAGCTCCCCGCGTCCTCCGTCTGCGTCTCTCGCACACCCGGTACGCTATGGTAGGTCTCGGCAAGGGCAGCTGCGGCGTCGTCGAATGCTGCTTCTGCGAAACATCGCGCGCTCTATTCGAGCGGCGGGAGTTCCTGCGCGTGACGCGTCCCCGGCTTCCCCACACCCTGAGGACAGCGGTGCTCACTCCGCAACACCCCCGTGGTCTAACGCGTCCACCGCTGAAAATGACGATGACGGCCGTGCGGGCGTGCGGAAGGCCCAGCGGAGAGCCACCGGTGACAGCGGCGGGTCCGCGGCTGTCGCTCAAGACGGCCGACGGCCAGCTGCCATTGATGGGCGTGGCACCAAGGACCAGGTGGAGCGGGATGTGCAGACGGACCTTGACGCGCTCATGCAGTGGACACGTGTCTATTGTTCTACCAGCTCCGGCGAGGAGCCCGTGCCGAAGCGACGCCGTGGCATCTTGACCGCGGCGGCGGCCGAGGCGCCGGCTGACGCGCGTTTGGGGACTCTCGCCTCCCAAGCTCGGGCCCACTTCGAGGCGCGAGGGGGCTGGGCAGCGTCCGAGGCGATGGACACGGAGCTTGACGACTCAAGAACCGGTAAGTTCCATACGTTCCGGTTGCGCGAGTTCCAGAGGCTGATGATGACTATAGGCCCTTCAGGAACTTCATGCTTGCAGCAAAAGAAGGTGTGGATTTTTCTCAACGCCTGGGATGGGACTCGGAGTGAAATGGACTCGGAGGAAGACGACGGGGTTGCGACGCGGCAGACTTTCCCGACGGTGACTTCCTTCCAAGCCGCGTGCAGGGACGATATTGAAGAAGCCCTGGCCGAGACTGGCTTTAAAAGAGTAACAATGAAGGAGGACGGCCAGTCGTACCAGGCCTTCTTTTTTTCTGCTCTGGACGTCATCATCGATCTTGTGCACAACTCACGCACTGTCCGATTTTGGAGCGGCCCAGACGGACCTGCTACCTCGACGGACGCCCGCGAGACACCAATGGATGTGTACGCCTTCCGTTTGTGCGTGGCGGACGTCGTTGAGATAATAGAGCGGTGTTGTGTGCTCGGCCTGCATCCCTACAGTGACAGCAACCAGCTGTCTTGGTCGGGGTGTGAGTGTTTCTTGTTCAACTATTATATTCTCTCGTGGATGGTCCATCCCCGAGGAGACAGGCAGCCCCAGTCGTAGACGGGGCACAGCCGTCGACGTGACGTTCCCGATGGGATCCGTACTGACGTTTTTAGCACTTTCATGGCTGGTCGCCCCGTGAGCATCGACTGTCTCGGCGCGCGTGATGCGTGATCTTTCTTGAGCACTACACCTGGGCGCTTATTGAGCAGCGCACAAGCTGTACCCGGTGCGACTGCGGTTGGTTAACATTGACGACAATGAGCCCGTCTGGATCACAATTGCGTACATCCCCGTCATCGCGACGTCGCAGGAGACGGCTGGCGAGGCGCGGGAGAGCCAGCGCCGGACGAACATCTTTCAACGGGTCTTGTACGCGGCTTTGCGCTCAACCATTGGCGCCAGTCACGGTGGCGCTGCCATTAACGATCAAGTTGGGCAACAGACCCTCACGGCTTATCCACGCATCTTGGCGTATCTATGTGACCAGCCTGAGTATGTTGCGGTCGTCTGCCTAAAACAGTGTCAGTGCGCTCACCCGTGCACCTCTTGCATGGTCAACCTTGAGGACACGGGATCCCCCGAGGCCGTCACTGTAGAGGAGCGTGACGTATTGGATGGCCTGCAGAACCAGTGGGAAGCCACAACACATAGGCTCCGCAACCGCGAGTCCGCCCGCCTCCTCGACCTTCAAGCCAAGTACAGCCTGAACGCGAGCATGCCAGGGCTGGCATGTTTCGCTGGGCTGTCCACCGCCCCATCTCTGATGTACAAGATGATTGGATTTGATGCTCTGCATGTGCGTTTGTCCGACTGCATTCCGGTCACTTGGGTAGCATTGCGCCTCGGCGGTCTTTCTCTGAACACTCATGCGTTCCAGAAAGGCGCAGTGGCTCTGACGTTCTGCTTCTTGATATGGATGTGTACCTCACTCTACTTGTTTGCGAAGCTGACAGATCCTGGACCAAGGCGTGATGCGCATGCTCGTGCATGGTCTAATGGTGGTGTTCCCAGATATGAAAGAGGAGTGCAAACCGCCGCTAAAGTCGCGCAAGGCAACCACAAGCGCAGCTTACGACCATGGTAAGGAGCTTCACCGAAGCAGCTGGGTGAGCAGGGCTCCACAAGGGTATGTGTCGCCATTCTATCAATCTTGGGGCGCACTGCACTAGTGGAGCCGCGTGCCTCGGCCAGAGGAAACTCAACCGACGCCCGCCCCCGCCTTGCTTCCTTGTCGTCGTCGCTGATGCGCCTTGCGACGGCGCGGGTGGCGCCGTGGAAGGCGGGCGCGCCTGTTGAGGCCGACAACAGCACGCCTCCCCATGACGTTTGGGGCGTGGTGGTGGCGTGCCAAGTCGGCCGCCACTGCGCCGCAGTAGGTTGGACCACTGGTCACGGAGCCGTAGACCGCTCACCCCACCCTGATGGTCCTTTTTCTCGTTGGGGGCACAGCGAGCTGACGGTCGCGGCCGCATGGCGCCCGTCCACCCGTGTTGGGGCAGCCGACGCTGCGACTGCTTTGTTGGCCTCCCACTGTGCTTGGGGGCTGGCGCGCCGGCCGCCACAAAGGTGTGGTCCGTGCCTGACGCCGACAGGCGATTGGAACCGACGCGCCTTCACCTCGAAGCGCGGTCGAAGGCTGGCGAGCTGCGTCAGACTTCTACAACCCACGGCATATGGCGTTGTCACCTGTGTGTTTTTGCGCGCCACGTCCTGTTCTGATGCGATTGTGATATATCGGATGGTCCACGCCACCCTCGTGATGTTGCCTACGCTGCGCTGCGGCCACTTACTGCAGCGGCGCTTGAGAGGTTTCCCAGCGCTTGACCCCCCTTCTCCAGCAAGCATACTAACGAGCCCGTCGCGCGGGCTTTCTTTGCCACATTCGTTTTTGGGACTATTGATCATTGACACGAGCAGCTACTTTGTCACTGCCAAGCAGAAGCAGGCTTCATACACCGGAAAGCAGCCTCGAGGCGTGGTGTGCGCGCTGCTTTTCATGGTCGAGGCTCTGTTCGGGGACGCGTGCGGTGGGGCGTGTGCGCCGCTCGCGTCGGGGCCTTTGCCTTTCTCTGAGCAGGATGATGTAACCGACCGCACTGCTGCTCCTGATGGGGCTAGCGCACTGGCTGGAGATGCTTTCGGACGTGCATGCGATGGAGCACATGGAGGAGCAGCCAACGATAATGGTGGTGCGGACGAGGGCGACGACGCGGACCACGAAGACGACGCGCCCAATGTGAAGAAGGGCTTCAAGTACTACTGGAGTGCCTATAGGGCGGCCTTTGGAATTATGCCTGTCCACCGGGCGGTGACGGAAGTGTTGGTAGAACACGCGAGTTTGTACTCCCCCATCGCTGGTCAGGTGACCACGTTCTTTCCCCCCCCTATGACGGTCGAGGAAGGAGCTGATATTGGTGCTCAGGCCACTCGCTTTGTCAACAACTTTGTCACCCCCCTTGTAGGAAAGATGAACAGCACTAAGGTGGACCGGCCGATAGAGCACGTGTGCCACTGCATCCAGTACCATGGCAACCTTAAGAATGGCAGTACCGGTGCGAACGAGGCCATGCCCAAAGCCTACAAGGCGTACTACTTGAGAACAAACAAGAACCGGAAGACCTTTAAGTTCCAGCTCGTCCGACACGGGCAGGGCGCGCTCGCGGCGCTGGCGAAGCTCGAAACAAAGGACAAAGAACGAGCGCAAGCCCGGGGCGGTTCTGAGCGCGGCAACGCCCACGGCCGGCGACGCATGGCGCGCGCGGCGAGATGTTCGATGAACAAGACCTACCAACTCAAGCAGGTAGCAGTCGGGGAGCCTGCGCAGCGGCCGCGGTTGGCGCGTCTATCCTCGGTGCTGCGGTTGGAGAAAGCCGATCGGCTAAAGGTCATTCGACCCGCCAACAGTCGCTTCAAGTCCCTATTGGACTATCGTACCTACTTCCTGATCCGACGTGATCTGTCTCTGCCCCCCACCCTATCGGAGAAAACCCATAAGATGAACCGCCGCCTGGACGGCGCATTCCAAGGGCAAGAGCCGTTTACGGGCACCAGCCCCC
>ENA-ORXC01000720-ORXC01000720.1-marine-metagenome-genome-assembly--contig:-NODE-720-length-21894-cov-3.284365_pt1 | contig 21894 bp, 22 predicted proteins | sample MGYA00237865_ERZ511478 | MGnify/ENA metagenome assembly ERZ511478
AGAAAAAAAACGTTCACTGAATGGTACCATGAAAAAAGTTCATGCTCACGGCATGAACTTTTTTCCTTATTAATAATAACTTTTCCGATCAGCTTTACGAGGAAGCTTCTTTGCTTCTTTTTGTTCTTCCTCATCGATCACACCGCTCTGATACGATTCACTTAGCTGTTGGTGAACAGCCATTTCACCACTTTCATCATAAATCAATTCCTTCTTCTTATCAGTCATCACGTAGCCTCCTGTCGTTTCAGTCTTGCTTTCGTATTCTTTCCAACAACAGGACGGTTTACTTATCGATTGAGGATTAATTCAAAACAAGTGAGGAAATTCATAACAAAAGATAACTTATGTATCGAGTCTGAGTGCAATTAGAAGGAATAAGCAGTTATTTACGAAGCTCTCGCACAATATGAGGGAGCTCTGGGATTAATAACTTAGACATCGCTAATTTCACAGCACCTGAAGAACCCGGCATAGCAAAGATGGCCGTTTCCTTTGCAACCCCTCCAATGGCTCTGCTTAGCATAGCTGGCGTGCCAATATCATCTGTATAGCTAATCATACGAAACAGCTCACCAAACCCAGCTAGCTCCTTCTCAAGCACTCCTTCAACAACTTCATAGGTGACATCTCTTTTAGAAATGCCCGTTCCTCCATTTAATAAAACAGCATCCACATCACTAGCAGCAATCCCTCGCTGAATGGCCGACCGAATTTCCTCTTGATCATCTTTTACAATGGTTCGCTCGATCACCTTATGACCTTTTTCTTCTAGTAGAGAGGAAATGATTTTTCCGCTTTTATCTGTTTCGTTTGTTCTTGTGTCACTGACAGTGATAATCAAACAGTAAATAACTGCCGGCGCACTGGATTTATGTTCACTAAAGCTCATTTCCATACTCCTCTCTAAGTTCATTTAGAAAACGTTTCTCATAGAACTTATGAGCGATTTCACTGACTGACCGAGTAAATCGATAGTTCACGGCTGCTCCAATCGCTATGCCAAGAATCGGAATTCCTTGAATCATTTTTTTCCGTAGCATCATTAGTACGGTACCTTTTATCATTTGCTTCATCGGACCCTGTAACCAGTTGGCATCAGCAATTCCTTCAGGACCTTCATAAAAATATGGATGTGCCTGCTCTTGCTTTACTTCTTGCTCTAATTCTCGCCAGGCTCGCTCTTGTAAACCTTTAGGAAGAGTAGCCATGTGGAAAACTTTAAGGGCTATCATCATTTCAGAAGGGTAATTGACAGGGTAACCATAAGTCATTGCAATAAGCTGTACCGTTCGTAGGTTAATGGCAAGCACCGCTGGTAAATCAAGACCTAATAATAAAAAACTTCCCGTACCTGCAAGTCCCCCTTGCGCAAATGAAACCATTCGCTGTCGCGCAATTTGTTGATCAGCAATATAGACAAGCTGATCAACAGACAAGTTCTTCATATCCTGAATTTGTTCGATCTCTGGATGAAACAAGCGTGCATCGGTTAAGAGTCGATGACTGGCATCGACCTGAGATTGTGAATTTTGTATAAGCGAATGCATATGAAAAAGCGCCGAGTCCATTACGGCATACAAACGTGTTTTAGCTTTAGAATCCAGCTGATTGAGCTGGTGGTTATACAACTTGTGAAATGTTCGCTCTATGTCAGTTGCTTCATGCGCAAAATGCTCTTCTTCCCATAAATGAATGACCGTCATTCTTTTTTGTTCTCTTTCTGTCCACACCAATTGAAATCGCTCCCTTCAACCCCTTTCCTATATTGTATCTTTTCCCTTCAAAAACTTCCAACAAAGGTGAAAGAAGGACACAAAAAAGAGCACCCTTTTCGGGTGCTCTTGATTTATTTAGAAAGTCGAACAGTATCTCGTGCAATCACAACTTCTTCATTTGTTGGGATAATCATAACTTTTACAGGTGAGTGAGGATAGTTAATAAAAGCTTCTTTCCCTTTCACCTTGTTTAGAGCTGGATCCCAGTAAACGCCCATAAATTCAAGGCCACGTAACACCCGTGCACGAACCGCGTCACTATTTTCACCGATACCTGCTGTGAAAATAATCGCGTCTAGTCCTGACATACGCGCAGCGTAAGACCCAATGTATTTATGAATGCGAGAAGTAAATACTTCAAGGGCAAGTTCAGCACGTTCGTTTCCAGCTTCGGCTTTACTTGTGATATCGCGAAGATCACTTGAGAAACCAGATACACCAAGAAGACCACTTTTCTTATTCAACGTGTTCATTACTTCTTCTGCAGTTTGGCCTGTTTTTTCCATAATAAATGGAATTAAGGCAGGGTCGATATTTCCAGAACGAGTTCCCATCGTTACACCAGCTAGTGGTGTAAAGCCCATGGAAGTATCGATTGACTTTCCACCTTCAATTGCTGCAATACTTGCCCCGTTACCAAGGTGACAAGAAAGGATACGCAATTGATCAAGCGGACGACCAAGCATTTCTGCAGCACGCTCTGAGACATACTTGTGAGAAGTACCATGGAAACCGTACTTACGAACACCATAATCTTCATAATATTCGTAAGGTAAGCTATATAAGTAAGATTGCTCTGGCATTGACTGGTGGAAAGCTGTATCAAATACGGCTACAGATGGAACCTCTGGCAAAATCTCGCGGAACGCACGAATACCTACAAGGTTTGCAGGGTTATGCAAAGGCGCAAGCTCTGATACTTCTTCAATTCCAGCAAGTACTTCATCTGTAATCATTGCAGAGTCATTAAATTTCTCTCCACCATGAACAACGCGATGGCCAACACCTTCAATTTCATCATAAGAAGAAATAATAGAAAAGCTAATCAGCTTGTCCAAAAGCATTTTTACTGCTACTGCGTGATCAGGGATGTTTGTAATTTCTTCATTCTTTTCACCGTTCACTTCTATTGTAAAGATGGCGTCATCAAGGCCGATTCTCTCCACGAGTCCTTTTGTGATAACAGTTTCTTCCGGCATATTTAAAAGTTGAAACTTCAACGAAGAACTACCGGCGTTGATTGCGATTATTTTCGCCATATGTGACAGCTCCTTTAATTCAATAAAATTAGAATACGACACGAAAATAGAAGGGTAATCCCCCTTCTATCTTTAGCACTCTTATTATTTAAACACCGACCATTACTTTATTCAAGGTGAAAACCGCTTACATTCAAGTATTCCGTCAATTCAGATTTGTAAACGTTTCACTTCTGTTATGAAAGCTGTGAAAACCACCCATTGATCTGTTGCATCATGTTCAGCATCGCTTCACGATTTGAGAACGATGGAAGTTTTGCCATCATCACTTGCTTTGGTTTTAACGTATGTTCTCCTTTTTTCTGAGTAACGAGGATGCTTTTGGCCTGTGATTCATTCGCAAACAAGCTAGTTGGCAATTGAATAATTCCATGGATAACAGAGCGGTCGTTGAGCAAATCCCTTACTTGCTTTGCGCCATCATCTCCAAAGAGAAAGTTTGGAATCATAAAGAAAAGCATACCAGAGTCTTCCGTCATGTTTAAACTTTGTTCGATCAAGAGATGATGAACATAAGACATTCCCTCTTCCGCTTTTAACTCATATTTCGCAGCTGCCTCTTCGTGTGGGTAATACCCGACAGGTAAATCTGTCACCACCGTATTTACTTGAGGAATGTAGAGTGGCTTCACACTATCCTGGTGAAGAAATTCCACCTGATGCTTTTGCAAGTTAGCATTAACAAATCCCAGGTGCAAAAGTAGATCGTCGGGTTCAACACCATACGCTTCTACGTTCTCTCCATCCAATTGATTGAGGACTGACGTTAGCAAATTCCCAGTACCAACAGCAGGATCAAGAATCTTCATGTTATCAAGATTTAGAACCTCTTTATATTTTTTTACAAGATACCCAATTAAATGCGCCACACTATCTGGCGTCATTGCATGGTGTGGTTGAATACCTTTTTTCATTCCTTTAAGCAGGGCCAGTTGGATCCCTTTCCGCACAGTTTCTTGTTCCGCTCCATCAAGACTACATAAGTCATACAGATTTTTTAGACGCACAACCGTATCAGCATCTAGTTCTTCTTGAAGGACTTTATTTTCAAATATATTTAAACCTGTCTCGACAAGTGCTTCAAGATAAGACATCTCTAACTTATTTTGAATGACAAGTGTTGATTCGTCTAACACGTTATATAGATTTTCTACAGTTAATTCGGACATTAATCGGCCTCCTATCAGTTCGCCGTCTCTATTGTAAACAGTCTTGACTTCTTTCGCAACAATGATAGATGAGAAACCAACGTCTTCTTTCCGTGAAACTAGCTAAAACGTAATCGCCTAACGTGTAAAAAAGGACTTCGATGAAGTCATCGAAGTCCTTTTCGTAGGAGATGTATTATTCCGCTTGTTTTGCAGCATTTAGAGCAGCATCATAATCAGGATGATTAGTAGCTTCACTCACGTACTCTGTGTGCACAACCTCACCGTTACGATTCACAACAAACACAGCTCTTGCTAGCAAACGCAGTTCCTGCATAGCTACGCCAAATGCTTTACCAAATGAAAGGTCTCGATGATCAGATAAGGTAATCGCATCCTCAATACCAGCCGCACCACACCAGCGTTTTTGAGCAAATGGAAGATCGGCACTAATGGTTAATACTTTTACGTTGTTAAGTTTTGCGGCTTCTTCATTGAATTTACGTGTTTGAGCATCACAAACACCTGTATCAAGAGATGGTACAACACTAATAAGACGAGTACCTGGATAATCTTCAAGCGTCTTTTCAGATAGATCATTTGCAAGCACAGTAAAATCAGGAGCCTTGTCACCAACTTTTACTTCTTCACCTAAAAGCGTCATTGGCGTTTCTTTAAATGTAATGTTAGCCATGTTCATACCTCCTTTATCATTGGTCGTATGTACGACTAACTTCATCATATAGGTGTAACCACTAGATTTCAAGAAATCAGCAGTAGCTACAAAAAAAAAGCTACCTCATTATAAAGTAGCTTAAAAATCGAGATCTTGCTTATTGTCATCTTGATGTCTTTGCTGTCCCCGGAAAAGATGTTTGGATTGAGAGCTTTGTCTTGATGATCCTGAACCGTTTTGTTGACCTTGTTGACTTTTTTGGTTTTTATTCCCATTCGAGTTCTGATTCATATTTTGAAGGATGCTTTGTACCTTTTCAATAGCCTGTGGTGCAAGGTCAAGTAGTCTCTCGTAAAGATGAGTTGTATTGTCCAGATGAATCATTTTTATATCCCCTGCACTGACGATTAGAAAAGCAATGGGGGTAATGGAAACTCCTCCACCACTTCCGCCGCCAAATGGCTCCCCTTTACTTTGGCCCTGCTGGTTGGACTGTTGTTTCAACATGAATTCACTACCACCAGCAGCAAATCCAAATCCAACCTTTGAAACCGTCAAAATAACACTCCCATCTGGAGTTTCGACCGGATCACCAATAATGGTGTTTACATCGATCATATCTTTCAAATTTTCCATTGCCGTTTGCATTAATCCCTCAATTGGATGTTCAGACATGTGTTTTCCTCCTTCACTTCCTAAACCGCTAAGCCTCCTGTAACTTTTTCTGAGACTTCATCAATTTAATTACCGCGATCATAGCATGCCCCAGTTTGAACGTAATCATGCATTTCATATAAGTTTGAATTGTTTTCATTTCATAGATTGGCGTGACAATAAGTTGAGGAATTGTTTGAAGATTTGAGTAGTGTGATAGAAGCGTAAAAATCGCTACCTTCGCATTCATTACAATTTCAGCAAAGACAGCTGTATTGGCAGCATTCCCCGCCCCGAAATTGGTTTCCCATTGAACATTTTTAAAACGTACTCGTTTCAAGAAAAATAAGAACGACTTCCTGGCACGAAATGCTTTCTTTAATACCTGAACCAATTCCTTCGTTTCACCTTTAAGCCCTTTTTCTTTCTTCTTCTTTTTTACAGTTTCTTCCCCCTCTTCAAATAACTCGATTAAGGGAATAGTCGTTTCGTAGACGACAAGTCCAAAAAGCGCTCTCACAGCTATCTGAAGTTCCTCCACCGTTGAAGAATGTTCCATAATCACCGTTACTCTTACAGTCGAAAAAATAATAAGAGGTAAGGATGCGATGATTAAGAGTAAAAGAATAGCAGCGATCGCAATAATCACTAAACATCTCTCTCCTTTTATTTTTTTGTAAGAGACCAAAAAAATTAGAGTATAAAATAAACCTGCCCAAAATGGGCAGGTTTATTCAATATGAGATTTTATTTTTCATGTACAACAGTCGTCTCAGCAAACAAATCATGAATGCCCTGTTTCTTTTTTGTGAAGGCCACGACAAGAAAACCTACAAATAAAATCGTCTTGCTTATAAAACGACCAATTCCTTCTCTAAAAATAACGGTCCCCCAGGTTAACTTCGTCTTATCAAGGGACGCTACCTTTAATCCGAAAAGCATTTTCCCAAGTGTCTGAGACAAAAATTTTGTCATTAAAATAAAATACATATAATAAACAATTCCTGTTAGAATGGCCTGCAAAGGTAAAATGGCCGGTTCTGTTGCTGGTAAGTCAAATCCTCTTATTAGAGGTGTGATCAGAATTCCATTCAAACTTGCTACCACAATAATGTCAACTAAATATGCCCAAAAACGCATCCAGAAGCCCGCATAACGTACGTGCCTCGCTTCTGTGTCTATCGATGCGGGAGGGGCAGTCATACTCATTGTTTCGTCCATTCTGCCTGCCTCCTTATTCAGAATATAAATACATTAACTCAGGGGATTGGGGTGTTGATAGAAGCTGCTGAATGCCTAAAAGATCTTTGTCGGGCCCCATGAGTTTTGCAGCTGTCATTTCAAATAAAGAATTAAAACCAAGGTTTTGCTTATATTGAACAACTTGTAGCTTGTTATCTCCAAGATCTTTCTTCATCCCTTCAATTGTATCTTCTAAATTACCAAGATCATCTACAAGGTTCACTTCTTTCGCTTGTCTTCCATCGTATATTCTACCGTCAGCAAGTTCACGGACTTTGCTTTCGTCTATTCCTCTACCTTCACTCACGACCCGAACAAATTGATCATATGAGTTATCAATCATTGATTGTAAAATCTCTCGCTCTTCTTCGGTCATTTCTCGGCTCGGTGACATGATATCTTTATGAGGACCGCTCTTAATCGTCTCCCACTTCACACCAACTTTTTCAGCTAATTCTGCATAATTCATTGATTGCATGATTACCCCAATTGAACCTGTAATTGTAGAAGGACTTGCTACAATTTTATCTGTAGGAGCAGAAATGTAATAACCCGCCGAAGCTGTCATACTTCCCATTGAAGCGTAGATCGGTTTATCCGTTTTTTCTTTGATCTCCAAAAGTTTATCGTGAATCTCTTCACTTTCTACAACACCACCGCCTGGCGTATTTAGCCTTAAGATAATCCCTTTGACGCTCTTATCTTCTGCAGCATGCTCTAACCGTTTCATAAATATATCGTGATTGTATCCTGCCTGCGGTAGGAAGCTAGTATTCGTTCCTGTATCTTGAATAACACCTTCCACATTAAGAACGGCGATTTTATTCGAGCTGCTCCCTTCTTCAATAACCGTCTCAGCAAATTGGTCTGTCGTATTCATTTCTTCTTGCCAACCGCCAAATGCCAGACTTGAAACAAAATTAAAACCAAGTGATACGATGATGAGAACTACTGTAATACCTAATGCAATCCATCGTTTTCCATTCATAGTAAGCCTCCTCTATATCCTGATGCTATCTTATGTACGATGAGACCAAGTTATTGGTTTCATATTTTTGAGAATACCATACAAAATAAGGAAGCGCACTTCCTAAACGTACGGAAACAAATTTAGTACAATTCTATTGGATAGAATAAGTACTGTTCTTCTCTCACCATTTTAAAATCGTTTTACGCCTTCTAAAGGGAATTAAATTCAATTTTTTCTTTTTTCTAAAAAGAGAGAGTGTTAAAGTAAAAAGGACTAACAGTTGGACAAGGAGGAATTCAAATGCCAAATCGACGTAATTTGTTTTTTTTCTACAAGCAGACAAAAGAAATCCAGGAAAAAGTAGAACCTTTGAAGGCACTGGCAGAAAAAAATGATTTTCATATTGTAGAAAGTCCTGAAGAGGCGAGCATTATCGCTAGTATCGGGGGAGACGGAGCTTTTCTTCAAGCGGTCAGAAAAACAGGCTTTCGTGAAGATTGTCTCTATGTCGGTATTTCTACGGGCGAGCTAGGGTTTTATTGTGATTTCCACATCGACAACATCCAAAATATGGTGGATGACATTTTATCAGAAGGTATTGAAGTACGTCGTTATCCGACAATAGAAGTAAGGGTAAACAACGAATCCTCTTTCTATTGCTTGAATGAATGCACCATTCGATCATCAATTATTAAAACACTTGCTATGGAGGTATACGTAGAAGATTTTCACTTTGAAACGTTTCGGGGAGATGGCCTCATTGTTTCCACCCCAACAGGAAGTACGGCATATAATAAATCCGTTAATGGTGCTGTGGTAGATCCTAAACTTGCTTGTATGCAAGTAAGCGAACTTGCTTCACTTAACAATAATCATTACCGTACGCTTGGCTCTCCATTTTTATTAAGTGATGAGAGAACGCTTACGCTTCAAGTCATTCAAGATGGCAATGACTATCCAGTTATCGGTATCGATAATGAAGCGATGAGCATACAACATGCTAAAGAAATTCAAATCCATATCCCAGAAAAACGCATCAAAACTGTTAAGCTTAAAAACAATTCTTTTTGGCATAAAGTGCAAAGAAGTTTTCTTTAAGGAAAAGCGCCGCAAACTATGCGGCGCTTTTGTATTGGTTTAAAGTCGATTAAGACAAATTAGATTTTTTCATATACAACCGTTTCATCCACAACTGTCATGACCGGTTTTGTTTCAAGTATAATGGCTGGATCACATTGAAAAATATCACGATCTAAAACTGTAAAATCCGCAACAAAGTTCTCTTTAATCATACCTCTCTCATGCTCTCTTCCAATAGCAAACGCACTGCCTTTTGTAAAAAGAGAGACGCTCTCAAACACCGACAATTTTTGTTCAGGATAGTACCCACCATGAGATTCTTCAGGACGTTTCCGTGTAACAGCTGCATGAATACCTAGTAATGGATTGACAGGTTCAATTGGCGCATCTGATCCACCTGCAATGGGAACTCCACTTTCAAGAAGGGTTTTCCATGCAAAGGACATTCCCATTCTACCTTCTCCAAGACGTTCAATAACCCACGGAAAGTCTGATGCGACAAATCTTGGCTGGATATCGAGAATAACTGAAAGCTCTTTTAATCGCTTTAACAAATCTTCACGCATTACTTGAGTATGAATCAGACGATCTCTCAAACCGAATGGAGCAGGGTACTGTTCAATGGCTTCAATGGCATATTCAAGAGCCAAATCACCAATGACATGAATGGCCACAGGCATATCATGCGACCTCGCTTTCTTTACAAGTTCAGTCAGCCCTTCAATGCTGTGAATGGCAACTCCTGACGTGTCAGGGGAATCATTGTATGGATGGCTTAACAATGCCGTACGTCCTCCCAGTGCCCCATCAGCAAAGATCTTCATTGCACCAAGTTCAACATAGTTCGTTCCATCGCCAAAGCCCAGCCCCTGTTTTCGCATGTCTTCGATAACTTCGTGATGAACGAGTAGATTCGCTCTGAATTTGCGCTGACCATTGATCACATTCAAAAAGGTTTCGTACGTACGCGTAAATCCACCGTAATAGTTTAAATCTTCACTATGACCACCTGTCACTCCTTGTGCAACAAGATCATCTACTGAACACGAGAGTGCTTTTTCGAGAAACTCGATGCTTGCCTCAGGCATCGCATTCTTAACTAATTCCTGTGCACGGTCAAGTAAATATCCAGTTGCTCTGCCGTTACTATCACGCATAATCACGCCACCTTCAGGATCAGGCGTATCATCCGTAATTCCCGCAAGATCGAGCGCAATAGAGTTAGCAAGAATCGCATGTCGACATACTCTTGTTAGCATCATCGGATGATTTGGCGCAATCTCATCCAACTCGTCACGATGAAAGATTTTTCGATCCTGAAAGTTGTTTTCATTCCAACCTTCTCCAATCACCCATTCAAATGGGGCAATTTCATCTACTTTTTTTTCAAGGAGACGTTTCATTTCTTCTGCAGAAGCAGCTTCCGATAAATTAAGGCGAAGGAGCTTTTCCCCGTGCCCAATCATATGAAGATGACTATCGACAAATCCAGGAATCATCACATTCCCTTTCAAATCATACTGTGTCGTCATTTCTTTTCCGAACATCGAGGTAAGTTCTGATTTAGACCCGACCTTTTTTATTCGGCCATTTTCTGTATAAACAGCTTCTACTGTTTCATTTTCATGTTCAAGCGTATAGATCTTTCCACCAAACCAAAGCGTTCCCACTGATGTTCTCCCCTTTATGCGATTTGTGAGCTTATTGTATCATTCCTATTATAAACTGTGAATCTTCTGGTTTTTCTTCAAACTCTTGGTTGATTTTTCAATCATGATACAATAAGAATATCTAAGAGAAAGTGCAAGACAATTGTTGAAGGTGAGGAAATCACGTTGAAGAAGAAGATTTTATTTACAGGCGGTGGATCAGCCGGACACGTTACCGTTAATTTAGCTCTTATCCCCCGTTTCTTAGAAGAAGATTGGGATATCCATTATATCGGATCTGAAAAAGGGATTGAACGTCAGCTTATTGAACCCGTTAAAGGCGTTACGTATCATCACGTTGCAACCGGAAAGTTAAGAAGATATTTTGACTGGAATAACTTTAAAGATCCTTTTAAAGTCATTAAAGGCGTTGGAGAAGCTTTCTCTATTATTAAACGAGAAAAACCATCTGTTATTTTCTCAAAAGGTGGATTTGTTTCTGTCCCGGTTGTGATTGCCGGTAAAATGAACGGAGTACCTGTCATTATTCACGAATCTGATTTAACTCCCGGCCTTGCTAACAAAGTAGCAATTCCTTTCGCATCAAAAGTCTGCACCACTTTTCCAGAAACTGTGAAACACCTTCCTGAAAATAAAGCAGAATACATTGGGGCTGTGGTCCGAGATGAATTAAAAAGCGGAAACCGATCAAAAGGACTCTCATTCGCTGAATTTAGTGGAACAAAACCAGTAATGCTTATTATGGGAGGTAGTCTAGGAGCAAAGCGGATCAACGAATCGGTTCGTAACCAGCTCAATCAGTTGCTCCAAACATTCGATATCCTTCACCTTACAGGTAAAGGGCAGGTTGATGAGTCACTTCAAATGAAAGGTTACAAACAATTTGAATATGTAACAGATGAACTTCCTGATTTATTAGCAATGGCGGACTTAATCGTTTCTAGGGCTGGATCGAATTCAATCTTTGAATTTCTTGCGCTAAAGAAACCAATGCTGCTCATTCCACTATCGAGAGCAGCGAGTAGAGGTGACCAAATCTTAAATGCTCAATCATTTCAAAAATCGGGCTATGCTAACGTTTTGTTAGAAGAAGATTTAACTGACGCTTCTTTCTTAAGATTAGTACGCGAAACTTATGAGAAACGGTCAACTTACTTAAAAGCAATGGAGCAAGATAATGCCGGAGATCAAGCGAATAAAATCGAGTCATTGATTAAAAGCATCGCAAAATAAGAAGAAGAGGACCAAAAAATGGTCCTCTTCTTTTACTTACCTATAAGATCTGTTGTCTTATTTTATGAAGCTCCCTGCGTTTCTTTTTGTCGGAGTTCAATTCTTCTTATCTTTCCAGACGTGGTCTTTGGAAGTTCTTCAATAAATTCAATCTTACGGGGGTATTTGTACGGCGCCGTCAGCTGTTTCACATGATCTTGAAGTTCACGAGTTAACGCATCACCTGCCTGACTCGCATCTTTTAATACAATATATGCTTTAACAATATTCCCTCTTACTTCATCCGGACTTGCCACGACGGCACACTCCTGAACAGCTGGATGCTTAACGAGAGCATCTTCCACTTCAAAAGGTCCAATGGTATATCCAGAACTAATAATAATATCATCACCTCTCCCCTCAAACCAGAAGTAGCCATCGTCATCTTTGGACGCCTTATCCCCTGTTAAATAATAATCCCCTCTATATGCCATCTGTGTACGCTCTTGATCTTGATAGTACTTTTTGAAAAGAGCTGGCACATCTTTATGCACGGCAATATCGCCAACTTCCCCAACTTGAACCGGCTCTCCCTCTTCATTGATAATTTCCACCTGGTTTCCTGGGGTTGGTTTCCCCATTGACCCTGGTTTTACTTCCATTCCTTTTAGAATACCAACAAGCAACGTATTTTCCGTTTGACCGTAACCGTCTCTTACATCGATTTTAAAATACTTTCTAAACGTATCAATAACCTCACGATTAAGAGGTTCTCCCGCTGAAACGGCACTTCGAAGCACGGGAAGGTTGTAGCGATCCAAACCATCTACTTTTGCCATTAATCGGTATTCTGTCGGAGTACAACAAAGAACATTTATGTCATATTTGGAAAGGAAACCAAGATATGCTTCAGGATCAAATTTACCACTGTATAAGAATCCAGTAGCTCCACTGCCTAACGTAGCAACAAATGGACTCCATATCCACTTCTGCCAACCAGGTCCTGCTGTTGCCCAAACGTTATCACCTTCTTGAATATCAAGCCAGGATGCAGAAGTGGTTCTTAAATGAGCATACGCCCAACCATGACTATGCACAACGCCTTTTGGATTACCAGTGGTACCTGACGTATAGGAAAGGAATGCCATATCATCACGCAATGTGTTAACGCCCTCGAAAGAAGCGCTTTCATTTTCGGATTGTTGAAGTAATGGAAGCCACCCCTTTGTTTCTATCCCGACACTGAACTTATATTTCAGTGATGGCGCATCACTTTCTACCCCTGCAAATGCTTCAATTAATTGCGATTCACAAATAACCGCCTTTGCTTCAGCATGATTTATTCGGTATACCAGATCCTTCTTCCGTAACATTTCCGAGGAAGGAATGACGACAAGGCCAGCTTTTAGACATGCAATGTAGACAGCATATGTATCAATAAGCCGAGGCATCATAATTAATACGCGATCTTGCGGTGCTAATCCTCCACTTGTTAAAGCACCGGCAATGCGGTTCGCCTTTTCAAATAATTGCTTATATGTAATTTCCTGCTCGTCACCTTGATCGCTTCGCCATTTTAAAGCAACCTTGTCTTCATTAGAAACAAATCGTTCCATTTCACTTGTTAAATTATAATATTCTGGTGCAATTAAATCTTGCATTGTGTGCCTCCTCTATTATGTAATAGTTACATTATACACAAAAGTATGAAAGTTTTGAATCTAATCTAACGAAAACATCCGCACATATAACGCTGCTATAGATCAACAAAAAAGAGGAAGATGCTGATGCATCTTCCTCTGAGCCAATTTATTGAATTATTTGGAATATCCTCCGAACTGTTGTTCAGACTGCTGAACAAGACGCTTTGTGATCTCGCCACCAACTGACCCGTTTGAACGTGAAGTTGAATCAGGACCAAGATTCACGCCAAATTCAGAAGCAATTTCATATTTCATTTGATCTAGAGCTTGCTGTACACCTGGAACTACAAGGTTGTTTGAACTGTTGTTTGCCATGAGTTAATCACCTCCTTGCTCATATCATGTGATAGACAAGAAGGTGCTATCCTTAATAACTTATGGCATTGGGGTAAAATGCTGGAAGTCTAAAGCAATTCATCAAAAGAATCGTCTTTTTCTTTAATGAGGATCGTTTCAACACCATTTACCGCTTCCTCAACAAGTTCATCAATTGGCAAGTATTGTTCAAATTTATTCGCATGCTCACGTTTCGGCTTTGTTTTTGGAGCTTCAGGCAAGAATACCGTACAACAGTCTTCGTAAGGGCGAATCGAGATGTCATACAAATCAATCTCTCTTGAAATTCTCATAATTTCAATTTTATCCATCGAAATAAGTGGCCTTAATACCGGGTAGTTTGTTACCTCGTTAATCGTATTCATACTCTGAATCGTTTGACTCGCAACCTGGCCAAGACTTTCTCCTGTCGCAATGGCCAAAGCATTATTTTTCTCAGCAAGTTTTTCTGTAATGCGCATCATCATTCTTCTCATAATCGTCATGCTATAGTTATCTGGCATTTCCTTTTGAATCGCCTTTTGCGTATTTGTAAACGGAACGATATGAAGGCGAATATCCCCACCATAACGGGACAGAACTTTTACAAGATCCTCCACTTTTTGTCTCGAACGTTCACTTGTAAAAGGAGGACTGTGAAAATGAACAGCCTCAACTTTTACGCCTCGTTTCATTGTAAGATAGCCTGCAACAGGACTATCAATGCCACCAGACAGCATTAGCATCACTTTATTGTCTTGTACAGTTGGCAACCCACCTGCACCTTCGGAATTATTGCAGCTAAGATAAGCGCCATCTTGCTTCACTTCTACTTTCAATTCCATATCAGGATGGTGTACATCAACAGTCAATTTCTCTGTGTTACTTAATACATATCCTCCAATATCACGGTTCATATCCTGCGATCGGTGCGGAAACTGTTTGAATGGCCTTCTAACCGTTACCTTAAACGTCATACTTTCGTTGCCCATTTGATCTTTCACTAGCTGTAAGGCTTTTTCTTTAATCAAATCAATATCGTGGTCTGTTTTTATTGCCACACTTAAAGAATGGATCCCAAAAATTGTTTTAAGTTTCATTAAAATTGGTTCTGGGTCCTCGTCATTAAGTTTAACAATCATTCGATCAAAAGATTGATGTACTTCAATTGCCGGGTAATCCGACAATACTTGCTTCACTCTTTTTTTCAAAGATGTAATAAAACCTTTTCTATTTTTTCCTTTAAGAGAAATTTCACCGTAGCGAAGGATGATGTGATCATACATAGCTATTACCTCATTACTTGTTTTAGTTTTGGTACTTCAGTTTGCAATTCGTTTAGAAATATATCAATTTGCTCTTTAGTCGTTTCAAAAGAAAGACTAATTCGAATAGCAGATCTTGCTCGTATCGTGGTTAAACCAACTGCCGCTAATACATGGCTTATTTCAGCCGTTTTTGATGAACATGCGGAACGCGTAGAAACATAAATTTCTTTTTCCTCGAGCGCATGGATTAATACTTCAGGTTTAATACCTGGAACTGAAAAATTCACAATATGTGGAGCACCAGACATTGAACTATTTAGCTCAATTCCCTCGATTATTGATAGCTCTGCAAACACATGCGTTCTTATAGTTTCCAGCATTCGTTTTTGAGTTTTTGCTCTATTTAAATACAAGCGAAGAGCCTTTGCCATTGCAACAATTCCCGGGCCATTTTCTGTACCGGAGCGAATTTCCCTTTCCTGTCCTCCACCCGAGAGGAGTGGAAGCAAAGTGATCTTCTCTCGTTTAATTAATAAACCATTTCCTTTAAGACCGTGAAATTTATGAGCTGAGTACGAAATCAAATCGGCCTGAACATCATTAAAATCAAGTGGTACTTTTCCAATCCCCTGGACATCATCAATATGAAAAAGGGCACGTGACTTCTGCTTAATAAGATGTCCGATCTCTTTAATAGGTTGAATGGAGCCCAGTTCATTATTCACATGCATAATGGAAACAAGAATGGTATCAGGAGTGAGTGCTTTTTTTAGCTCATCTAAAGATACCTTCCCATCTTGATCAACTGGCAAATAGGTTACTGAAAATCCTAATAATTCAAGTTGTCGAAATGCTTCTAAGGTAGAGGCATGTTCAATGCAACTAGTTATCAGATGCTTCCCCTGATTCAAGTACTGAAATGCTGTTCCTTTGATAGCGAGATTATTACTTTCTGTTCCACCTGAAGTAAATATAACTTCATTTATTTTAACGTGCAATAACTCTGCAATGCTTGACCTTGCTTGGCGAAGTAACCTTTCTGCCTCTCCTCCTTTTCGGTGAAGAGAAGAAGGATTTGCAAAAAACTTTTCAGACGCTGTACGAAAAGCATCGAGCGCTTCGTTATACGGCTTCGTAGTAGCACTATTATCCAAATAAATCATATTATGACACCTTCAGTCATCTTTTATTTCCAACTAATAATCTTACCATAGGTTAAAGTAATTACCAAATCAACTATTCTATCTTGAAGAGAAGGAACGATAGGATTAAAACCTTTTCACCTATGGTTGATATTACCAAAGTCGCTTTATTCCATATGCGAACAGAAGGAATATAGTCAGAATATTTAATCATTAAAAGAAACGTTATGATTTGTCGATTAATTGTGTTAATATGAAGTCCGAAAATTAGGACATGTTAAACAGTTGATTCAGGAGGCAATTATGAAACTAAAATTATCGAATAAAGACACATTGACGATCGGATTAATGCTATTTGCGCTCTTCTTAGGAGCGGGAAATATGATCTTCCCTCCAGCGCTTGGAAACTCTGCAGGTGAAAACATTTGGATCGCCACAGCTGGCTTTCTTATTACAGGTGTTGGCTTACCACTTCTTGGCGTAACTGCTATTGGATTAACAGGTGGAAGTTTAAGGGATATCGCATCGAAGGTACATCCGCTATTTGGACTTATTTTCACTGCCATTCTCTACCTTGCAATCGGCCCATTCTTCGGAATACCGCGCACGGGTACTGTAGCTTTCGAGATCGGTGTTGTGCCATTTCTAAATGACTCAACAAACGTAAATGGATTGCCTTTATTTCTCTATACTCTTATTTTCTTCGGGTTAACATTCTGGTTATCATTAAACCCAACAAGGTTAGTGGATCGAGTCGGAAAAATACTAACCCCACTTTTAATTTTAGTTCTAGGTAGTCTTATTATTGGAGCATTTATAAATCCTCCTGGACCTTTATCTACGCCTGCACCTGAATATAAGAGCGGTGTGTTCTTTAAAGGCTTTATCGAAGGATATCTTACAATGGACGCTATTGCTGCCCTTGTATTCGGAATCGTTGTGATACAAGCTGTCGACGATAAAGGCGTCTCTGATCGTAAAAATGTTTCGATTGCTGTACTAAAAGCGGGCATTCTTGCAGCGATTGGATTAACGGCCATTTATCTTTCATTGGCGTATATCGGTGCAACAAGCACGAGCCTTGTTGGGTCCGCAGATAACGGGGGAGCGATATTATCAAGTATTGCTAGCTACTTATTTGGCTCATTAGGAACGCTTTTGCTTGGGGCAGCGATAACTTTCGCCTGCTTAACCACATCTGTAGGCCTCGTAACCGCCTGCGGAGAGTATTTTTCTAAAACATATCCAAAGCTTTCCTACAAAACTGTTATTCTAGTCGTTACGTTATTTAGTACATTCGTTGCGAATCTCGGTCTAACACAGCTCATTACGTTTACTTTACCTGTTTTAATCGCCATTTATCCCATCGCTATTGTTTTAATTTTTCTAACGTTTCTTGAGAATGCTTTTCCGATTCACCACTATGTTTATAGGGGAGCGATTATCTCAACAGTTATCATTAGCGTACCAAACGCTCTAGAAGGAGCGGGAATCACTTTGCCAGGTATGGGTATCATGCAAACACTGCCGCTTTATAGCGAAGGCGTAGGATGGGTTATCCCAGCGATTGTAGGTGCTGTGATTGGCCTCTTACTCTCCAGAACAACTAAACAAGCGTCGTAATTTAAGAACGCAGGCTATCCGCCTGCGTTCTTTCTTTTTGTTAAATGACCATTCATTGAAACGAGTCACCAGGAAGATCTTTCCAAAAAAAAAAAAAAACTCTCCTCGAAAGGAGAGCTACGATTCAACAGGTTCTCTTACATCATTTTTAAGATTTTGAAGCACCTGCGGATCTACTTTTTCAATTGCAGCTTCAGCTGTAGATAAGGCATCATCATACTCATATTGTCTAAAGTGATTTTCTGCTTTTTGTAGCAATTCATCCACACTTCGATGCTTCCCACGATACCGATTGCCAAACTGGATTAAGCGTTCCGTTAACACAGCGTCTTCGACAAGCTTCTTCGTAATTTCCGTGCTGTGCTCAACCGCACGTTCCGCGTCAGCTAACACTTCATTAATTTGATAGATATCCAGCGGTACGTCTGAAAGACGTTCACTTAATTCGATAATAATGTCTTCAGCTAGTTCATAGCCATCAAGATAAGACTCAGGTATGCCTGGTAAATTACTTAATTTCATCATTCTTCTAGATTCAATTAACTTCCTCTTTAGATCTTTAATCGTATCAAGTGCTTTAAGCTCATCTCGCCTAAGCATGTGCAAGTTTTCTTTTTGAATCTGCATTTCGTGATCAATCGTTGCAAGATCTTCTTTTAGAGAAAGCACTGACTCAGCAAGACTCGTATAAGCTTGTTGATTACCATCTACCGCTTCCCGAACAGCATTAAAGCGAATATGCATATCTGAAATTTTCAGTTCGATATCTTTTATCATGTTTAGTTCTTGTTCTTCTAACCGATAGCTTAGTTGAACAACGTTCGTTTCTTCCTGTAAATCCTGAAGATAAGAATTTGTTTTGAACAATTCATGTTCAATCTCTTCTACTTTTTCAGTAACGAGGTGCCTTGCATCTACCTCGGCTTCTAATTGGTCATATAGTCCTTCAATACTTCTTCGTACCGAATCGATTTCTGTTTTCATTTCTTGAACTTCGGTCTTCTCGATAGCAGATTCAAAACGTACGAGGTCTGATTCTACCTGCTCGATGTGATCCTGAATTTCCAGGTGATCCAGGACATAGCCTTCAGATGCCATCGCAGAAGTACCATCTTCAAGCTCTTTCAATTGAGCAGGTATTTGCGTATGAACTAAAGCAATTAATTCGGGTGTTACAACAATTTTATCCTGAACAGCTGCTAACCGTTCTTGAATTTCCATTAGTACACTTCTTGCCTCAAGGTAATTTCCTTCTTCTGTCAACTGTTCATAATGCTTAAGATTCTGCTTTAGCTCATCAAGCTCTGCATCAAGCGTTGGATAAGCCTTTCCAAGCGAACGGTTCTGAGATAATAGCCGTTGCTTTGCTTCCCTAAACACTTCTTGGACAGAAATAATGTCCGTTCGGTTTTGCTCTTCACTTGAAACAAGTTCATTGATATCTTCCAACATTAATTCAATTCGCTTTTCAATTTGCTCTAACCGTTCGCGCGTTTCAACGAGAGTCGCTTTCGCTTTTCGAAAGCGATACTTCTCTGCTGCTTCTTCTGTATCCATGAGCTGTTCTTCTAGATTAGGAAGTTTAACGGCAACAATTTCGTCCCATTCTTCACGCCACTTCTCAAATTTCTCTTCCGTTTGCCCTGACATTGTTAATCCCTTTACTCTCGAGATCTCATCAGTTACAGGTCTATTCAATATATCAATCTTCCATTCTTCTAGACGATCGATCTCATTGTATATTTTTCTTCTAGCAAAAGTGCCATATAATATGACGGCAACCAGTAAAATAATCGCAATGACAATATACTCCAACGGAAGCACCCCTTCTTCCACATCATCAATTTATGTATACATGCTAATTAAGCAGTCTAAATCATCAGATATAGATCTTTTATAAACAAATATGTAGGAAATTCATTAATGTTTTTATGATACCATGTAATTACCTCTTTGACTAAATAAATTCAATATTCGACAGCTAAAATCCTTGATTATATTATAAACTTTTTCATTTTTTGAAAGAAGGTGCTTTAGAATGAATATTTCATATGATGGACACATACACTCTCCTTTTTGTCCACACGGCTCCACTGATCAATTTGAAGAGTACGTAGAAGCAGCAATACAAGCAGGTTATAAAGGAATGACTTTTACGGAACATGCTCCCCTCCCTAAAACCTTTACTGATCCTGTTCCAGACAAAGACAGCGGGATGAAGTGGGGGGACGTTCATAGTTACTTTAATTCCATTCAACAACTGAAAGAAAAGTATAAGGGTTTAATTGAAATTAATAGCGGACTTGAAGTTGATTATATTGAGGGTTATGAGGAAGAGACGAGACAATTACTTGATTCAGTTGGTCCACTTCTAGATGACGCCATTCTTTCCGTCCACTTTATCAAACACGGCGACTTCTATACATGCCTGGACTATAGCCCAGAAGCATTCAATGACTTGATCCAAGCGTTAGGTTCGGTTGAAATGGTTCATAAAAAATATTATGAAACTGTGCTAAAGTCCATTAAATCCAATTTAGGAAATTACAAGCCTACTCGTATAGGACATATGACACTTGCAAATAAATTCCAGAAAAAATATCCGGTTAAAAATGATTTTCAAAGTGAAATAGCTACTATTCTTATTGCGATTAAAGATCACAACTATTCTCTTGATTACAATGGTGCTGGTACAGTGAAACCACTTTGCGAAGAAACCTATCCAAGCGATGAAGTCGTCAAAGAAGCGTTAAAACGAGAAATCCCTCTCGTCTATGGCTCAGATGCCCATAGTGCAAAAGGGATTGGTCAGGGAGCAGATCGGCTGATCACTCATTTGCTCCAAAAGCCAAATATAATCAACCATTCATAACAAGCGGGCGCTCGTCCCACTTCTTCTCTTTACAAACAGTTAACTGAATCCACTGATATAACTGCTTGTTATATTTTTCAATAAAATAACGTTCATTCGGTTGAATATGATGCACTTCGAGAATATATTGAGGGTGTAAAAAAGGCATCGAAAGCATTCCTTTCATTTGCATCACAATATAATCAATGGGTTGAGGGCGAAACTCTTTTCTCGCAAAACCCACTTCTAAAATCCTAGTGAAATAATACTTTTCTTTCGCCAGATAAGTGGTCATAATTTCACGAACAAGAACAGAATCGAATGTGATCTCTCTGTGTACAAATCGAGCTAACTGTCTATTCAAATACTGATATTCCATCACACGCTCAATTGCGTCAATAAGACATGTTTTTGCTGAGTGCCCTTCAAGCTGTTGATATGCAGCTTCAATCTCTTTTACATATCCTTCAAGAAAAGAAGTCATTAAAAACTCAGCTAATCCTTTTTTTCCATTAAAGTAATAAGAGATTAGCGCAACGTTCACCTCTGCTTTACTCGCAATATCACGAACTGAAGTACCGTGGAATCCTTTGGTGTTAAAGAGTTGAATGGCGGCCTGGATGACACTTCGCTTCGATACTGTATCTCGCTCCTGTTTCACTAGGAACCACCTCCAAATAGTTCGTTCTTAGTAACTCATTCGTTAATTGCTCCTCCATTCCTTTAATAATCGTGCGACAAAATATGTGTGTTCCTCAACAAGATTTGATATGATTATCATAATTTCGAGTTAAGGAAGAGGTGTTTTGACATGTTTGAGGTCGAATCCTATTCAGGTAAAAGAGAAAAAGACTATCAAATGGTAATTAAACAATTAAGAGCACTGCTAGATGGCGAAACGAATCAGCTAGCCAACCTTGCAAATGCTTCTGCATTATTAAATCAGTTTTTATCAGATGTGAACTGGGTAGGTTTTTATTTATATGAAAAAGAAACCGATCAACTTGTTCTCGGTCCATTTCAGGGGCTACCCGCTTGTGTCAGAATTCAGAATGGAAAAGGCGTATGCGGCACCGCATCCAAGGAAGGCAAAACAACGAGAATTGAGAATGTCCATGAGTTCCCAGGACATATTGCCTGTGACGCTGCGTCTCAATCTGAAATTGTAGTGCCTATTTTTACGAATGGGGCACTTCTTGGCGTTCTTGATATTAACAGCCCAGAAGTTGGACGCTTTGATGAAGTGGATCAAGAGTATTTAGAAAAATTCACACTAGCATTGCAAGATTACCTTTAAGATCAG
>ENA-ORXC01000725-ORXC01000725.1-marine-metagenome-genome-assembly--contig:-NODE-725-length-21824-cov-3.396101_pt1 | contig 21824 bp, 19 predicted proteins | sample MGYA00237865_ERZ511478 | MGnify/ENA metagenome assembly ERZ511478
TTTTTTTTTTAATGATACGGCGACCACCGAGATCTACACTCTTTCCCTACACGACGCTCTTCCGATCTTCCACGCCCGCGTCGATCAGCGCGCTGGATCGGGCGAACCCCTCGTCGCCCACGGACGAGGCGGCGGCGACCCGCAGGCGACCGGCGGCATCCTTGCACGCATTGGGGTTGAGCTTGGATTTCTCGATATCCTTGACGGTCAGCAGGCCGACGCAGCGCCCCCCGCCATCCACGATGATCAGTTTCTCGATCCGCCGGGCCTGAAGCATCGCCTTGGCCTCGGCATGGTCGATCGGCTCCTGGATCGTGGCGAGGTTCTCGGAGGTCATCAGCGCGTAGACGGGCGTGGCCGCATCGTCGGCAAAGCGCATGTCGCGGTTGGTCAGGATGCCCAGCAGGCGGCGCGTCGACGGGTCGACTACCGGAAAGCCGGTGATGCGGCGTTCCTCCTGCAATGCGCGGGCATCGGCGATGGTCTGGTCCGGCGTCAGGGTCACGGGGTCGTAGACCACTCCCTGCTCGAACCGCTTGACCCGGCCCACCTGCGCCGCCTGTTCCTCGATATCCAGATTGCGGTGGATGACGCCCATGCCCCCCGCCTGCGCCATGGCGATGGCCATGTCGTATTCGGTCACGGTATCCATGGCGGAGGAGAGGAGGGGGATATTGAGCGAGATTTCCTTCGTCACCCGGGTGCGCGTATCGGCCTGGGCCGGGATGATCGCGCTTTCGGCGGGGACAAGAAGAACATCGTCGAAGGTGAGGGCTTCGCGGATCGTCATGGGGTGCAGGCTCCGGCAAGTGGGGTGAGCGTTGCCGCCCTCCCATTTCACGGGCCGCCATGCAGGGCAAGCGTTTTTAATCCCGCCCCCGCCGGACGATGCCGCACCCGGATGGCCGGATGCGGAACGGCGCGCCTTTCTAGCTGCGCGCGAGATAGGCGAACATGTGCTGCGTCGTCGGATCGCCGCGATAGAAACGCATCACCCGGCGTGCGCTGTCGTAGACATAGCTGGGCGTGGGGATCGCGGTGGCCAGCTTCGCGGCAGGCGCGGCGGCGGCGGTCGCATTCCCGAGGCTTGGCAGGATCGCGGGGGTCAGGGAGAGGGCGGCGGTTCCCTTGAGAAAATCGCGCTTGTTCATGGTCGGATACTCCAGATGACGGGGCATGGCCCCGAAGAACCGTTTACATGGTAAGTACGCACACGACAATCAATGTCGCGTGGGCGACAAAATCGGCAAACGACTTGGGAGTATTGCTCGCCGGACGCGCGGGATGGCGTTTTGATCCTGGTATTACATGCGCCGACCCGGGCATGATTTCGCTTGATTTCAGCGTTGTTTGCGCGGAGCGTCATGCGTCCGCCCGAGCAAGGTGCAGTGCCATGAGCCACCACGACCACGCCTTCGACCCCGCCGCCGAATTGCGCGCCAATATCGCCCGCCCGTTCGCGGAGGCCAGGGCGATGCCGCGCAGCGTCTATACCTCCGAGGCGTTCTGCGCGCAGGAGATCGAATCGATCTTTCGCCGCGAATGGGTCTGTGTCGGGCGGGGCGACGGGCTGGCCAAACCGGGCGACTACATCACCTACGAACTGGCCGGGCAGCCGATCATGGTACTGCGCGATTCGGAAGGGCATCTGCGCGCGCAATCCAATGTCTGCCTGCACCGCATGTCGACCCTGCTGACGGGGGAGGGGTGCACGCGCGCGATCACCTGTCCCTATCACGGCTGGACCTACAACCTCGACGGCACCCTGCGCGGCGCGCCCGCGATGATGGACAATGCGGGGTTCGAGAAGTCGGGATACCGCCTGCCGCAGATCCGGGTCGAGGAATGGCTCGGCTGGATCATGGTCAGCCTCAACCCCGATGCCGAACCGCTGGCCGGGCAACTGGCCGAAATCGAGACCCTCGTCGGCGATTTCGGGATGGAGGACTACCGCCAGACCTTCCGCGAGGAGCATTACTGGAACACCAACTGGAAAGTGCTCGCCGAGAATTTCATGGAGAGTTATCACCTGCCGGTCTGCCACGGCGCGACCATCGGCGGTTTCACGAAACTCGAAGAGATGGAATGCCCGCCCAGTCACTCCGCCTTCAACCACCACTGGATCCTCAAGGACCCCGATTTCGCGATAAGCTGCGCGCATCCCGACAATACGCGGCTGGTGGGGGAGCAGCGGCGGCGGACGACGTATCTGCTGACGATCTATCCGGCGCTGATGATCACGCTGACCCCGGGGTATTTCTGGTACCTGTCGCTGCATCCCGACGGGCCGGAGCACGTGAAGATCGTCTATGGCGGCGGATTGTCCCCCGACTTCGCCGCCGATCCCGAAGCGCAGGCGCATTTCGAGACGGTGAAGACCCTGCTGGATAAGGTGAACGACGAGGACAAGGGCTGTACCGAGCGGGTCTACAAGGGCCTGTGCTCCGGCCTGTCCGACCCCGGCCACCTGTCGCATCTGGAGCGCCCGAACTACGATTTCGCGACGTGGATATCGGGGAAGGTCGGTTGAGGAAAGGCGCTCTGCCCCGGTCGGCGACCCAGGGTGACCGGGATCATCCCCGCACCGGCATCCTTCCCCCGATCAGATCCGTGATCGCCGCCGCCGCCTCGCGCACCCGCGCGGCGACCTCCGCGACGCCCGCATCCGGAAAGCGCACCGTGGGGCCGGAGACGGAGACCCCCGCCACCGCCTCGCCATAGGTGTCGAAGATCGGCGCGGCGATGCAGCGCATGCCGCTGTACCGTTCCTCGTCGTCATAGGCCCAGCCGCGCCGCCGCGTCCGCGCCAGATCGTCGGACAGGCGCGCGCGGGTCGTCAGGGTGCGCGGGGTGAAGCCCTCCAACCCGCTCCGCGCGACGATATCCGCCACCGCCGCCTCGCCCATCTCCGCGAGCAGGGCTTTGCCGATCCCCGACGCATGCAGCGGCCCGCGCGTGCCGGGGTGGAAGAAGGCGCGGACGGGGTTGAGCGATTCGACCTGGCTCATGAAGACGACACTGCCCGCATCCGCGATGGCCAGATTCGCCGTCTCGCCCGTCGCGCGCATCAGATGGCGCATCGGTTCGCGCGCTGCCTCCATCACGCTGACCCGGTGGACGAAGGCGCGCCCGATCCGGAACGCCTCGACCCCGATCATCCATTCCTGCGCCGTCTCGTCGAACGCGACGATGCCGTGCGCCTGCATCGTGGTCAGCAGGCGATAGGCGGAGGAGGGCGGCATCGCGACCCGCCCGGCGACATCGGACAGGCTGCCCTTGCCGTCGCGCGCAAGGGCGGACAGCAGGATCATCCCCCGGTCGAGCGCCTGTACCGTGCCGCCCGACGTATCCCCCGCCGAGCCGCTGCCCCGGGGGCGACCGCGTGGACGTTTCCTGGGTTCGGACTCTGCCATTCCGATCCTCCGATCGCTTCTGATAAAAACCAGGAAAATTGTGGTGCCGGTGAACTGAAAAATTTGAAAGTGCAATCGATAAAAGGTACTTAGCCTATTTATCTGTATTTTGAAAATATTTTTCGCAAAAATTGAAAAATCGAACCAGCACTGTATCTTTCTGTCAAACGAATAGAGGAGGATGCGCCATGAGCGACCAGAACCCGGTCTTCATTCCCGGCCCGACCAATATCCCCGATCGCCTGCGTCATGCCATGAACGTGCCGACCTTTGACCACCGCGCGCCGGATTTCGTCGATGTCCTCCACCCCCTGCTCGAAGACCTGAAGAAGGTGTTCAAGACACAGACCGGCCACGTCGTCACCTTTCCGTCCAGCGGCACGGGCGGGTGGGAGGCGGCGATCACGAACACGCTCTCGCCCGGGGATCGTGTTCTCGTCGCCCGCTTCGGCATGTTCTCGCATCGCTGGATCGACCTGTGCCAGCGCCACGGCCTCGATGTCGAGGTGCTGGAATGCGAATGGGGCCAGGGCGCGCCCGCCGACCGCTATGCCGCCGCCCTCGCCGCCGATACCGATCACGCGATCAAGGCCGTCCTCGTCACCCATAACGAGACGGCCACCGGCGTCGTGAGCGATATCGCTGCCGTGCGCGCCGCGATGGATGCGTGCGGTCACCCCGCCATGCTCTACGTCGATTGCGTCAGTTCGCTGGCCTCGATGGATTTCCGCATGGACGAATGGGGCGTCGATCTGGCGGTGTCCGGCTCGCAGAAGGGGTTCATGCTGACCACCGGTCTGGCCATCGTCGGGGTCAGCGAAAAGGCGGTCGCGGCGATGGACAGCGCGACCTGCCCGCGCTGCTTCTTCGACTTTCGCGACATGATGGCGGCGAATGCGAAGGGGGGCTATCCGTACACCCCCATCGTCCAGTTGATGAACGGGTTGCGCGAAAGCCTCGACATGCTGTTCGATGAGGGGCTGGACAACGTCTTCGCGCGCCACCACCGTATCGCCGAAGGGGTCCGTCGGGCGGTGTCGGCCTGGGGGCTGACGCTGTGCGCCAGGTCGCCGGAACTTTACTCCGACACGGTCAGCGCCATCTACGTCCCAGACGGCTTCGACAGCGACGCGCTGACCAATCTGGCCTTCGACGATTACGGCGTATCCTTCGGCGTGGGTCTGGGCGAAATGGCGGGCAAGGCGTTTCGCATCGGGCATCTGGGGTCGCTGACGGATGTGATGGCGTTGTCGGGTCTGGCGGCCATAGAAATGGCGATGAAGGACCAGGGCTATCCGATTACGCTTGGCTCCGGCGTCGCGGCGGCGCAGGAATACTATCGAACGACGAAACCGAAAACGGCGCTAGAAAAGGCGGCTTGACCGATGCAGGACCTCGACCTCCCCACCTATGACGACGTGATCGCGGCGCATGAGCGGATCAAGCCGTATATCCACCGCACCCCGATCCTGACATCGGAATATCTCGACGGGCTGACCGGCGCGAAGATGTTCTTCAAGTGCGAGAATTTCCAGAAGGCGGGCGCGTTCAAGGTGCGCGGGGCCTCCAACGCCGTGTTCGGCCTGTCCGACGAGCAGGCCGAAAAGGGCGTCGCGACCCATTCCTCGGGCAATCACGGATTGTCCCTCAGCTATGCCGCCGGTCGCCGGGGCATCCCCGTCTCGGTCGTGATCCCGCGAACGGCCCCGCAGGCCAAGAAGGATGCGATGCGCGGCTACGGCGCGACCATCGTGGAATGCGAGCCGTCCACCTCCTCGCGCGAAGCGACCTTCGCGAAGGTGCAGGAGGAGACGGGCGCCGATTTCGTGCACCCCTACAACGATCCGCGCGTGATCGCGGGGCAGGCGACGTGCTCGCGCGAGATGATGGAGCAGACCGAGGAACTGGATGCCGTGATCGCGCCCATCGGCGGCGGGGGCATGATCTCCGGCACGTGTCTGACGCTGTCGAACATCGCGCCCGGCGTCGAAATCTATGCCGCCGAGCCGGAGCAGGCGGACGACGCCTATCGCTCCCTCAAGGCGGGCCACATCATCGCCGACGATGCGCCGGTGACGGTGGCCGACGGGTTGAAGGTGCCGCTCAAGGAGCGTACATGGCACTTCGTGTCCAACTACGTGACCGACATCCTGCTGGCCAGCGAACAGGAGATTATCGACGCGATGCACCTGACTTGGCAACGCATGAAGATCGTGATCGAGCCGTCCTGCGCTGTGCCGCTGGCCACGATCCTCAAGAACCGCGAAATCTTCGCGGGCAAGCGGGTGGGGGTCATCATCACCGGGGGCAACGTGGACCTGAAGGCCCTGCCCTGGATGCCCGCGTCGAAATAGAAGTTTGAGTAAAGGGAATACCGCGATGAACGCCCACAAGAAAATCACCGACGATTACGAAGTCGGCTTCAACATCCCCGCCGCCATCGGCATGGACGAGGCGGATATCCAGACGCCGTGCCTCGTCGTCGACCTCGACGCGATGGAGCGCAACATCAAGAAGATGGGCGATTTCGCCAGGAATGCCGGGATGCGCCATCGCAGCCACGGCAAGATGCACAAATCCGTCGACGTGCAGATGATCCAGCAGGATCTCGGCGGGGCGTGCGGCGTCTGCTGCCAGAAGGTATCCGAAGCCGAAGCCTTCGCCCGGGGCGGCATCAAGGATGTGCTCGTTTCCAACCAGGTGCGCGACCCGGCCAAGATCGACCGCCTCGCCCGCATCCCCAAACTCGGCGCGCGCACGATCTGCTGCGTCGACGACATCACCAACGTGCCCGACCTCTCGAATGCCGCCGTCAAGCACGGCACCGAGATCGAGTGCCTCGTCGAGATCGATTGCGGCGCGGGCCGCTGCGGCGTGAACAATACCCCCGACGTCGTCGCCATCGCCAAGGCCATCGACTTCGCCCCGAACCTGAAATTCGCGGGATTGCAGGCCTATCAGGGCGCGATGCAGCATCTCGACAGCTACGAGGAGCGCAAGGGCAAGACCGATATCGCCATCGCGATGGTCAAGGATGCGGTCGATGCGCTGAAGGCCGAGGGGCTGGAATGCGACATCGTCGGCGGCGGCGGCACGGGGTCGTATTATTTCGAGGGCAGTTCGGGCGTCTACAACGAACTGCAATGCGGATCGTATGCCTTCATGGATGCCGATTACGGGCGCATCCTCGACAAGGACGGCAACCGCATCGACGAAGGCGAATGGGAGAACGCGCTGTTCATCCTCACCTCGGTCATGAGCCACACGAAGGCCGACAAGGCCATCTGCGACGCCGGCCTCAAGGCGCAGTCGGTCGATAGCGGGTTGCCGTTCATCTATGGCCGCGACGACGTGAAATATGTCAAGTGTTCCGACGAGCACGGCGTGATTTCCGACCCGGACGGCGTGCTGAAGGTCAATGACAAGCTCAAGCTGGTCCCGGGCCATTGCGACCCTACCTGCAACGTGCACGACTGGTATGTCGGCGTGCGGGGCGGCAAGGTCGAGACGCTGTGGCCGGTGACGGCGCGCGGTCTGGCGTATTGACGATCTGACGGGGTGACTGCATATTGTCGTGATGTGCAGTCACTTTACGAGGAGATGCCCATGGCCATGTCGATCCGGGGATTGCCCGAGGACGTCAAGGACCGGCTTGCAAGTGACGCGAAGCGGCGGGGTGTCTCGCTGAACGCCCATGTCGTCAGGATACTGTCGCGCGAGGCCGGTAAGGAGGATCCCGCAATGACGAAAGCGAAGTCGTATGTCGGGCGGTTTACGGAGGAAGACATGCTCCGGGCCAGGCAAATCGAAAAGGATAACGCGCTCGATTGGAGCATGTCGTACGATGATCCATCTTGATGGCAGTGCGATTGATCGAATACTGCTTGGAAAATGGCAGACAGATCAGCCGCTGGGTATGAGCGCCATTGCTTACGGCGAAGCCGTCCGAGGTCCGACACTGAAACCGATGGATGGATTGCTGATCGCCAAGGCGGATGTGGCCCGCGACATTGATCCAAGCCGAATAATCCCCTTCACCCGCGACATCGCCGAAATCTTCGCCGAACTGTCCCCCCGCCGCACGGGCGGTCAGCAGGCGCGCGACCTGATGATCGCCGCCACGGCCATCGCGCGGGGGGCCATGCTCGCGACGAACGACCGGCGGCTCGCCGCGTTGCACGGGGTGGACATCCCCGGCTATGCACCGCTCGACATTCTTCATATCGAATAAGGAACATCCCCATGCTCATCGTCTCCGAAGAGGTCTGCAAGGCCGTCATCGACCGTGGCGCGGCGTTCACCGCCGTCGAGAACGTGTTCGGCGCGATGGCGCGGGGGGATGCGTACAACTTTCCGGTGATCCGCGAGGCGATCGGCTATGCCGACGCGCTTTACGGGTTCAAGTCGGGGTTCGACAAGGCGGGCAAGGCGCTGGGCGTCAAGTCGGGCGGATACTGGCCCGGCAATGCGGACAAGGGGCTGACGAACCACCAGTCGACAATCTTCCTGTTCGATCCCGATACGGGGCAACTCGCGGCGCTGGTCGGGGGCAATTATCTGACGGCGGTGCGCACGGCGGCCTCGTCCTCTGTCTCTATCGCCCATCTGGCGCGCAAGGATGCGAAAGTGCTCGGCATGGTCGGCGCGGGGCATCAGGCGCAGTTCCAGTTGCGCTCCGCCGCCGAGCAGCGCGATTTCGAGAAGGTCGTCGCGTGGAACTTCCACCCCGACATGCTGCCCGCGCTGGGCAAGGTGGCCGAAGAACTGGGCCTGCCGTTCGAGGCGGTCGAGCGCGAAGAACTGGGCGCGCAGGCGGATGTCATCATCACCATCACCTCGGCGCATGACGCGCTGATGATGCGCGACTGGGTGAAACCCGGCACGCATATCGCCTGCATGGGCACCGATACCAAGGGCAAGCAGGAGGTCGACCCTGCGCTGGTCGCCGCCGCGACGCTGTTCACGGACGAGGTCGCGCAATCGATCAGCATCGGCGAGACGCAGCACGCCATCGCGTCGGGCGCGGTGAAGGAGGGCGACATCACGCCCATCGGCGCGGTCATCAATGGCGATCACCCGGGCCGCACGTCGGACGAGGAGATCACGCTGTTCGACGGAACGGGCGTGGGATTGCAGGATCTCGCCGTCGCCTCCGTCGCCGCGAAACTGGCGCAGGAGCAGGGCAAGGCGCAGGTGGTGGAGCTTTAACAGCCTGTCGCGTTTGTCTTTTTCTCGCCTATGACCAGCGAGCGCTGTTTGTGTCACGCGCTGAGTTTGACGATGCGCTTGCAGGTGCATGCGAGGGTCAAGGAGTGTCCATTCGAGTTCGACGTTATCGATGCCGCGCAGGGAGAAGGTGTTGTAGCCGAGGACGGATTCGAGAATGGTTGGCGTTTCTTGTACCGGGTTTTTTCGGGGTCGGTTCTGAATTTCTCGATCATCCGGAGCCGCCAGGGTGCGGTGACGGCTCGGGGTTTCGTGTCGGGCGGCGGCTTCCAGTCGTGCGGCTGCCGCATCCAGCTTCGCTTCGAGCGTCTCGCGCCGGGCGATCTCTGCCGGCAGGTCCAGGCCGTCATCCTCCGGCGTGGGGTCTGCGTCCGGGGCGGAGTATCTTTTCTTGCGACCGCGCCAGGCGCGGGACGACCTGACCGACCAGCGACAACACCGTCGATTCCGGCCCCACCGGCTTGCCCGCCATCCACCACAGGCCCAGCAGGGCCACGGGATAGCTGGCGGCCCCGGTCACACCGGTGCCGATAAAGACCACCGCCGCGCTCGCCGCTCCGGTAATCGGCGGCAGACCCGCCTGTACCATCCGCACACAGACGGCCATCGCCAGGGTCGCGCACAGCACGCGGGGCAGCCAGCGCAGCACGATCAGCGTGTCCGAGCGCATCAGCGTCAGCGCCACGCGCATCACCAATGCGGCGTACAGCGTACTCATCCCCACCATCGCCCAGGCCGCGCCGACCAGCCCGAACTCGGTCGAGGCCCACCAGATGGACGGCCCGCCCACGATCAGCGACAGGATCTGCAACGGGGCCAGCTTGCGCGGCTCGCCCATCGCGATGATGACCGGCCAACAGAACGCGACCGAGGCCAGGGCCAGCCCGTTCGCCGCCAGCACCCGCATCGGGCCGACCGCCGCCTCCCATCCATCGCCGAAGGCCAGCCGGATGGCCGGTTCAGCCACCAGCGACACGCCGACCGCGAACGGCACCGCGATCAGCATCGCCGCGCCGTAGGCCGAGCCGAACTGCGCCCGCAGACCCGCGATATCGTCCTGCAACTTCGCGTATCCGGGCATGAAGGCGCGGCGCAGCGGCATGGCGAACTCGGTCGAGACCAGATTGGCCAGCTCCAGCGCGATGGTATAGAAGCCCAGCGCCGTCAGCCCCAGCGTCTTGCCGAGAATGAAGGTGTCGAGACGGTGCTGCGCGAATCGCAGCAGGTTCGTGACCAGCATCCATTTCGAGAACCCGAAGATCTCGCCGAACGCCGCCAGCGACGGGCGCGGGCGATAGGGGCTGAGGATGTACGATGCCAGCAGCGTCGCCACGGTCCCCGCGATCAACCCGGCGACAAGGGCGCGGTAATCGGGCCAGATCGTCAGGGCGACACTGACGCAGACGACCGTGCTCGCCAGCTTGCGGATGGCCAGGAACGCGAAGTCGCGGCGGAAATCGAAATCGCGCTGGAAATCCGCGATCCCCGGATTGACCACGGCGAACAGCAGTTGCTGTGCCGCCAGCGCATAGGCCACGATCACCAGCCGCTCGTCGCCGTAGAAGGCCGCCATCGGTTCGGCGGCCAGCAGGGCGATACCCGCCAGCAGCACCCCGCGCAGCATCATGAAGGTGAACACGGTATCGTAATGCTTGCGCTGCGGGTCGGGGTGGCGGACGAGGGCGGTGTTGACGGACATGTCGCTCATCGCCTCGAACGCGCCGATGAAGGCGACCGTCAGGCCGACCACGCCGAAATCCGCCGGGGGCAGCAGGCGGGCGACGATGATGACGTTGATCAGCCCCGACAGCCGCATGACCATCCGCGCGGAGACCATCCACGCGGCGCCCCCCGCCATCTTGCGGGACAGGCCCGGCGCGCTCATTCCGCCGCGATCCGGGCGGCGCTGACACCGGCGGCACGGGCCAGGAAAGGATCGAGCGACGAGAACTGTTCGTGCCGGGTCAGGCCGTCGCGCACGCTGGCGGGCAGCGGGGCGATCGTGCCGTGGGCGCGCTTTTCGCTCAGCAGCGCGGAAATCTTGTTGGCGAGGATACGCGGCTCGTTCGCGATCACCCCGAGATTGCGGCGCATGACCATCTTGCCCACCACACCCGTGGTCCAGCCGGTCGCGATGACCGGGCGGCGCGCGCCGATGCACTCGAATACCTTGCCGGGGACGGTGCCCGCATCGCGCTCGTCGTTCCATTGCAGCATCAGCAGGGCATCCGCCGCATACTGGCGCTTGACGATGGCGGCGTGGGGTTCGGGGGGCAGCAGGGTCAGGCAGTCTTCGACGCCCGCCTCCCCGGCCATGGCGAGCGCGGGGCCGAGATCCTTGCCCAGCATCGTCACGCCCACGCGCTTCGCATCCTCGCCCAGCAGCGCGATGGCCTGGAATATCGCCCTCGGGTCGCGCCGCCCGGGATACAGCGCCCCGGCGAAGAGCAGTTCGATGCGGTCGCGCCCGACGGCGGGCTGCACGTCCATCTCCAGCGGATAATCGGCGGGGTCGAAACCGTTCATCGCCACCGCGATCCGGTCGGCCCCGTAGCGCGCGGCGTAGGTCTCGGCCCAGACCGGCGATACCGTGACGATCCCGGCGGCATCGGCCAGCACGCCCGCCTCCTGCCGCCGGTCCAGCCTCTGCCGCCATTCGGGGCGGTCGGAATAGGCATCGAGCGCCCAGCGGTCGCGAAACTCGACGATGAAGGGCGCTTTCGCCAGTTTCGCGATTTCCACCGTGATCGGCGCGACGGAATGGGGGGGGCAGGTGGCGTAGACCAGATCGGGGGTCCAGCTTTCGAACAACACCCGCGCCGCCTTCACCGCATAGGGCCGCCAGCCCACCTGCCGGTCGGGGCGGCACACTGCCGAATCATAGGTCTCGCTGAGCCGTGCGCGCAGCCGGGAGCGGGGGGGCGGGGCAGGGGCGACGGAGGCCGGGTCGGCGGAGGCCCCGGAAGCATCGGCGCGGGCGGGAACGATCCGGTTCAGCACCTCGCCCGGTATCGCCCTGAGGTCGCGCCAGTCGGTGCGCACGACCCGGTCCTCGTCGATCTCCAGCGCGTGGGCGATATGGGCCTGGGGGTCACGGGCGCACAATACGCGCACGTCGTGTCCCGCTTCGATCAGGTACTTGGCGAATTTCGGCGCGCGGGTGGCGGCGATGGGCGCATCGGGCGGAAAGTGGAAGCTGATCAGCAGGATTTTCACGGACGATCGCTTTCGGGCCGGGATGAGGAATTCCTTACCGGCATACAGCGCGCCCCTTACCGTGGCGTTTACGGATCGGGCAGGGGCGGGGAGATCGGTGTGTCGGGCGGCCTGTAAGCCGGGTTCTGTCCAGCAGGCTTGCCCCTTGCAGGGCGCGCCCGCCTGGACGGTCATTCCTCTGGTGCGACGGTCGCCCGCCGCCTCTAGCAGTCTACCCGGACGGCACGCCGGGGCCGTGCGCCGGGCCGTTGCCGACCCATGCCGTCCCTATTCGACCTTGCTCCCGGCGGGGCTTGCCATGCCCCCCTCGTTGCCGAGGGGGCGGTGCGCTCTTACCGCACCGTTTCACCCTTACCGCGACCGGCCCGGAGGCGTGCACGGCGGTTTGTTCTCTGTGGCGCTGTCCCTGAAAGCGGCGAACCGCTCCCGCCGGGCGTTACCCGGCGCCGAGGCCCCGTGGAGCCCGGACTTTCCTCGACCCCCGAAGGAGCCGCGACCGTCCAGCCACCCGACACGAGGGTGGAGTTAGGCGACCGCGCGGCGGCGGTCAAGGCGTATCGGAGCGCGGGGCGCAGGGCGCGGATATTGACACCCCGTGCACCGTACGACATGGATCGAGCCACGGGGCCGGCGCGCGCCCCGCACGGCCCGGGGCCACGGCGTCGCATCCCGTGCGAACCGCTCCCGCACCCCTGCGGGACAGTGAAGGATGCCCCGGATGCCCGCTCCCGACGAGATCACCGCCCCGCAACCCGCCCGCCGCCCCGGTGGCCCCGTGACGCCCGGCTTGGGGGAGGCGACGCGCGAATGGGCACGGATCGGGGTGCTGTCCTTCGGCGGCCCGGCGGCGCAGATCGCGCTGATGCACCGGATCGTGGTGGAGGAACGCGCGTGGCTGACCGAGCGCCGGTTTCTCGACGCGCTGTCCTTCTGCATGCTGTTGCCGCGGCCGGAGGCGATGCAGCTCGCCACCTATGCCGGGTGGCGGCTGCACGGCGTGGTCGGCGGGTTGATCGCGGGATTGCTGTTCGTGCTGCCCGGAGCGGTGGTCATGCTGGGATTGTCGTGCCTCTATGTCCTCTACGGCACCGTGCCGTCGGTCGAGGCGCTGTTTCTGGGGATCAAGGCGGCGGTGCTGGTCATCGTCGTCGAGGCGCTGCTGCGGGTTGCCAAGCGCGCGCTGCTGCGCCCCCTGCACTGGATCGTCGCGGGGGCGGCCTTCGTCGCGATCTTCTTCCTCGCGCTGCCCTATCCTCTCGTTATCGCTGTCTCGGCCCTGATCGGTGCGGTCGTGGGGGGAGCCGGGCAGGGGGATGCGGCCCCGCCCCTCGCCGTGACGCCGGTGCGCACGCTGCGGACGGTGACGGTGTGGCTGGGTATCTGGCTGGTGCCGTTGCTGGCGCTGGATATGATCGCCCCGGGCAGGATCCTCGGCGAGATCGGGCGCTTCTTCTCGGTGCTGGCAACCGTCACCTTCGGCGGGGCCTACGCCGTCCTCGCCTTCATGGCGCAGGATGCGGTGGCGGGGTTCGGCTGGCTGGGCGCGGGCGAGATGATGGACGGGCTGGGGCTGGCCGAGACGACGCCGGGGCCGCTGATCCTCGTCACGCAATTCGTCGGGTTCCTCGCGGCGGCGCGGGACGGGGGCGGGGTCAGCCTCGCGATGGGCCTCGCGGGGGCGGGGGTGACGCTGTGGGCGACCTTTGCGCCGTGCTTCCTGTGGATCTTCGCCGGGGCGCCGTATATCGACTGGATCGGCACCCGGCCCCGGCTGCGCGGGGCGCTCGCGGGGATCACGGCGGCGGTCGTGGGGGTGATCCTGAATCTCTCGCTGTGGTTCGCGCTGCACGTGTTCTTCGGCACCGTAACGCGCGAGAGCGCCGGGCCGCTGACGCTGTGGGTGCCGCAGCTTGCGACGCTGGACTGGCGGGTGCCGGTGATCGCGGGGGTGGCGGGGGTGCTGCTGCTGCGCCTGCACCGGGGGCTGGCGCTGACGCTGGCGGTCTGTGCGGCGCTGGGCCTGCTACTGGGCGCGCTGTAGGGCGGCGGCGGCCTCCTCGAACAGGATCGCGTGGCGTTCGGCGAGGCGTGGGCGGTCGCGGTTGTATCCGCCGCCCAGCACGCAGGTCAGCGGCAATCCCTGCGCCCGCGCCCAGCCCAGCACCTTCCGCTCCCGCGCCCGGATGCCCGCATCGGTCAGGGTCAGCCGACCCAGCCGGTCGTCGCCATGCACATCGACCCCGGCATTGTAGAACGCCAGCGAGAACGGCCCCTCCCGCGCGACCCGGTCCAGCGCCGGGCCGAGGGCGGCCAGATAGTCCGCATCCCCGGTGCCGTCGGGCAGGGCGATATCCAGATCGCTCTCCTCCTTCTCGAACGGATAGTTCCCGCGCGCATGCAGGGAAAGCGTGAAGACCCCCGGCTCCCCCGCAAAGATCGCCGCCGTTCCGTCGCCCTGGTGCACGTCGCAGTCGATCACGAGGATCGGTCCCATCCCGCCCTCGCGCTGCAAGGCACGGATCGCCACGGCGACGTCGTTGAAGACGCAGAACCCCGCCCCGTGCTCGTGGCGGGCATGGTGACTGCCCCCGGCGGTGTTGCAGGCGATGCCGGTCTCCAGCGCGAACCGGGCCGCGATCAGCGTGCCCGCGCTGGCCAGCCGCGACCGGCGCGTCACCCGCTCCGTATGCGGATACCCGATGCGCCGTTCCTCCACCGGGGTCAGCGCGCCGCCGAAGACCCGGGCGACATAGGCCGGATCATGCGCCCGCGCGATCATCGCCTCGGTCGCGGGGGCAGGGGTCAGCCAGTCTTCGGGACCGGTCAACCCGCGCGCGACCAGCGCCTCGCGCAGATAGCCGTATTTCGACATCGGAAAGGTATGCCCGTCATGCAGCGGGGCCTGGTAATCGGGGTGGTGGACGACCGGCAGGCGCACGCTCAGAGCATCCCGAACGTATCCGCGAAGACCCCGCGCACGGTTTCCTGCGCATCCGCCACCCGCGCCTCGACCGCGCCGAAATCCTCGACCCCCAGCGCCCGGGCCATCACGGTCTTCAGCGCGGCGGGGGCGGTTTCGGGGTCGAACGGGCCGTCATGGCTGAGGCGGATGAAGTGCAGCAATGCGGCCTGCGCGGCGCGGGCGTCGGCCAGTCGCGCGGCGGTTTCCGCATCCAGCACTCCCTTGCCCGCCAGCGCATCGAGCGCCGATCCCGCCTCCATCGCCCCACCGCACCCGTGGATCAGGCACAGCGCCTGCCACACGAAATCCGCATCGACCAGCCCGCCGCGCGTCAGCTTCAGCGACCACGGATCGTTTGCCGCCTTCTCGTCCGCCGCGACCAGCCTGCCGCGCATCTCCAGTGCATCGCGCAGCACGGTATCGGCGGATCGGGGCCGGGCGAGGACCGCCGCGATGGCCGCCGCGACCCGCGCGCGCAGGGCATCCGGCCCCGCGATCACCCGGGCGCGGGTCAGGGCCATGTGTTCCCACGTCCAGGCGTCCTCGGCCTGATACCGCTCGAACGCCGACAGCCGCGTGGCCAGCGGTCCCGACTGGCCGGAGGGGCGCAGGCGCATGTCCACTTCGTACACCGCCCCTTCCGCCGTCTGGGCCGCGACCGCATTCATCAGCCGCTGGGTCCAGCGGGCGTAGTACTGCGGCCCGGCCAGCGGTTTCGGCCCCTCGGACAGGGCATCGGCATCGTCGTAGATCACGATCAGGTCCAGATCGCTCGCCGCCGTCATGTCGCCCGACCCGAGCCGCCCCAGCGCCACGATGCAGGCCCCCTCGCCGGGGGGCGGGCCATGCCGCCGCGCGACCTCCGCCGTGGCCGGGGCGACCATCGCGCGCAGGCAGGCTTCGGCCAGTGCGGTGTAGCCCCGGCCCGCCTCCCGAGGCGAATCCACGCCGCGCAGCAGGGCCGCGCCGATACGGAAGTGGCGCTCCTTGGCCCAGCGGCGGCAGGCGTCCAGATGCCCCTCGAAATCGTCCTCCTGCGGCCCGCGCGCCGCGTATTCGGCCACCAGCGTATCGGCATCGGGGGTGGGCGCGAAGAAATCGCGGGACAGCAGCGCGTCGATCACCCCGGCATTGCGCCCCAGATAGGTGGCGAGTTTCGGCGCGGCGGCGCAGATTTCGGTCAGCATCTCCAGCAGCGCGGGATTCGCCTCGAACAACGACAGGATCTGCACCCCGGCGGGCAGGCCGGTCAGGAACCGGTCGAATTCCAGCAGCGCCCGATCCGGATCGCCCGCCCCCGCGACGGCATCGAGGATGACGGGCAGCAGCCGGTTCAGCTTGGCCCGCGCCCGGTCGCTGCGCGTGGCCGCGATATCACCGGTGCGCCAGCGGTCGAGAATCGTCTGCGCCGCCTCCGGATTCGCGAAATCCGGCACGTCGGGCGCGGCCTCCTGCGCTTCGCCCTCGTTCTCGAACAACCGGTCGAAGCGGGCGGAGACGCGGGTGAGGTGGCCGCGCAGCATCGTCTCGAAAGCGGGGAAATCCGCATATCCGCAGAAGGCGGCGATGCGCGCCAGTCCCTCCGCATCCCCCGGCATCGTATGCGTCTGGGCGTCGTTCACCATCTGCAACCGGTGCTCGGCACTGCGTAGCACGCGGTACGATTCAACCAGACCCTCGCGTGCATCTTCCGCGATCCAGCCATGTGCGGCCAGGGCGTCCAGCGTCTCGACCGTGCGGGTCAGGCGCAGGGTCCGCTCGCGGCCCCCGGCGATCAGTTGCTGGGTCTGGGCGAAGAACTCGATCTCGCGGATGCCGCCCCGGCCCAGCTTCAGGTCGTGGCCCGCGACGGCGATGGCCCCGTGACCCTTGTGCTTGTGGATCAGGCGCTTCATGTCGCGCACGTCTTCGAGGGCGGCGAAATCCAGATAGCGCCGCCAGACGAAGGGCTGCATCCCCTCCAGAAACGCCGCTCCCGCTGCCGCATCCCCCGCGACGACCCGCGCCTTGATGAAGGCCGCGCGCTCCCAGTTCTTGCCGAAGCTCTCGTAATACCGCTCCGCCGCATCGACCGACATGCAGGCGGGGGTGGAACTGGGGTCCGGGCGCAGGCGCAGATCGACGCGGTGGACATAGCCCTCCGCCGTCTGTTCGGACAACAGCTTGACCAGATCCCGGGTCAGGCGGTTGAACACCTGCTTCCGCGCGCCGTATTCCGCCGGATCATGCCCCGCATGGTCGAAGAACGGGATCAGGTCGACATCGGAGGAATAGTTCAGTTCCCGCCCGCCCAGCTTGCCGAGGCCGAGGACGAAGAACCCGGTCGGGCCGTCGCCCAGCTTGCCCTTGGCGCGCGCCCCCGCGATCAGCCAGTCGGTCGCGATGCGGATGCTGGCATCGGCAAAGGCCGAGAGCGCGCCGGTCACCCGGTCCAGTGTCCACACGCCGCCGAGATCGGCCAGCGCGATCACCAGCGCCGCGCGGTCCTTGGCCCGGCGCAGGGCGGTCATGATATCGGCCTGCTTCACCAGCGCCCCCGCCGCCGCGACCGAGGCGAGGATATCGGCGAAGGTCGCGTCCGCGTCCGTCGTCAGGGCCACCTGCGCGAACTCTGCGTCCTTCTCGATCAGGCGCGCGAGGTAGGGGCTGCACCCGGCGGCCCCGGCGATCAGGCTGCCGGCTTCGCTGTCCGGCGCGAGGCCGAGGCCGTCGAGTGCCTGCACGGCGCGTCGGCTGTCGTGGGGGAGGGGGGGCGTGATCATGCGCCCACCTTAGCCGCCCGCGCGTCGCCCCGCAAAGCGGCAAACGGCCTTCAGTAATACGACATCACCGCGTGATGGGCTTCGGCGAAGAACAGCCAGCGTTCTACCAGCATGCCGGTCAGGTGCGCGACCACGGCCAGCCCCAGCCACAGCGCATCGAACGGCGCGGGAATGGCCAGCAGGATCAGCAGGATCGGCATCACCGCGCCCAGCATTACCGCGATCAGGCGCAGCTTGCGGGCATGCTTGCGGCCGATATGGAAGCCCATTTCCTTTTGCAGGTAGTTCGTGCCGGTATGGGGTTTCTCCAGCAGGCGCACCTTGCCCAGATGGCCCAGCCCGGTCGCGCTTTCGGGGGTCGAGGTCGGCGCGCGGTCGGCGCCCATCCACCAGAACACCTTGACGACCCAGGCCACCAGCAGCGCGACCATCCCGACGCTGGACAGTTCCCACCCCGCCTTGCCGGTCATGATCGCGTGGATGAACAGGAACAGCGTGATGCCCCCCGCGATGCTGAACAGCAGGTAGCAGGCGGGCGTCAGCCAGCGATGCCACAGGTCGACGGCCTTGATCTGCGCATAGATCATCCCCGTCGCCCACACCGTCAGCAGCGCCAGCACGGCGGTGAGGATGCCGAGGATTGCGGAGGAGAGATCGAGGAACAGCCATAGTCCCGCGAACACCGCCGCGACGACCAGCGCGGCGACGGCCAGCACCCCCTCGCGCGACAGCCACGAACTGCGCCATTGCGAGAATGCCCGCCATGCCCGCTCCGGATGGCCGAGATGGAAGGTGGAGGACAGCAGCCCCCCCACCGCCAGCACGAAGCCCAGCCCGAAGGCCGTCAGCAGGAAGCTCGTCGACATCTCGTCGATCCGCAGCGCGCCGAGACCCATGAAGGCGATCAGGCCGAACCCCGCGCCCGAGGCGACGGTGAAGAAGATGACGGAATACGCGGGATGCATCAGCGAACCCTTTCGGAGACGGTTTCGGTCGACGCAATGCGGCCTCGCGGCGTGCGGATCGGTGTAATACCCGGTGCCCGACACAATGACCGTTCTGCCCCGGGCGAAGACCCGGGACCTCGACGAATAACGCGCCGATCATCGAGGCCCCGGGTCTTCGCCCGGGGCAGGGGTGTGTTTTTGAAACCGTTCGAGATACGGGCCGCAGGCATGACCGCCGCCATCACAGCCGCTCCAGTGCGCCGTCGAGCCAACCCAGAAAGCCGCCCGCTTTCGGCTCGGCCAGCGCGGCCAGGTTCACGGGTTCGTCTTCCATCTGCTGCTGCTTGGGGCGGGGGGGCAAGTACTTGTTGACGGGCTTCGTGCCCTGCTCGGGCATCAGGTCGAAGCCGCCGCGCGCGGCCACCAGCTTCGAGACATCGCTGTCCGCATCCCCCAGATCGCCGAAATGCCGCGCCCCGGCAGGACAAGTGCGCACGCAGGACGGCGTGCGGTCCTCCTCGGGGATGTTTTCGTTGTAGATGCGATCGACGCAGAGCGTGCATTTCTTCATCACGTTCTCCACCGCGTCCATCTCGCGCGCGCCGTAGGGACAGGCCCACGCGCACAATCCGCACCCGATGCAGTGATCCTCGTAGACCAGCACGATCCCGTCCTCGGCCCGCTTGAAGCTGGCCCCCGTGGGGCAGACGGTAACGCAGGGAGCGTCCTCGCAATGCAGGCAGGATTTGGGGAAATGCGTGATCATCGCGGGCTTGTTCTCGGGTTTCACCTCGAACGTATGCACCCGGTTCAGGAAGGTGCCGCTCGGGTCGCTGCCATAGGCATCGGTATCGGCCAGCGGCGAGCCGTAGCCGCCGGTGTTCCATTCCTTGCAGGAGATCACGCAGGCATGGCACCCGACGCAGGTATCCAGATCGATGACGAGGCCGAGTTTGCGCTCGGTGCTTTCGGGGAGTTGGGTCATGCGTCGGCTCCTTCTTTCGTCTGCGCGAAAGCGGTATCGGCGAAACTGGCGAGATCGGCGTCGAACGCCTCCGGGCGTTCCCAGAACGGGGCGTGGCCCGCGCCGGGATACGTGTAGACGGCGGCATCGGGCAGGGCGGCGGTCGTCGCCTCGAACATCGGGCGGGTGCAGACCTTCTCGGCCTCGCCCCAGAAGAGGGCGACGGGTTTGCTCATGGCCCGCAGCGCCGCATCGCCCTGCATGTCGCGCAGGCGCGCGGCCTTTCGGACCTGCGGCGGGACCAGCATGTTGAAGCCGGTCATGAGCGCCAGATCCTGCTTCGACAGCGGGGCGGCGAAACACGCGCGCAGGAAAGCGATGGTGGAGGTCAGCTGCACACCCTGATCCGCCGAGTACATCCCCTCGGCCCTGACCGCAGGAGGGCGGTCGGCAACGACCACCGGGTCGCCGGGGGGCATCACGGACGCCCCGACGATGGCGGCCCCCGCGATGGCATCCTCGCCGTGGACCGACAGGTACTCCATCACGCACCACGCGCCCATCGACCAGCCGACCAGCAGCGGGTTCGCCAGCGAGAGCGCGCGGATGATCGCCTGGATATCGTCGGCCCAGGGCGCGGCACAGTCGTAGAGATGCGCGCCCTCGGGCTTGTCGGACGCGCCATGCCCGCGCAGGTCCGGCGCGATGATGCGGAACCGTTCGGCCAAGGCCCCGGTGAACTGCTTCGACCAGCTCAGATGGTGCTGGGACCAGCCGTGGATCAGCAGCAGGGGCGGCCCGTCCGGATTGCCCGCCTCGCGCACATGCAGCTTCACGCCGCCATAGCCGGTGACGGTATGGGTCGTCGCCTTCACGATGCGTCCTCCGGCATGTCGGCGTCGTCGAGTTCGGTCGCGCGCAGCCATGCCTCGCGCCCCATCACCCGGCTCGCGTAATCGCCGAAGACGGGCAGGGCGGGGATCGAGCCGAATTGCAGGCCCCAGCCGATCTGCGCGCCGACATAGACATCCGCCGCCGTGAACCGGTCGCCCGCGATATAGGGGGACTCGCCCAAGCGCCGTTCCACCGCCGCGATGGTGGCGTCATAGGTGCCGTAGCCCGCCATCCGCTCCTTGTCCTGCGGCACGTCGAAGCCCATCGACTTGTTCGTTACCGCCTGTTCGACCGGCCCGGCGAAGAAGAACATCCAGCGATAATACGCCCCGCGCTCGGCGGGGGTGGGGGCCAGATCCGCTTCGGGGAACGCCTCGGCCATATAGGCGCAGATCGCCGCCGTCTCGGTCACGACGGTTTCGCCATGCACCAGACACGGCACCTTGCCCATGGGGTTGATGGCCAGATAGGCGGGGGCCTTCATTGCATCGCCGTACCCGATCATTTCGGTGCGATAGGGCTGGCCGATTTCCTCCATCATCCAGCGTGCGATCCGCCCGCGCGACATGGGGTTGGAGTAGAGGACGAGGTCGCTCATTTCTTCCATTCCTCGCCATAGGCAACCGTGCCGGGGCCTTGCGGGGCGGGGCCTTTCTGGGCCTCGAAACTGGGCTTGGTGATCTCGGGCGGGGCGTCGGCCTTCTCGATCCTGACGCGCAGGTCGTACCACGCCGCCTGTCCGGTGATCGGGTCGGAGTTCGACCACCGCATCCCGTCGCCCTTGGGGGGCAGCAATTCGTGGATCAAGTGGTTGAGCAGAAAGCCCTTCGTCGCCTCCGGGGCATCGGGCGACAGCGCCCAGGCCCCGGCCCGCTTGCCGATGGCGTTCCAGGTCCACAGCGTCTTGCCGTTCACCGCCTCCATCCGCGCGACGGGTACCGTGATGCGCCCGTGATGCGAGGAAACATGCGCCCAGTCGCCATCCTTCAGGCCGTGCGCATCGCAGACCTCGCCCGGTACGTACATCGGATTGCGCCCGTGGATCTGGCGCAGCCACGCATTCTGCGACCCCCAGGAATGGTACATCGCCGCCGGGCGCTGGGTGATGGCGTGCAGGGGGTATTCCGCCTCGTCGATCGCCGCCTCCTCGAAGGGCGCGTACCAGACCGGCAGCGGATCGAACGTCTCGCGCACGCGCTCGCGCAGGTGTTCGGGGGGCTGGCGCTCGCCATGGCCCTCGGCGGCGAGGCGGAATTTCTGCACCGTCTCGACATAGAGCTGCATCGTATAGGGCTGCGGCGTGTCGAAGAGGCCGAGGCCGACCGCCCAGTCCTGATACGCCTGGTTCGCGAACTTGTAATACGCGGCTTCCTCCGGCACATGCTCGATCCAGAAGCCGCCATTGTCGATGTAGCGTTGCATCTGGTCGGGGTTCGGCTC
>ENA-ORXC01000727-ORXC01000727.1-marine-metagenome-genome-assembly--contig:-NODE-727-length-21796-cov-209.011280_pt1 | contig 21796 bp, 15 predicted proteins | sample MGYA00237865_ERZ511478 | MGnify/ENA metagenome assembly ERZ511478
GAAATTAGCTCTATACGTTTGATTGCATAGTTTTGTGCGCGCCAGTGTGGACGCAGCGCATCTATCAACCATTGACTCAGCAGTGGCTCGTCACCGTGCGCCAGCCACAAGCCAGCTACCGCAACGGAAGGCTGCAGTAGTTTTGGGTAGGCTTTTATGAAAGTATCTTGCATAGCGTGGTGTTACACAGGTTGATGAGCAGGTAATACCAATTCCAAAAATATGATCAGCAGTGTCAAGCTAGCTTAGTCTACTCAAGGTAGTACTTACACTCGCTTAGTTTGCTACTCATACTTCTAGAAATAGTATCGTTTGATAATCAGAACGACTAACTATTCTGGTTGTGGTACGACGACAACGGTTGGTGTCACACCTTTATTCATCTGCAGAGATTGTTTGGCAGCAGGTGCGACTTTAGGAAGCGAGATAGCAACATACTGGTCAGTGATACGGCGAGCTAAAGTATCATAGAGCCAATCACGAGTCTGATCGCCTTGCTGATCGTCAGTACTAACAGATGCTTCGTTGTACTGATAGCTTCGCTCGACCTGAATGGGATTGCTCAGGGTTACAGGCTTACCATTTTCCATCGTTTGATAGCTGACATCTGCTGATAGTACTAAGCGAATCTCTGTTAATACCCCAACCAATTCGTAACGCTTAAAACGTATATTACGGATGTCGATAGCGGCAATAGACTCAGCCCCTGCTTGTTGGTTATTACGAGCAACTTCTTCTGAGCTCATATTACCAATAACATCGACACCTAACGTTTTTAGGCGACGCGTCAATGGTAGTTTCAGCGGGAATGAGGTGCGATTATCTTCGATAATGACGGCTGTTTTTTCGACGTCAAGCAGCATCGCTGAGTCGTAGCCACGCAGCTGAAAGCCGCAGCCGCTAAGAGCAGCGGCTGCACCTACCACGGCGAACATTGGCAGCGTGGCAAGTAAGACTGCGCCGAGCTTTTGGCCATGGGACTTTTTATTAGCTAGGCTGTGTGCGCTTAATTTTGGTTGCGCCTGCTCAGCTCGATGCTTGTATGACATAAACGCTATCCTCATATGATAAAAAGGCTTAGAGCACTAAGCCTAAAATACTTAGCTCAAGATACCTCAGCCTACAACCACGATGTTAACCAGTTTGTTAGGAACGACGATTTCTTTTTTGATCTCGCCCGTGATGAATTTTGCCACGCTTTCCATGGTGCGAGCTTGCTCTTTTAGCTGCTCAGGATCGCTGTTTGGTGCGACATCCATCTTACCACGCATCTTACCATTGACCTGTACCACCATCGTGATCATGTCCTGTACCAGCGCACTTTCATCAACGGTTGGGTAGTCTAAGGTTAAGGTATCAAGGCCTAACTGCTCAAGCAGATGCTCACCAACGTGCGGCGCATATACAGATAGCATAATCAGCAGGTTGGTCAACGCTTCATGTTTGACGTGCAGCTCTTGCTCATTACTCGCGTCAAAACCAGTCAGCTCATTAGCAAGTTCCATTAGACTTGATACTGGCGTGTTCAATGCCAGACGATCACCCAAATCACTATCAATCTTAGCAATTGTTTCGTGCGTTTTACGGCGTAAGTTTTTGGCTTCTTTGCTTAGACCGTCTGTGTTCAAGGTAGCACTGTTCAGCGTATCAATGCTGATATTGGCGGCCGTTAGCGCTTGCATATGGTCGGTAGCAATGCGCCATACTTTTTTCACAAAGTTATAAGGGCCTTTTAGCGCGTCATCTGACCATTCAAGCGTTTGATCCGCAGGCGCAGTGAATAGCGTATATAGACGAACCGTATCAGCACCATATTTGTCAATGGTTAGCTGTGGATCGACACCGTTGTTCTTTGATTTTGACATTTTTTCGATTTTGCCAATCGTCACTGGCTGGCCGTCAGATTTTAAGATAGCTTTGATTGGTTGACCACGTTCGTTGAAGTCAATATCGATATCTTCTGCAAAATAGTAAGTCGTACTGCCATCCGCATTGACGCGGTAGAATGTACCAGCGAGTACCATGCCTTGCGTCATTAGATTGGCAAATGGCTCATCACCTGTGACTAAGTTCTCGTCACGCATAAGCTTATGGAAGAAGCGTGCATACAATAGATGCATCACCGCATGCTCGACACCGCCGACGTATTGATCGACTGGCAACCATTTATTGGCAGCAGACTTGTTGACCATGTTTTGCGCGTCATTTGGGCTAGCAAAGCGTGCATAGTACCAGCTAGATTCTACAAAGGTATCAAAGGTATCCGTCTCGCGCTCAGCAGGGTTGCCACATTTAGGACAAGTGGTATTGACAAACTCTGGGATGTTCTTGAGTGGATTACCACGACCATCAGGTACGACGTCGGTTGGCAACACAACTGGTAAGTCTTGCTCTTCAACAGGCACCGTACCACAATGCTCACAGTTGATCATTGGGATAGGGCAGCCCCAATAACGCTGGCGAGAGACACCCCAATCACGTAGGCGATATTGGATTTTTTTCTTAGCCAGCTCTTTTGGCTCAAGTTTGGCTAGCATTGCTTCAAACGCTTGCTCAAAGTCTAGACCGTCAAACTCACCTGAATTAACTAAGGTATTGCGCTCAGTATAAGCAAGATTGACTTCACTATCGTTCGCTTTGGCATCTGCTTTTAGCTCATCAAAATAGCCATCCGGGGTATTGATGACTTGCTTGATTGGTAGGTTGTACTTAACCGCAAATTCATAGTCACGCTCATCGTGAGCAGGTACTGCCATGACCGCGCCTGAGCCGTAGCTCATCAGTACGTAGTTAGCAACCCAAACTGGTACTTCTTTACCAGTCAAAGGATGCGTCACAGTGAGACCTGTATCCATACCAATTTTTTCAGCTTTAGCCAGATCAGCTTCAGCGACTGAGCCTTTTTTGCAAAGCGCACAGAATTGAGCGATTGCGTCATCTTGCTCAGAGGCGTACTGTGCAAGTGGATGCTCTGCGGCAACAGCGACATAAGTCACACCCATCAACGTATCAGGACGAGTGGTGAACACATCTAAGGTGTTTGCTTCACCAGCAAGCTCATAAGGGAAGTGCACTTCCATACCAGCACTACGACCAATCCAGTTACGCTGCATGGTTAGTACTTCAGATGGCCAATGACCTTCTAGCTGATCCAAATCATCCAATAGCTCATCGGCATAATCAGTGATGTTGAAGTAATACATTGGGATGTCGCGTTTTTCGACCGCAGCACCACTACGCCAACCTTTGCCATCAATGACTTGCTCGTTTGCTAAGACAGTGTTATCAACGGGATCCCAGTTGACTGTCGACAGCTTTTTGTAGACTAGGCCTTTTTTGTATAATTGCAAAAATAACCACTGCTCCCATTGATAATACTCAGGGCTACAAGTGGCAAATTCACGTGACCAGTCAATAGACAGGCCTAGTAATTTAAGCTGCGCACGCATGCTGTCAATATTGGCAAATGTCCATGCAGCAGGTGGGGTTTGGTTGGCAATTGCCGCGTTTTCCGCTGGTAGGCCAAAACCATCCCAACCCATTGGCTGCATGACCTCAAAACCTTTGAGACGATAATAACGACTTAATACGTCAGAAATCGTATAGTTACGGACGTGGCCCATATGCAGCTTGCCACTTGGATAAGGGAACATCGACAGCATGTAACGGCTTGGCTTGTCGCTTGGCTCGTTGCTTACTTCAAAGCGCTTGTCAGTTGCCCATTTGGTCTGCTGCGCGGCTTCTATCGCTTGTGGGTTATAATAATTGTTTTCTGTTTGGTCTGCTGTCACGGCGTTGCTCATAGTCGGCTCGAAATTGGTTGATACTGATTTATTTAATACGGATTTGTTTAATACGGATCAAAATAGGTGGAATTTGACAATGCCATAGCATAGCGTAATTTGGCGAAAATTGCGACGATATGATGCAGTTGCTTACTAGGTTTGACGATTAAAAGTAATGCATTCTCTATATCCAGTCAGCCTTAGGTATAATAGACAAGTTAATGAATATTTATGAGGAGTCACCATGACCATCACTATTTACGGTATCAAGTCTTGCAGCACGATGAAAAAAGCGTTTACTAAGCTAGACGATTTAGATGTCAGCTACGATTTTCACGATTATAAAAAACAAGGTGTTGAGAAAGAAGCAGTACAGCGCTGGGTAAATGAGCTAGGTATTGATAAAGTGCTGAATAAGCGCGGTACGACATGGCGCAAGCTAGATGACAGTCAAAAGCAAGCGGCTGATGCTAGTGTAGACAGCGCGATAGATTTACTCGTGGAAAATACCAGCATGATTAAACGTCCAATTGTAGAAGGTCAGTCGGCAGATAAAGATCAAGCAGTATTACTATGCGGCTTCGATGAAGCGGAGTTTGATAAAGTTTTTTCGTAAAATTAAGCTATAAAAACTAAGCTATGCTGATTTTTCAAATATGAAAAGGCACAAAAAAGCCCGAGCGTTTATATCAACTCGGGCCTTTCTACACTTAGCTTTTTTACATTTAGTATTGCTATATTTTTCTAGCTCAATGATGAGTCTATTTCTCGACTGATGAGCGTACCAACCCCTTCGTTGGTGAAAATCTCAAGTAAGGTCGCATGAGGAACACGGCCATCAACGATTACCGCGCTTTTGACGCCGCTACGTACCGCATCAAGCGCACATTGAATTTTAGGAATCATACCGCCTGAGATAGTGCCATCTTCGATTAAGCTATCGACTTTCTTTGGCGTGAGTCCAGTCACTACTTCGCCATCACGGCCCAATACGCCTTTGATGTTGGTTAATAGCATCAGTTTCTCTGCTTGCAAAAACTCCGCTACTTTACCTGCAACGAGATCAGCATTGATGTTATAGGTATTACCTTCAGCGTCAACGCCAAGTGGCGCGATTACAGGGATAAAATCAGACGCAATGAGCATGTTAATCACGTCTTTATTAACGCTTACTACATCACCGACGAATCCTAAATCAACGGGTACAGCGATACCATCTGCGCCAATTTTTTCCATCATCAGTTTTTTGGCTTGAATCAAATTGGCATCTTTACCTGTAAGACCAATCGCGCGACCGCCATGCTTATTAATCAAGCTAACAATCGATTTGTTAACGCTACCGCCCAAGACCATTTCTACGATATCCATGGTGCTTTTGTCAGTGACACGCATTCCATCGATACGGTCTGATTGACGACCGAGCTCTTTTAGGAGATTGTCAACTTGCGGGCCACCACCATGTACGACTACTGGATGCATACCGACGGTTTTTAGCAAAACGATATCGCGAGCAAATGAGCTCTCAAGCTCAGGGTCGGTCATGGCGTTGCCGCCGTATTTTACGACGATGAGTTTATCAACAAAACGCTGGATATAAGGTAGCGCAGTGGTCAATACTTCAGCGGTGTTTTTGGCATCATCTAAATTAAGCGTCATTACAAACTCCTAAGGGCCGGTTTTAAATTGGTTGTTTTTCTACTATGTCTAATGAGACAGTGATATGTTTTATGAGGCTACTCCGCAGGAATAGCAAGAATCTGTTCAGCTAGCGCTGCGTTAAATGGTCGGCATAAAGCAGAAAATGTCGCCTGAATATCTTTTAGGTCATCTACACTGTCACCCGCAAAGCGTGCGGTCAGGCTATTGCTGGTATTTGATTGACGCAGTACGCCAAAGCCATGCGCAAAATCTAAACGCACACCATCGATACAGCTCAGCTTGGTTCCTACAGGTAATAATTCATGCGTCTGTTTTAATGCTATTTGCGCCTTCGCAGTAGCGCAAGTACACGCTGATGACTTGCATGTTGTGGCGGGCAGGCAAGTATCTTTTAACTGCTGACTAGATGAAGAATCAGTATGAGTAGACATATCTACTAGATATTGCAAGTAATGACAAAATCTCGTAAGTTGCTCTACGAGAGAGCAGTCGGTAGTAGCGGTCTGCGGCATTGGCAAGTAATGGTCAGCAGTACTGACTATAGTGGGCAAGCTTTGGATGATATCTGCTAGCGGTTTATTATTAATACCATCATGAACTTGGTCAAGCCAATGCAGCAACCGTAATGCAGCATACATCGCATCATCGTAAGGAATAAAGCGGCTGTCATTAAAGATGAAATGCCCTGATAATTCACCAGCGAAGACAATCTGATTGTCAGGATGCTGCACCTGCTGGCGCATAAAGCTGCTGCCAGTCTTGCTAATCACAGGTGTAGTACCAAGCTCAGATAACAGTCTTGGTAAATGATGGGCGCACTTAATATCGAAAAGAACTTCAGATGCTAATAAAGAATAGTTAAGAGAGTTAGGATGTTCAGTAATAGCAATACGTGCCAATAAATAGAGCAAATGATCGGGCGTAACTATTTTGCCGTTGTTATCAACGATCATCAAACGATCGCCATCGCCATCAAACGCCAAGCCTATATCTGCTGCATTCAAAACAACGGCTCGTTGCAATTCGTTTAGACGATTTGGTTCAGTGGGATCTGGATTACCAAGGGGAAAGCTGCCATCAGGTATATCATTGAGAAAAATAAGCTGCTGGAAAAAACGTTCAAACAAGCGTTGAGCAATGCTACCAGTTGCACCGTGCATACAGTCAATAACCACGATCAAATCAAGTTTATAAGCGCTTTTCTGATTGGCTGCAGTTGCCGAGTGATTGTGCTGAAATAATTGTTCAAATACCTGCGCAATAGCATCGATATAGACGTTGGCTACTTGATGAGTAGGTAGTTGCTCAAGCAAATCAATTGGTAATTCTGAATCGTGGTTATTATCAATGCTTTCAATACTTTCTGAATGAAAGATAGGATTTTTAGCTTGGCTATCGGGATAAGCGTGACAACTATGATGATCGGTTAGCTGATGATAAAGCGTCTGTATCTCTGAGCTACTAGGTGACTTGTTATTCACCAACCACTTGATGCCTAGTATATCTTTAGCAGAATGGCTCGCTGTTACGACTATGCCATGGCCTTGATATTGCGCTGCCCAAAACGCCATCATCGGCGTGGTAACCAGACCTAATTGGATTACGCGTAAACCCTGCTGAGCTAATACAGTAGAGAGTGTATGGGCAATGGCTTCACTACCAATACGCATATCATAACCAATAACGACAACATTCTGCTTAGTCTCAACAGAGGCATTAGCATTGATGTTTTGAGTCGGTTGGCTATCTTGGGCATTGTAGAGAACAGCAAAAGCATCGCCTAACGCTTGTATAAAACTACTAGTGAAATACTGGTTGGCACCACGAATATCATAAGCACGGAATAAGGATTGCTGCGCCGCAAAAGGTGGCATTGCTTACTCTCCTTATAACCGTGATAGGTGTTCAATGATAAATAAAAATGAATAGCACAAGGTGTTAGATATAGCTTAAGCAAGATCCTAAACGCTATCTAAAAAATTACTAACAGGATGGACCGTCAAAATAGCTGCTATTGGCGACCTGAATGTCCAAATCCGCCCGCACCGCGTACGCTTTCATCACTGAATTCTGCAACCACTTCAAACTCAGGACGGGCAACAGGTACTACGATGTACTGTGCCATACGTTCAGCTGGATTAAGAACAAAGTCATCCCCACTGCGGTTCCAAATACTAACCATCAGCTCGCCTTGATAGTCGGCATCGATTAACCCAACCAAGTTACCCAAGACGATACCGTGCTTATGACCAAGACCTGAACGCGGTAAAATCATACCTGCATAATTAGGATCTTGGATATAAACCGCAAGGCCTGTGCCAATTAAATGGGTTTCACCTGCTTTAATCGTCAATGGCTCGTCAATACAAGCACGCAAGTCAATACCTGCACTGCCATCGGTGGCGCGAGTTGGTAAAGAAAACGCTTTATCTTCAGTAATTTTAGGGTTTACCACTTTAACTTGTACAGCTTGCATAACACACTCACTTAACGATTTGATGGTTTTTAAATTATGATTCAAAACTAGAGCCCTGAACTAAGGTTTAAATAAATCTTATTCGAAATTTTGATATAAATAACAATTCTATATTTTAATTATTCAGCAATTCAGCAATTCAGCAATTCAGCAATTCAGCAATTCAGCAATTCAGCAATTCAGCAATCAACTAAAGTATCAATACGCTGGCCAATCCTAAAAAGGACATAAAACCGACGATATCCGTGACAGTCGTTAGGATAACCGAAGCAGATAGAGCAGGGTCGATATTCATTCGTTTCAGCATCAGCGGTATGCTGATACCCGAGACATTAGCTGCAGTCATGTTGATCGCAATGGCAAAACCAATGACGGCACTGATCTTAATATCATGAAACCATAACTGAGCAATAAACGCCATAATTATCGCCCAGATGATACCGTTTATCGCACCCACCCATAGCTCTTTATTCAACAGCCAGACACGGTTAGAACCACCGATTTGACCCATCGCCATACCGCGGATAACGACCGTCAGCGTTTGCGAGCCAGCAATACCGCCCATACTGGCGACCACTGGCATCAATATCGCTAGCGCCACGACTTGTGCCAATACTTCTTCAAACTGTCCAATCACTGCTGCGGCTAAAAGGGCGGTACATAAATTGATACCTAGCCAGACGCTACGGCTTTTAGCACTGGTTAGAATCGGGGCAAACAGCTCTTCATCTTGGCTAACACCAGCGAGGTTTTTCATGGTGCTGTCGACATCATCTTGGATAATCTCCATGATGTCTTCACCGTTTAGTTGACCAACCAGCTCGCCATGGCTATTGATTACGGGCGCAAAGCGAATATCTTCTGAACGAAAAATCGCGGCAGCATCTTGGATATCCAAGCGATCATTAATCGTAATAGCAGTATCAATCAGCTCCGAGACCAAGGTGTTTTGTTTATGCTTGATTAAATCCACTAGACTCAGTAGTCCCAGCAATTGCTGGCTTTGATCGACAACTAATAGTTCTTGGCTCTCGTCATCGAGCAGGTCGTCGTTTTCACGCAGCCATTCTTGCACATCCGCCAAATAGATATCATCCCTTATCTGGATAATATCGGGATCCATATAGCTACCTACTTCCCAGTCGGCATAAGTATCAAGCTTATTGACTTGGACTCGCGTCTCTTCGTCTAGCGTTGCCATGACTGAGGTACGTACGCTCTCAGTGACAGTGTCCAAAATCTCAGAAATATCTTGAGCATCAAGGTCTTGGGTAAACAACGATATTTCTTGAGAAGAAATATTCTCCATCAATGGCTGGCGGGTATCGACATCTAGCTCGGCAAGTACCTCACCCTTGATATGCTCTGGCACCTGCGCCCAAATCAACAGACGGTTTTGAGTTGGGAAGGACTCTAGTAGGTTGGCAATCTCATATTCGGACTGCTTTTCCAAAAACTCTGTAATGGCCTCGTATGCTTTATCAGCAACCAACCCCTGCAGATACAGAAGCTTATATTCGGCACTATATTCAGCCGAGTTATAATCTCCTGACAGAATGGCGGTTCGTTCCTGATTGGGCGTCGGGGTAGGCATAAGTGTTCCAAGTTTTTACAGTCGAGTTTTTACAGTATATAAAGAACAATAACAATGACGATTATAACAATCGCCTTTTGCACAGTCTAAAGCGTGTTCTCGCAAGCGTTTTACTTAGGTGTTTATTGCTTAGGTGCTTAAATGTCTTGAGTAAGATTAACGCTTACCCAGTAATGCTCGAATATTGGCCAGATATTCATCAGCAACAGCCTCTGGATCTTTGGTCGCTTTTTTCTTTTTCGCTTTGGCAGGCCAGTCAATATGATCCTCAGGTAGCTCATCCAAAAATCTTGATTCTGAGGTAACGCGCATCTGACCACCGGCACGGCGCTGGGTCGCAAGGGTCAATGTCAGCTCACGGCGCGCACGGGTAATGCCCACGTACATCAGACGGCGCTCTTCTTCGACCGTCTCACTCATGATAGAGTTGCGATGCGGTAACATCTCTTCCTCAAGCCCCATGATATAAACAAAATCAAATTCCAAGCCCTTTGCCGCATGTAAAGTCATCAAGTTAACTTTGTTAGTGTTCTCTTCTTCTTGCTGCTGTTCGAGCATATCAAGCAAAACCAGCTTACGAATGATGGTATCAATCGTTCGATCTTCGTCTTCTTCAGCGCGATTAATCAAGGACTGAATACTGGTGTAGAGCATATCGATATTATCAATACGGTTTTTTTCTTGTTGCGGTGTTTTAGCATCACTACGGACAAAGTCAATATAACCAGTCTCATCAATCATCTGGCGTACGATAGGTACAGGGTCTGGGTGTTGATCCAGCTCACGCGTATAGTGTTCAATGAATTCACCAAACTCTTTTATCGTACCATAAGCCTTTGACGGCAATACATGAGTCAGGCCAGCGTGGGTACAAGAGGCCAATAGCGATATGCTGTGCTCTTGCGCAAACAAACCAAGTTTTTCTAGCGTTGCTGGTCCCATACCGCGCTTAGGTGTATTGATAATACGTAAAAACGCGCTGTCATCTTCCGGGTTCAAAATCAGGCGTAGATAGCCCATGATGTCTTTGATTTCACTACGCGCAAAGAATGATTGACCACCCGATAACTTATAAGGTACTTGCAACTGGCGTAATTGTGCCTCTAGCATACGTGCCTGAAAGTTACTGCGGTACAGTACGGCATACTGTTCCCACTCATTGCCGAAACGCAGCTTATGCGTGACAATTTCTTTGGCCACACGCTCTGATTCATCATCGTCATTACGGCAGTTAATGATGCGGATTTTTTCGCCTTGGCCTTTATCTGACCACAGTTTCTTTTCGAATAAATGCTCGTTATTTAGAATAACGGCGTTGGCAGAGGTCAAAATACGCGTGGTTGAGCGGTAATTTTGCTCAAGCATAACGATTTTTAGTTTTGGAAAATCTTCTTTTAGTAGCGCCATATTTTCGGGCTTTGCCCCGCGCCACGCATAGATAGATTGGTCATCATCACCAACTACGGTAAAGCGACCTTGCGGCCCAACCAAGTATTTAATCATCTCATACTGGGCGGTATTGGTATCTTGATACTCATCGACCAATAGATAACGAATACGGTTTTGCCATTTGTCTCGCAGTTCTCTGTTTTCACGCAATATCTTGGTTGGCAATACAATCAAGTCATCAAAATCGACCGCATTATAAGCACGCAAGTTACGCTCATAAAGTGCATATAACGTGGCAAAAATCATGTCTTCTGGATCGTCTAGCGTTTCCATCGCCTTATCAGGCTCGACCAAGTCATTTTTCCAATCGGAAATCATTTTGATGGCTTTACCGACCAACTCGCGACTTTCAGCGCCACTCAAGTTGTCGCGCATCATCAGCTCCATCAGCAATCGCTTACTGTCGTCGCTGTCCATGATGGAAAAGTTGCCTTTTAGCGGAGTATGAATCAGCTCATAGCGCAAGAACTGTAAACCAAATTGGTGAAAGGTCGATACCGTTAACCCGCGCATTTTTTCGCTTGGTAGCAGTTTACTTACCCGCGCTTTCATTTCACGTGCCGCTTTATTGGTAAAGGTCACGGCGGTGATACGCTCAGCTGGCATGTCGCATTCTTGGATTAGGTAAGCAATCTTACGCGTAATCACAGAGGTTTTGCCGGAGCCAGCACCTGCAAGTACAAGTAATGGACCAGATACGTAGAGCATGGCCTCGGATTGTTTGGGATTGAGTTGACTCATAACGTGACCTGTAAGACAAAAGCAAAAAAGAGGGTAGCGCTGATATGATAAAGATAGATAAATGCAGCGTGCATCATCAAAACTCGTATCATTGCGATATTTTAATAATATTTATTATAAGAATAATAGAATTTAAGGTTTGATGATGGCATATCATAAAAATCTGGTGGGTCATTATAAAGCAAAAATGCTCACTTTGGGGGAGGACTTGGGTGATGAAAGTGGGGTATTCAGACACTTGATTTTTGACAAATAGCGTGGCAGTGTTCGTTCATAGTCAAAAGTACGGATTTGGGGTTAATATAAGGTAAGGTCTATATCATAATTCATAGTAAAAAAAACACATTTTTTTTACACAGAAAGTGACCGTTCAATACAGTTAAAAACTAGCTTTTAGGCACTGATATGCGTATAGTACGTAAATAATTTATGCCAGTTGTCACGTCATTGTTGACCACGTGTAATGAGCTATTAAATCAATTAAGTAAGCAGTCAGATATGATATTGATTTAATACGTTGATCTTACGTTGTTAGAAGATGCGTTGGGCGACCAGCCTTTATCCGTGCGCATGCCGGAATCTCTACAGTTGGTCACGTCTGACATCGTCGTCAATAAGCTTGATAATTGGTTGTTACCAGCAAAATACCTAACATGTTACTCAATGACAGTTACTTAAACACAGTGACAGTTACTGAAGTGCAGTGACAATTACTTAAATAAAGTCACTTTTTAAAAAAAGTCACTTTGTGTTTTCGTCTGCGTTATACCTGTCGTAACATGGCCTGAGTGGGTCAGTGCTTGCGCTGTGTCTAACACTCGATTGGGTGAGGAGCACGTATTATCATGTCTGCTTTTAATTGGTCAGCCATTGCTTTTATCTTAGCCGCCATTGGGCTAGTTGTCTTTATGCTGGTCGTACCGCGCTTACTTGGCGGTCGCTCTCAAGGCTCACAAAAGGAAGAAGTATTTGAAGCGGGTGTTGTCGGATCTGGCAACGCCCGTATTCGTTTGTCTGCCAAATTTTATTTGGTCGCAATTTTCTTTGTGATTTTTGATTTAGAGGCGCTATATCTCTACGCTTATGCTGTGTCGGTACGGGAGGCTGGTTGGCTTGGCTTTGCCGCCGCTGGCACGTTTATCACTATTCTAATTATTGGTTTGATTTATGAGCTGAGCTTGGGTGCGATGAACTGGGCACCTGCTGATAAGTTACGCAAAAAAGCACGCTTATATGCGGCGCCTGCAGGCTTTAATTTGGCAGACATCACCAAGTTTGATGGTGCTCATGAGCTAATGGTCGATCCGACAGGTAAAGTGCCCGCGCAGTCATCCGGTCAAATCAATGTCTCAAACAATATTGAGACCAATCGTCGTCATCTACAAAACATCGATCATATTAATACCACGGGTAACGTTACTTCTGTGGATTTTGCGACGTCTGCTCAGCAGGACAAAACTGAACGTTAATAGCAGTTGATGCTCAGCTTATAGCGTTTGCAAAAACGAGCAGCAAAGCATGAAAGCGTCAGTTCTGTTTGTATTAATGATCGCTGATGATTAGCCACTTATTAATAATAAAATTATGGCGACAGCGCGAGCAAGATGATTGCCACGCCAAGCCTAATATGAAGGTTGTATGTTATGAAATACACATTAACAAAAGCCAACCCCGATGCAGATACCTATCCTGCACAGACCAGTCAAACGGTCAATGATCCTATCGAAGATGAAGTGAACAAAAACGTCTTTATGGGTCGTCTCGAAGACCTCGTTCATTCAACAGCAAACTGGGGGCGTAAGAACTCACTTTGGCCATTTAACTTTGGTACCTCTTGCTGTTATGTTGAATACGCTACTACCTTAACCGCCGTTCATGATTTGTCACGTTTTGGGGCAGAGGTTATTCGTGCCTCGCCTCGTCAGGCGGATGTCATGATCGTCGCTGGTACTTGCTTCGTTAAGATGGCCCCTGTCATCCAGCGCCTATATGAGCAAATGCTTGAGCCAAAATGGGTTATCTCTATGGGTGCCTGTGCCAACTCTGGTGGTATGTATGATATCTACTCTGTCGTACAAGGCGTAGATAAAATCATTCCAGTCGATGTCTATGTGCCAGGCTGTCCGCCGCGTCCAGAAGCGCTTATTCAAGGTTTGATGTTATTGCAAGAATCTATCACCAAAGAGCGTCGTCCGCTGGGTATCCATGTCAATGAGCAAGGTATCTATCAGCCACAAATGACGCCTGAGCGTGACCGTAAGCAAGCAGATCGTATCGCTGTTAAAAACTTACGTAGCCCAGACAGTATTTAAATTCTAGATAGCATTTAGATTCACAGTAATAACCTCAACGTTTTATACGCTCATCACAGTGTAGTTATGATGAATCAGTTATGATTAATGAAGGAATACATCATTCATGGTCACGGTAGTCGAAAACATAGATCCTAAGATCAAGCCCGTCCCAGCAGTCATTACAGAGCTGGAGCAAAAGTATGCTGGTAAATTTGTCGTGCAGCAGACTGTGGATGAGATTCCAACGGTTTGGGTGGCGCGTGCTGATTTATTAGATATTCTTTTATTCTTGCGCAAACTGCCTAAACCTTACGTCATGCTATTTGACTTGTCAGCGATAGATGAGCGTTTACGCCAGCATCGCGCGGGTTTGCCTGACAGTGACTTTACGGTGTTTTATCACTTGATGTCGCTTGAACGCAACAGTGATGTACGTATCAAGGTCGCGCTGAGCGAAGACGATGTCAATGTACCGAGCGCCACCAATATTTGGCCAAATGCCAACTGGTATGAGCGTGAAGTATGGGACATGTTCGGTATTGTCTTTACAGGTCATCCGCATTTGACCCGTATTTTATTACCGAAATATTGGGAAGGTCATCCACTGCGTAAAGAGTATCATGCGCGTGCGACGGAATTTACCCCATATTTCTTGAATACGGCCAAGCAACAATACGAGCAAGAAAACTTGCGTTTTGTCCCAGAAGAGTGGGGCATGAAGCGTTCAGGTCGTGATGAAGACTTTATGTTCTTGAACATCGGTCCTAACCATCCCTCTGCTCACGGTGCCTTCCGTTTGGTACTACAGCTGGATGGCGAAGAAGTCGTCGACTGTATCCCTGATATCGGCTATCACCATCGCGGCGCAGAAAAGATGGCTGAGCGCCAAACATGGCATTCATTTATTCCTTATACCGACCGTATTGACTATCTCGGCGGTGTGATGAATGAACTGCCGTACATCATGTCGGTCGAAAAGCTGGCTGGAATCACTATTCCACCGCGCGCTGAAACCATCCGCGTGATGATGAGCGAGTTCTTCCGTATTACCAATAACTTACTATTCGTTGGTACGTTCATTCAGGATGCGGGCGGTATGACCCCTGTATTCTATATGTTTACCGATCGCCAAAAAGCCTATGACGTTATCGAAGCCGTGACTGGCTATCGTATGCATCCCGCTTGGTTCCGTATCGGCGGTACTGCTGCTGATTTGCCACGTGGCTGGCAGCGTTTGGTACGTGAGTTCTTAGATTGGATGCCAAAACGCTTGGACGAGTATGTCAAAGCAGCATTACAAAATAGCGTACTCAAAGGCCGTACCCAAGGTGTTGCTCAGTATAATGCCAAGCAAGCACTTGCTTGGGGCGTCACGGGTGCAGGTCTGCGTGCGACAGGCGTTGATTTCGACCTGCGTAAAGCGCGTCCATACATGGGCTATGAGAATTACGATTTTGAAGTGCCAGTTGGCTACAACGGTGATGCTTATGATCGCTGTATGGTCAAAGTCGAAGAGATGCGTCAGTCATTACGTATCATTCGCCAGTGTATGGACAATATGCCACAAGGCCCTTACAAAGCGGATCATCCACTGGCCGTACCACCGCCAAAAGACCGTACATTAAATGATATCGAAACGCTTATTAACCACTTTATCTCAGTATCTTGGGGTCCTGTGATGCCAGCGGGCGAATGTACGACGATCGTCGAGGCGACTAAAGGTCTGAACAGTTATTACATCACCTCAGACAAGGCCACGATGAGCTATCGCACCCGTATTCGTACGCCGACATTTGCGCATTTACAGCAGATGCCATCGGTCATCAATGGCTCGCTAGTTTCTGATGCCATTATGTATTTGGCATCGATTGATATCGTGATGGCGGATTGTGATCGTTAGAGCCGCTGCTTCAAAAGTATTTGTTCATCAATATATTATTGCCTGATGGCACACCAAAATGCTGTCACTCGTCAATATAACCACAGTTTCAATCAGACTGATATTGGCTTGTGATAGAGCAGGATGAGTGAGGAAAGACAGAAGATTATGAAAATTGTTTCCGACAAAATGCCAAAAGTAGATGTGGAAAGCATTCTCACTAGTGATGAAATCGCTGCCATTCATGAGTTTATGCACCATTACCCACAGGCGCGTGCCGCCTCGCTAGATGCGCTAAAAATTGTGCAAAAGCGTAACGGCTGGGTTGATGATGCGCAAGCAAATGCCATTGCCAATATCCTAGACATCCCGATGTCAGACATGGATGGGGTTGCGACTTTCTTTAACCGTATTTATCGCCAGCCTGTCGGTCGCCATGTGATTCTCATATGTGATTCAGTAGCTTGTTATTTGACAGGTTATGAGGCGCTGTCAGCTGAGATTAGATCACAGCTAGGCATTGAGTACGGTCAAACCACTGCTGATGGACGTTTTACCCTATTGCCAATTTGCTGCTTGGGCAACTGTGATAAGGGACCAGCGGTACTGATTGATGAAGACACTTACGGCCCTGTCCAGCCATCTGAGGTCGCGCAATTATTGGAGCTATACGCATGAGTTTAACGATTTCAGAGCAAATTGCTCGTCGCGGTCAAGGCCAAGCGCCAAGCCAGCTAAATGCACAGCGTGTTCCAATCTATGGTGATAAAGCGACAGCCACTAGCGAAACCAAGCCATTGACGTGGCGTTTGGCGCATCATGATGCGGTGCTTGATTTAGCCACTTATGAGTCTCTAAAAGGCTTTACGGGTCTAAAAGAAGCGTTATCTAAGTCGCCTAAAGACGTTGGCAATATGATTAAAGCGGCCAATGTTCGAGGTCGCGGCGGTGCGGGCTTTAACGCTGGTCTAAAATGGTCGTTTATGTCGCCGCCGGACGGTTTACCGCGTTATCTGATCTGTAATGCTGATGAAATGGAGCCGGGCACGTTTAAAGACCGTCTGCTCATGGAGCGTCTACCGTTTCAGCTTATCGAAGGTATGCTCATTACTGCTCATGCGATTGGCGCCACTGACGGTTATATCTTTATCCGTGGTGAGTATATCTTGGCCGCTGAACGTTTGGTCGCTGCTATCGAAGAGTGCTTGGCTAATAATCTCATGGGCGATAATATTTTAGGCTCAGATTTTAGTTTTAATCTGCATGTGCATACGGGCGCTGGACGTTATATCTGCGGTGAAGAAACAGCGTTAATTAATTGTCTAGAAGGCCGCCGTGCTAACCCACGTACTAAGCCGCCATTTCCACAAATTTCTGGTGCATGGGGTCGTCCAACCGTTGTTAACAACGTTGAGACTTTGTGTAATATGCCAGCGATTTTGAATCACGGCGTTGAGTGGTATCAGTCGTTATCTGAAATTAAAGGCAAAAGTAAAACGCCAGGCACCAAACTATTTGGCTGCTCAGGTTTAGTTAATGATCCAGGCCTTTGGGAATTACCGTTTGGTTATACAGCTCGCGAAATCATTGAAGATTTAGCGGGTGGTATGAAAGATGGTAAAACGCTCAAAGCATGGCTACCGGGCGGTGCATCGACTGACTTTTTGACCGCAGAACATTTGGATGTGGTGGTAGATTTTGACACCATTCAAAACGCTGGTAGCCGTATGGGTACTGGTCTGATTATGGTCGTCGATGAATCACAAGACATGGTGCCATTACTACGTAACCTTGAGATTTTCTTTCAGCGTGAGTCGTGTGGTTGGTGTACACCATGCCGTGATGGTCTACCGTGGGGCGTGAAACTGCTTACCGCCATCAATGATGGTGAAGGGCAAGTGGGCGATGTAGAAAAACTAGAAGGCCTAACGCGTGACTTATGGATTGGTAAAACATTCTGTGCGCATGCTCCAGGTGCGATGGAACCACTAATGAGTGCGATTAAATATTTCCGTCCAGAGTTTGATCAAAAAATCGCGCAGGCGGTTGGTGTCGATGTTATTGATGCTGCAGCCAACCAACAGCCAGTAGTGAAATAAGGAGAGCGGCATGGCAGTCATACATATTGATGGAACCACTGTCGAAGTAGATAGCGCAGACAACTTGCTACAAGCCTGCTTATCCCTCGGCATTGATGTGCCGTATTTTTGTTATCATCCAGCGCTTGGCTCAGTAGGCTCGTGCCGTCAGTGCGCGGTCAAGCAATTCCAAAATAAAGAAGATATGGAAGCAGGTCGCGGTCGTCTAGTCATGTCATGTATGGTCGCTCCTGGCGATGACATGTACATCTCGGTCACTGACGATGAAGCCAAAGCATTCCGCAAGTCGATGGTTGAGCTACTCATGACCAACCATCCACATGACTGTCCAACTTGTGAAGAAGGTGGACATTGTCATTTGCAGGACATGACGTATATGTCAGGTCACAGCCGTCGTCGCTATCGCTTTACCAAACGCACGCATCATAACCAAGAGCTTGGTCCATTCATCGCGCATGAAATGAACCGTTGTATCGCTTGCTATCGTTGTGTACGTTTTTATAAAGACTATGCGGGCGGCGAAGACTTGGGCGTTTATGGCTCAAACAATCGCGTTTACTTTGGCCGTGATAAAGATGGTCAGTTTGAAAGCGAATTTTCAGGCAACTTAACCGAAGTTTGCCCAACGGGTGTGTTTACTGATAAAACCCACTCTGAGCGCTACAACCGTAAATGGGATATGCAGTATGCGCCAAGCATCTGTCATGGTTGCTCAGCTGGTTGTAATATCTCACCGGGCGAGCGTTATGGTGAATTGCGCCGTATCGAAAACCGCTATAACGGCGAAGTAAACCGCTATTTCTTATGTGACCGTGGCCGCTTTGGTTATGGCTATGTCAATCGTGATGATCGTCCAACCCAAGCGCTTGAACGTATCAATGATAAGCATGTCAAAATCAATATTGACTACGCACTTGATGAAACCATCAAACGTATCAAAGATAAAAAAGTCATCGGGATTGGCTCACCACGCGCCAGTCTAGAGACTAACTTTGCGCTAAAAAATCTGGTCGGCTTTGATAACTTCTCAACAGGCTTGAATCATCAGCAGCAAGCACTGGTCAATAAATGTATCGAAGTGCTTAGCACTGAAGGTATTTATAACCCTAGCATGACCGATATCGAAACGCATGATGCGGTGCTCGTATTAGGTGAAGACATCACGCAAACTTCATCACGTGTTGCGCTGTCAGTACGTCAAGCGGCAAAAAATGAAGGCCTAAAAATGGCGGCGGCGCTGCAAACGCAGCCTTGGCTTGCTGAACCAGTTAAGCGTATCGCTCAAGATGCGCTAAGCCCAGTCTATGTCATTGATGTAACGCAAACTAAGCTAGAAGATATCAGTAAAGTGAGCGTAGTGGCGACCCCTGAAGACATCACTAAACTTGGCTTCAAGGTTGCTGATGAAATTGCTAATTTCGCTGATGATTTAGCAGACATAGCAGATCCACAAGCAGCTGATGAAAGTGCTGAAACCGACGGTATGCAAGCATTGGCGCAGCAAATCGCTTATGACTTGATTCAAGCTGATAAGCCTTTAGTTGTCTCGGGTAGTAGCTTGTCTTCTACCGCATTGATAGAAGCAGCGGCACAGATTACCCAAGCGTTGACGCAAAAACGCTCGGCAATCAAAGCGACTGAGCAACAGCAAGTTGAAGCGCATAACGCCAAAGTAAAAGCTCAATCGCAGTCTGCTAATGATCAGCCTGAAGAAGACCAAGATTTATCTGCCAAGCCGAACAAACCTGAAACAGGCGTGAATACAGAAACGCAAGATGATGTAGAACGTGAGCCTGCTGAAAACCTTGAGTTAAAAGAAATTAATGATAAGTATCAGGCACAAGCAGGTATCTATCTAACGGTTCCTGATGCCAATAGCATAGGCGTTTGTATGCTTGGCGGTCAGTCAGTTGAAGAACTGCTAGCGACTGATTACGATGTGGTTGTGGTTGCAGAAAACCAGCTAACAGATGCGATTGATGCCAATAAATTGACGCAGCTATTGACGGATAAAACGGTTATTGCATTAGATCATCAGCTCCTTGATTGGCATAAAGATGTCGATATCGTATTGCCAGCGGCTAGTTTTGCAGAAGCAGACGGCACATTGATATCTGCTGAAGGCCGTGCACAGCGTTTCTTCCAAGTCTATGACAACGAATACTACCATCCAATGAGTAGCATCAAAGAAGGCTGGCGCTGGTTGCATGCAGTGCATAGCAGCATCGAGGGTCGTGATGTCGATTGGACGCAGCTAGATGATGTCATCAATGCACTAATCGCTACGCATCCTAAGCTTGCGGGTATCAAAGGCGCTGCACCTGATGCTGCTTACCGTATGACTGGTCTGAAAATTGCGCGTCAACCGCGTCGTTATTCAGGTCGTACAGCTATGCGTGCGCCAATCTCAGTGCACGAGCCAATGCAGCCAAAAGATTTGGACACTGGTCTAACTTTCTCAATGGAAGGTTATAGCGGTAAAGAAACGCCAAGCTCGATGATTCCTTTTGCCAATGCGGCAGGTTGGAACTCACCGCAAGCGTGGAATAAATACCAAGACAAAGTCGGTGGTCATCTGAAAAATGGTGATCCAGGTGTACGTTTATTCGATCAGCTAGAGCGCCTAGCCACTCGTCAATATGTGGCGCCAGAAGCGATGTCTTCGAATACAACTGACTTACAGCACGGCCAAGCCAAACTGGTGCCGATTCATAATATCTATGCCAGCTCAATGATGGCATCACGCAGCCCAATCGTCGCAGAGCAACTACCTGTTGCAACATGGCGTATCGGTATAGATGATGCCAAAGACTGGGATATCGCTGCTGGTGATTACTTGGCGATTGAAATTGACAAGCAACAAATGACCTTACCAGTACAGCTGGTCGGTTATTTGGCAGAAGGCTGTATCGGTTACCCAGTTGGGCAGGTGAGCATCATTCACCCATCAATGCCAGCGTCGGTACGTAAAGTGGATGCACCAGTGACGATGATGGGTAGCATGGCTAACGATATGATGAACAATAACGATACTGCGCAAATAAACGCAGCGCCGACCACCACACAGGAGGTGTAATATGCAAGTTACCCGTATTATCCCTGATGTGCCAAGCTTTTTGGCCAATAGCATAAGCTTTGATACTTGGTCTATTCTGTTTTTGGTGGGTCAATCACTGGTCATCTTTTTAGTCGTAGTATTGGTTGCCGCGATGATGATTATTTATGAGCGCCGTATGTTGGCCTTATGGCAAGATCGTTATGGTCCAAACCGTGTCGGGCCTTTTGGTTCGTTGCAGTTAGTCGCCGATATGCTCAAAATCTTCTTTAAAGAAGATTGGACACCAAACTTTACCGATAAGTTTATGTTCACGTTGGCACCTGCAGTCGCAATGTTTACTGCCTTGGCTTCATTTGCCATTATTCCTATCTCGCCAACGCTTGGCGTGGTTGATTGGGATATTGGTATTCTGTTTTTCTTTGCCATGGCTGGTATTGCTGTTTACGCCGTGATGTTCGGTGGTTGGGCATCTGCCAATAAGTTCTCACTACTCGGTGGTTTGCGCTCAGCAGCACAGACAATCAGTTACGAAGTGTTTTTGGGTTTGTCGTTGATGGGCGTTGTTGCACTAACAGGTTCATTTAACTTGCGTGCCATTGTCGAAGCACAAGCAGACGGCTGGTATATCATTCCGCAGTTTTTCGGATTCTTAACCTTTGTAGTGGCTGGTGTTGCCGTTACGCATAGACATCCATTTGACCAACCAGAAGCAGAGCAAGAACTGGCTGAAGGTTATCATGTCGAATATTCTGGCATGAAGTT
>ENA-ORXC01000728-ORXC01000728.1-marine-metagenome-genome-assembly--contig:-NODE-728-length-21775-cov-3.566642_pt1 | contig 21775 bp, 21 predicted proteins | sample MGYA00237865_ERZ511478 | MGnify/ENA metagenome assembly ERZ511478
TACCGGAATCCTCGGGGCCTGGCTTGCGCGTAAAGAAGGAGCAGAGACGATCCAGAAGGTGAACAGACAAATGCAGACTGGTCAAATGCCCGGTGAAGCTATTCTAGATGGTTTGTGTATACTTGTAGGTGGTGTCGTTCTACTCACACCGGGATTTATTACAGATGCAGTCGGCTTTTTGCTTCTTATACCGGCAACTAGAAAACCATTTAAGAGATGGATTAAGAAATTTCTTGAACGTCGAATGAATAATGGTCAGTTTATGTTTATTAGAAGGTAAGGAATTGTTCCATATACTTATGTAATTATCATAGAAAATAAGTCTTTAAGGAGCTTGAGTCTACATTCAAGCTCCTGTTTTAGTGGGAGTAGTGAGCGGTTAGTTGACATCAAAACCATTCGTGTACTAATTTAATTGAGCAGTCAATGATTGACCTATCAATTAATTAGTGTTTTCTAGTTGACATTCAGAAATACAACTTGTATATTAGTTGATGAGTCAATGATTGACCCATCAAACGATTGGAGGAGGAGGATGCGTTGAAAGCTTCTTGCTCAGATGAAGGTAAAATATTATACCAGTTAAATAATATATACAAACAAATGAGTCCGAAATTCGAAAGATGTACCGGCATCAGTCAGTCTCGCTTAGAGATCCTGCATAAATTGTTTGAGGTTGAGGAGATTAGCCAAACAGCTTTGCAGAAAGAAGTGAATATTGATAGTGCTGCTGTCACAAGACATTTAAAGCAGCTTGAGGTAAAAGAAATGGTTACTCGACGCAAGAAACCAGATGATAACCGCTTTACCTTTGTGAGGTTAACAGAAGAAGGTAGAGAGAAAATTGCTTCTTTTCGAATAGAGAAAGAAGAGTTCATTCGTAAAGTGTTAAAAGACTTTAGTGAGAAGGAACAATACGAATTATCGGATATGCTTAGCCGTATTCAAAATAACATTGAAGAAATTCAATACTAACAAGAAATGACATAAGGAGATTTTACGATGAATGCAACCAAAATAAATGACTTTAATGACATTATTACAGGACGACGCTCAATTCGCCATTACGACCCGTCAGTCAAAATTACTAAAGATGAGATGACGGAAATTTTAACTGAAGCTACGTTGGCACCATCTTCAGTCAATCTTCAACCATGGCGTTTTGTCGTTATCGATAGCGAGGAGGGAAAAACAACTTTAGCTCCACTTGCTAAATTTAATCAATCACAAGTTGAAACATCTGCAGCTGTTATTGCGGTATTTGTAGATATGAACAGCCTCGACTATGCTGATGAAATTTATGACACTGCTGTACAAAAAGGGTATATGCCTGTAGAAGTAAGAGATCAACAGCTTCCAGCGATAAAAGGCTTGTTAGAAGGTATGTCAACTGAGCAATTTAGAGAAATGAATATCATTGATGGTGGATTAGTGTCCATGCAATTGATGTTAGCGGCTCGAGCACACGGATATGATACAAATCCAATTGGTGGATATGAGAAAGATCAGATTGCTGAAGCTTACGGTATGGATAAAGAGCGTTACTATCCAGTGATGCTGATTTCAATTGGTAAAGCAGCAAACGAAGGATACAAATCTGTTCGCTTACCTGTTGAATCAATTACAGAGTGGAAATAAAAATAAACATTGAAAAGAGGATATAACAAATGATTATTATTCATGCAGGATTACAAATTAACCCGGCTAAGGAAGAAGCGTTTCTTAACGAAGTAGCTACTCTTATTGAAGAAGCTAGAAAAGAAGAAGGAAATCTTTCTTATACTTTGACGAAAGAGATTGAAAAAGAGAGTACTTATAAAATGATTGAAGCTTATGAAGACATGGCTGCAGTTGAAAAGCACAATCAAAGTGCTCATTTTCAAGCATTTGTTGGAAAAGCACCAGAATATTTGGTGGCCCCATTAGACGTTAAAGTGTATGACGCTACTGAAGTGCAAAAATAATGGTTGAGCTGAAAGGTTCATGGATGTAACAAATTAAACCATAGGAGCAACGTATCATTTTTACGTTGCTCCTATGGTTTTTTAATGCTTCTTTGCCTTTAATAAGCTTTGTTGATCTATGATCTTGTTTTCACTATTTACCTGATGCCCCTTTTATATAACCCCATATATCCTTAAATACATTCGCTTGGTAAAGTGTTTTAAGAACTACGAGAAGAACTGGACCGATAATCAGACCGATGAATCCAAATAGTTGAAAGCCTACGAATAACGCAATTAATGTTGCGAGAGGATCAAGTCCTATATTAGAAGATAGGACTTTTGGCTCCATAACCTGGCGTTGGATGACGACGACTCCGTAGAGAATAGAAAGCCCAATTGTTAGAGCATAATTACCAGTTAAAAAAGAATAAATCATCCACGGTACAAAAATTGCTCCAGTACCAAGGTAAGGTAAGAGATCTACTAGGCCAATAATAATCGCAATTGTGATCGCGTAATCAACTCTCAAAATAAATAGACCGATAAGGACGATAACAGCCGTCATGGAGATCAGCGTAAGCTGTGCCTTAAGAAAGCCAAACAAAGCCCGCCTTAAATCAACATAGACCGTACCAATACTTTTTTGGACATCACTACGCACTTTCTTTTTAAGCCAATTAATGAATTTATACCAGTCTTTACTGATAAAAAAAGTGGCCAACATGGAGAAGACAAGCACAGTTAAAATGGTTGGTAAACTAACGATAATCGAGCGTATTCCTTCAACAAGAGATTGAAGAATATCGGTAACAGCGGTAGTAATAGTTGTCCCGATTGATTGAATATTGTCAAGAACAGTCGTTTGCTGATCTTTATTTAAATCTTTAAACAGGTCTTCTAATTGATTATAAAGTGGCATGACGTGTGACACGAAGAGTTCTTCTACGAAACTAACGATTTCTTGAAAGTTTCCTGGTAATACGCTAGCGATATAAACGATGCCCTGGACAAGCTCATTTACGAGCAAGGCAATAAAAGCTGCAAGCACTCCAATTAGAATTAAAATGGAAAGAGCTACAGCAAAGGGTCTTGGAATTTTCCCTCTTCTTTCTAGTAAGTCGACCATTGGATTGATTAAAAAAGCAAGAAGTAAAGCAATTACAAAAGGGTAAGCGAGATGCCAAATATAATAAAAGGCAATTAAGGAAAGAATAATAAGAAAGATTACAAGGAAAAACCGTAAAACTCTATGTATGTATTTCCAATTCATTTCAACCCTCCTAGGATCCCTTTCCTATATTTTACACTGCTTGCTTTAAAACAAGCAATTGTAGTAAACCAGTTTCGTGCTTATTTTCTAAAAGTTTGTTATGCTAAAAGAGTTCTGCTAATGTGAAAGAGGGAGCGTTATGTCAATTATTTCTCAGCCTACTGTTTTTCTACTCATTTTATTTGCAATCGCGCTTATTGCGAAAAATAGCTCGCTCATTATTGCCGTAGCAGTCTTACTGGTTGTGAAAACGGTGGGACTTGGTGATAAAGTCTTTCCGATCTTTCAATCAAAAGGAATCTCCTGGGGAGTAACAATCATTACGATTGCCGTGCTCGTACCAATTGCAAATGGAGAAATAGGTTTTAAGCAACTTGGTGAAGCAGTTAAATCTTCTTATGCATGGATTGCAATGGGAGCTGGTATATTTGTTGCGATTATCGCTTCAAAAGGGATTATTTTACTACAAAATGATCCGCATATTACCACAGCGCTTGTATTTGGTACAATTCTTGCCGTAGCTGTTTTTCAAGGAATTGCCGTTGGTCCATTGATTGGAGCGGGCATTGCTTATATGGCGATGAAGGTTGTTGAATTTTTCACCTGAACGTATGCTCAGAAGGGCATAACGTTTGCATGATTCGCTTCTTTATTATCATTTTTCAAACATTTGAGAAAAAAAGGAATCGACGAAATTATGCATATTCATTCACAAATATCAGAGAATTGTTTATAATGAGAACTGACGCACCATCTTGTACATAGGTTCTTATTTTTTGGAGCGTTTTAAAAGCGTTATCAAAGCAGAATTTTTAGAAAATATTAGAGCCAATAATATGGAAAAGGAGAGGGAGACGTATGACGACTACTCGCGGATTAGAAGGCGTAGTTGCAACAACATCATCGATTAGTTCTATTGTAAATGATGTCTTAACATACAGAGGATATAATATCGATGACCTCGCTGAAAATGCTAGTTTTGAAGAAGTAATCTATCTATTATGGAACGATAAACTTCCTAATAAGACTGAACTTGAGGAATTCACAGCAGAATTTGCTAGTAACGCTTCGATTCCTGAAGAGATTGTGAATCAAATGAAATCGTATCCAATTGATAAGGTGCACCCGATGGCGGCTCTTCGTACAGCGGTTTCTACACTTGCACTGTATGATGAAGAAGCGGACGATATGAGCGAAGAGGCGAATTACCGTAAAGCGATCCGTCTTCAAGCAAAGATCCCAACTGTTGTAACCGCTTTTTCACGTATTCGTGAAGGGAAAGCTCCAGTAGAGCCTAAGAAAGATCTTAGCTTTGCTGCAAACTTCTTATATACGTTAACAGGAGAACTTCCAGAAGAAGTTGCTGTTACAGCAATCAATAAAGCGCTAGTGCTCCATGCCGATCATGAGCTAAATGCTTCAACATTTACTGCACGCGTATGTGTTGCAACACTTTCAGATATGTATTCAGGCGTAACGGCTGCAATTGGTGCACTGAAAGGGCCACTTCATGGTGGAGCAAACGAACGTGTTATGGCTATGTTAAGTGAAATCGATCGCGTTGATAACGTGGAACCATATTTGCAAAATGCGTTTGAAAACAAAGAAAAGATCATGGGCTTTGGACATCGCGTATATAAAACGGGTGATCCACGTGCAAAGCATTTGCGTGAAATGTCTCGCAAGCTAACAGAACTTACAGGAGAAACAAAGTGGTACGAGATGTCGACGAAGATGGAAGAAATCGTGACAAGTGAAAAGGGTCTCCCGCCTAATGTCGATTTTTATTCGGCTTCTGTTTATCATAGTCTAGGGATTGATCATGATTTGTTCACACCGCTATTTGCAGTCAGTCGTGTATCCGGTTGGATTGCTCATATTCTTGAGCAGTATAGCAATAACCGTTTAATCCGACCGCGTGCTGAATACGTAGGGGCGACAAATCAAACGTATGTAAAAGTAGAAAATAGATAATAAAAAAGGGAAGGTTTCTTCCCTTTTATTAAATGTTAATCATTCACTAGGAGGAATATAAAATGGCTAATGGAGAGAAGATTACCGTAAATAATGGTGTACTAAACGTTCCAGATCATGCAATTATTCCATACATTGAGGGCGACGGAACGGGACCTGATATTTGGGCGGCCGCTTCGAAAGTATTAGAAGGCGCAGTTGATAAAGCTTATGGTGGTAAGAAAAAAATCGTATGGAAAGAAGTATATGCAGGTCAGAAAGCATTTGATAAAACAGGTGAATGGCTACCGGCAGATACGCTTGATGCGATTCGTGAATACATAATTGCAATCAAAGGACCACTCACTACACCAGTTGGGGGAGGCATTCGTTCGCTGAATGTTGCCCTACGACAAGAGCTTGATTTATTTACTTGTCTCCGTCCAGTCCGTTATTTTAAAGGCGTTCCTTCACCTGTAAAGCGTCCTGAGGATACCGATATGGTTATTTTTCGCGAAAATACAGAAGATATTTATGCAGGAATTGAATTCCAAAAGGGTACTGATGAAGTCAAGAAAATCATTTCTTTTCTTCAAGATGAAATGGGTGCAAAAAATATCCGCTTCCCTGAAACGTCTGGTATTGGAATTAAGCCTGTTTCAGAAGAAGGTACTAAGCGCTTGGTTCGTGCAGCTATTCAGTACGCACTTGATGAGGGCCGCAAAAATGTAACGCTCGTTCATAAAGGGAATATTATGAAATTTACTGAAGGAGCTTTCAAAAACTGGGGTTATGAAGTAGCGGAGCAAGAATTTGGAGACAAAGTTTTCACTTGGTCTGAATACGATCGTATCGTTGAAGAAAAAGGAAAAGACGCTGCGAACGAAGCGCAGTCCAAAGCAGAAAGTGAAGGCAAGCTAATTGTTAAAGATGCCATTGCCGATATCTTCTTGCAACAAATTCTAACTCGTCCAGCTGAATTTGACGTAGTTGCTACAATGAACTTGAACGGTGACTATGTTTCTGATGCTCTAGCAGCTCAGGTTGGTGGAATTGGAATCGCTCCTGGAGCAAACATTAACTACGAAACTGGACACGCTATTTTTGAAGCAACACATGGAACGGCTCCAAAATACGCTGGTCTTGATAAAGTAAATCCTTCCTCCGTTATTCTTTCAGGAGTCCTTATGCTCGAGCATATCGGATGGAATGAAGCGGCGAAGCTTGTACTTGATTCTATGGAAAAAACAATTGCGAATAAAGTTGTCACTTATGACTTCGCACGTCTTATGGACGGCGCAACGGAAGTGAAAACATCTGAATTTGGTGATGAACTCATCAATAATATGGACTAAAATAAAATCACTATATTTCCTTGTATGAAAGGAGTGGCATTTAAATGACAGTGAAACGTAAAAAAGTTTCCGTAATTGGTGCAGGTTTTACTGGGGCAACAACTGCTTTTCTTTTAGCTCAAAAAGAACTTGCTGACGTTGTACTCGTTGATATCCCAAATCAGGAGGGCCCAACAAAAGGGAAAGCACTTGACATGTTTGAAGCAAGCCCTGTTCAGGGTTTTGATTCTAAAATCACCGGTACATCAAATTATGAAGATACAGCAGGTTCAGATATTGTTGTGATTACAGCTGGTATTGCTAGAAAACCAGGAATGAGCCGGGACGATCTTGTGAATACAAATGCGAAAATCATGAAAAGTGTGACTCAGGATATTGTGAAATATTCTCCTGAAACGACCATTGTTGTGTTAACGAATCCTGTTGATGCCATGACGTATACGGTGTTTAAGGAGTCTGGGCTTCCTAAAAATCGCGTAATTGGTCAGTCGGGAATTCTGGATTCTGCCCGATTCCGTTCATTTATTGCTGAAGAGTTGAACCTTTCTGTTAAAGATATTACAGGATTCGTCCTCGGTGGGCATGGTGATGATATGGTTCCACTTGTTCGCTATTCGTTTGCAGGTGGCATTCCACTTCAGAGCCTTATTTCTGAAGAGCGTCTTGCTGAAATTGTGGAACGAACCCGCAAAGGTGGCGGCGAAATTGTAGGTCTTCTAGGAAATGGTAGTGCATACTATGCTCCTGCTGCATCACTTGTTGAGATGGTAGAGGCAATCCTTAAAGACCAACGTCGTGTTCTTCCAACAATCGCCTATCTCGAAGGCGAGTATGGTTATGACGGGCTTTACCTCGGTGTACCGACAATTCTTGGCGGTGGCGGTATTGAAGAAATCATTGAACTTGATTTAACAAATGAAGAGAAGAAAGAGCTAGATAAATCAGCTGATTCCGTTCGTAAAGTAATGACGGTATTAGGTTAATAACGTAGATCCGGTGTGAGAACCGGATCTCTTTTTAAAACAAAAAAAGAAAACGCTTTCAACAAAAGGGGGAGTAGCGATGTTACTAGGAAAAAAACGTAAACTTGGACGAATGATCGATGAAATGTCAGTAGGTGAAAAGCTTGAAGTGACGGAAAAAATAGAGGATCGGGACCTTCTTTTATATCTTGGGCTGTCAAATGACAATAATCCTCTTTTCATTCAGCATGATTATGCTTCGATGACACCTTTCAAGAAACCGATTGTCCCGCAAATTATGCTTCTTGCTATCGTAACAGGTGCTATATCTAAGTATTTGCCTGGACCTGGGAGTAGTATTAAAAAACAGGAAGTCATTTTCGAGAATCCCGTCCATCATTATGAGACACTTCATTTTCAGTTTGAAGTTATGAATGTCTTTACAAAAGAACATGAAGTTGAAATAAACGTTAAGGGCATAAATGAATCAGGAGAAGCTATCTTAGACGGTTTGTTTACTGTCTGTCCCCCATATCCTGCAAAACCATTAACAAAGTCAACATCCTTTGAGAATTTTTAGAGCCTGAACTAGGCTCTTTTTTTTATGCATTTTACATTTGTTTTTGATAAAAGCGCTTCATACTGCTAAAAAAGTCAAGTTTTTCTTTTGCCTTTATGAAAATAATAGTATGATGAGGGTATTCAGGCTAAAATAAAAGAAAAGCCTGGCATCGGCATTGATGAATGGGGAAATTCGTTAGGGGGATTTTACTATGGCTCAAAAGATACTAGTTGTAGACGACGAAATGTCGATTTTAACATTGCTTCAATTTAATCTGGAACAAGCTGGTTATGATGTTGTGACGGCTGAAGATGGTTCAGAAGCATTGAAAGTAGTTGAGGCTGAGAAGCCAAATTGCATTATTCTTGATCTTATGCTACCTGAAATGGATGGGTTAGAGGTGTGTAAAGAATTGAGACAACGCCACATTCATACGCCTGTTTTAATGCTGACTGCCAAAGATGATGAATTTGATAAAGTACTTGGTCTCGAACTGGGTGCTGATGATTATATGACAAAGCCGTTTAGTCCTAGAGAAGTCGTTGCGCGTGTTAAGGCGATTCTTAGGCGGGTAAAACAGCTTGAAGAATCGAAAGTAGCTAACCAGATGGAAGAATCAGAGAAAATCCAGGTAGGTGAACTAGAGGTTTATCCAAATAATTACGAATCATTTTTCCAGGGGGAAATAATGGAGGTTACTCCTAAAGAATTTGAATTATTAGTGTATCTCGTACGTCATAAAGGTCGAGTTCTAACGAGAGAGCAGCTTTTGAGTGCGGTTTGGAATTATGATTTTGTTGGGGATACCCGGATTGTAGATGTGCACGTTAGTCATTTGAGAGAAAAAATTGAGCAAAATACGCGTAAACCTGAATACATTAAAACAATTAGAGGACTTGGCTATAAGTTAGAGGAGCCTTCTGTTAAATGAAGCGGTTCCGCTCACGTTTTCTGAATGCTCAATTCGTTATTCTTTTTCTTGTCTTTTCAATCTTAGTTGTTTTCATAGGTAATTTATTTGAAGGAATTCTATTCGATAATGCTAGTGAAGAGGCTTTGTCAAATATGTGGCTAATCCTAATTCTTTCATTTACAGGAGCTTTTTTCATTATTGTTTACCTTAGTCTTCGCATCTCAAATCAGTTAACAAAACCTTTAGAGGGTGCATTGAATGTTGCCAATGAGCTTGCTTCTGGGAATTTTAAAGCACGAACTTATGAATATAAGCTGGATGAGACGGGGCAACTTAGTCACGCCTTAAACATTCTCGCTCGTAATTTACAAAACATGACAAATTCTTATGAAATTCAGCAAAACCGGTTGATGACATTAATTGAAAATATGGATAGTGGCTTAATTCTGATTGATTCAAAAGGTCATATTAACCTTGTTAATCGCTTTTATAAAGAAACGTTTCATATCAAAACCGAAGAATATTTAGATTTGCTCTATTATGAAGCACTTCCGTATAGGGAAATCATTCGATTAGTGGAAGAGACGCTACTCGTTGAGCAAACTGTTCGAAAACAAGTTGAGTTGCAAGTTGGAATCGAAATGCGCCACTTTGACGTCTCAGGTGCGCCGATCCTTAATCACGATGAAAAGCTAAAAGGTGTTGTTCTTGTTTTCCACGATATCACAGAGTTAAAAAAGCTCGAGCAAATGAGAAAGGATTTTGTAGCAAACGTATCTCATGAGTTAAAGACGCCTGTCACTTCGTTGAAAGGCTTTGCAGAGACATTACTTGATGGAGCTATGGAAAACAAAGCCTTTCGCACTCGTTTTCTTACGATAATTTTAAATGAAAGTGATCGTCTTCAGAGCCTCATTCAGGACCTTCTCGACCTCTCAAAGATGGAACAAAAGCACTTTGCGTTAAATTGGCAGGATGTAGATTTAAAAGAAGTGATTGATGATTGCCTCTTAATGACAAAAAGTAAAGCAGATAAGAAAAGCATTGAAGTGGAAATTAGCTATAATGGGGATCTTCAAATTAAAGGCGATGCAAACCGTTTAAAACAGGTGTTTCTTAATTTAATTGCCAATAGTATTACGTATACTCCAGAAGGAGGAAGCGTTACGATTTTCGTTAACGAAGAAAAAGATTCCGTTCAGTTTACGATCTCGGATAACGGAATTGGAATACGACAAGAAGAGCTTCCGCGAATCTTTGAACGCTTTTATAGAGTGGATCGTGCAAGAAGTAGAAATTCTGGTGGGACAGGTCTTGGACTTGCTATAGTAAAACACCTCGTCGAAGCTCACCAGGGGCAGATCGCAGTTAACAGTCAACCTGGTGAAGGGACAACTTTTGTCATCACGTTAAATAAAGAGAGACAATATTAATCTTTACGATTTCTTTACAGTCTGTTTATATGTTCTTTAAATGATTTCTGTAAAGTAACAAGTGACCCCTTCATCATGACGAGAGCACATTTTTGAGACGAGATTTTCTCGTCTCTCTTTTTTTGTCTTTCATTATCAAAACAGAATTAATCAGTTGGACGCTTGTTTTTCATTCTTTTTACCATCGTGGTAAAATATATGAAGCAGGCGTCTTTTGGGATGTACAGTGATCGATAAATTGCGTAATGAATGAAATGGAGGACTTCTATTGAAGAACAAGTTAGTTTTAATTGATGGAAATAGCATTGCCTATCGTGCGTTTTTTGCATTGCCGTTGTTAAATAATGATAAAGGTGTCTATACAAATGCCGTACTAGGATTTACAACGATGTTGCTGAAAATTATAGAAAATGAATCGCCAACACATATGCTCGTTGCTTTCGATGCCGGTAAAACAACGTTTCGCCATAAAACATACACAGAGTATAAAGGCGGGCGACAAAAAACCCCTTCAGAATTAAGCGAACAGTTCCCTGTTATACGTGAAGTGCTGGACGCATTTCAAATTAAGCGATATGAAATTAAGAATTATGAAGCAGATGATATCATTGGAACCGTATCGGATCTTGCGAGTAAAGAAGATTGGGAAGTGAAAATTTATTCCGGAGATAAAGATCTTCTCCAACTTGTTTCAGATAACGTTCACGTAGCCTTAACGAAAAAAGGAATAACCGACATTGATACATATGACCCAGCCTTTCTTCGTGAAAAATATGGCCTTAGCCCTGATCAAATCATTGATATGAAGGCGCTTATGGGTGATAACTCGGACAATATTCCTGGTGTACCTGGTGTTGGAGAGAAAACGGCTCTTAAATTATTAAAACAATTTGGAACGGTGGATGCCGTTTTTGAATCGCTTAATGATGTTTCTGGTAAAAAGTTAAAAGAAAAATTGGAAGAAAATCAAGAGCAGGCCATGATGAGCAAAGAGCTTGTAACGATTTTTAAAGAAACGCCACTTGAATTAGGGATAACTGATTTAGGCTACAGCGGTTATAATCATGAAGCAGTCGCTACACTGTTTAGTGAACTTGGATTTAAGTCTCTTCTTAATCGAATCGGGGGGACAGAAGTAGAAGACGAGAAAATCGATGATTTGGATTTTGAGACGATCAACGAGATAGAAGCCAAGCATCTCGTTAGTCCATCTGCCATGATTGTGGAAGTGATGGATGAAAATTACCATAATGCCGACATACAAGGGATTTCCCTTGTAAATGAAAACGGGAATTATTTTATCCCAACAGATTTAGCTCTTCAGTCTCAATTGTTTCGAAATTTCCTAGAAGATCGTACTCAGAAGAAATGGGTTTTTGATGCGAAAAGAGCCGTTGTGGCTTTAGGGTGGAAGAGCATTTCATTAGAAGGGATTACGTTTGATTTAGTGATCGCTTCCTATCTCCTAAATCCATCTGAATCGACGCATGACCTATCTGCTATTTCGAGACGAGAAGGCTTTTCTATTGTTTCTTCTGATGAGTCCATTTATGGAAAGGGAGCGAAACGTAAGCTTCCAGAAGTTGAAGAGTTTACGGACCACCTTGTTCGAAAAGCCTATGCGGTATATCAATTAAAAGACAAGCTTGAAGAACAGTTAAGAAACAATGAGCAGTATGAGCTGTTCCATGACCTAGAAATGCCCCTTACCCTTGTTTTAGGTGAAATGGAAACAAAAGGTGTTTCCGTTGATACCAATTTCCTAGAAAAAATGGGCGAAGAGTTAAATGGAAAATTGAGTAAGATTGAAGCAAAGGTTTTTGAACTCGCGGGAACTGAATTTAATATTAACTCGCCTAAACAGCTTGGGGAAGTTTTATTTGAGAAGTTGGAGCTTCCGGTTATTAAGAAAACCAAAACTGGCTATTCAACGTCTGCTGATGTGCTTGAAAAGCTTGAAAGTAAACACGAGGTAATTCCGGAAATCCTCCTTTATCGTCAGCTCGGTAAATTAAATTCGACTTATATTGAAGGTTTGTTAAAAGTTATTTACTCAGATACTGGTAAAATACACACAAGGTTTAATCAAGCTTTAACACAGACTGGAAGACTCAGTTCGACTGATCCGAATTTGCAGAATATACCAATTCGCCTCGAAGAAGGTCGCAAAATCAGAAAAGCGTTTATTCCATCTCGAAAAGATTGGGTGATGTTTGCGGCGGATTATTCTCAAATAGAGCTACGCGTTCTGGCACATATCGCGCAAGATAAGAATTTGATAGAGGCTTTCCAGCAAGATGAAGACATTCATACAAAAACAGCGATGAACGTTTTTAATGTAGACAAAGAAGATGTTACGTCGAATATGCGCAGACATGCGAAAGCTGTTAACTTTGGAATTGTTTATGGCATTAGTGATTATGGCTTGTCACAAAGTATCGACGTTTCGAGAAAAGAAGCGGGAGAATTTATTGACCGCTATTTAGAAAGCTTTCCTGGCGTAAAAAACTATATGGAAGACGTTGTTACAAAAGCTAAAGAAGACGGATATGTCTCAACATTGTTACAGAGAAGAAGGTATCTACCTGAAATTAATTCTCGGAATTTTAATCAGCGTGGGTTCGCTGAAAGAACGGCAATGAACACACCAATACAGGGAACGGCTGCGGATATTATTAAGCTCGCCATGGTTCAAATGGAGACACGCTTAAAAGAAGAAAAGTTAGAAACACGTATGTTGCTTCAAGTACATGATGAATTGATTTTTGAGGCACCACAAGAAGAGATTGAAACGTTAAAACGTATCGTACCTGAAGTAATGGAATCTGCAATCAAACTGGACGTCCCACTGAAAGTTGATTATGAGTATGGCTCCACCTGGTATGATGCGAAGTAGGCATCAAAGGAGAGGGAAATATGCCTGAATTACCAGAAGTAGAAACGGTAAAACGCACATTAGAAGGTTTGGTTGTAGGGAAGAAGGTCACAAATGTTGTTGTAAAGTGGCCTAAAATCATTAAGAAACCAGATGATGTTGAAGCCTTCAAAATGAAAGTGATTGGTCAGACTTTTACAGGTGTTGAAAGAAGAGGGAAGTTTTTAAAACTTGTTCTTGAAGATGATGTAATCGTCTCTCACCTTCGTATGGAAGGAAAATATAAGTTATCTGCTATCGATGAAGAATTTGATCATCATACGCATGTGTTTTTTACGTTCGAAGATGGAACGGAGCTTCGTTATCATGACGTGCGGAAGTTTGGTACGATGCATCTTTTTCCTATTGGATTAGAGGAAAATGAGTTGCCACTCGTGCAGCTGGGGCATGAACCTTTTTCAGAACAATTTACCTCTGAAGTATTACAAAAAGGGTTTCAAAAAACGTCTCGAAAAGTTAAAACAGTGTTGTTAGATCAAACCCTCGTTGTTGGACTGGGGAATATTTATGTCGATGAAGCGCTGTTTAAAGCTAGAATACACCCTGAGCGAATCGCATCTACACTTACAAACAGAGAAATTGAAACACTTAGAGAACAGATCGTTCATACGTTATCTGATGCTGTGAATAAAGGCGGTAGTACAATTCGTTCCTATGTAAACAGTCAGGGGAAAGTAGGCACTTATCAGGATAATCTCTTTGTTTATGGACGCGTTGGTCAGGGATGTAAAAACTGTCAAACTGAGCTCGAGAAAATCGTTGTTGGTGGAAGAGGAACAACGTTTTGTCCGCTCTGTCAGGTGAATGAGTGAGTCGTAGCGTTGGATGGGCTCCTTTCATATACTATTTAAGATTTTAGTATGGAAGGAGCTCGCCTATGTACTGGGTTTCTCTTTTTTTCTTAGCATTTGCCGTAAGCGTAGATGGATTTGGAGTTGGCTTAACGTATGGCCTCAGAAGGATGAAAATTCCTTTTAAGTCGATTCTTATCATTTCGATTTGTTCGGCGATCTCCATGTTAATCGCAATGGGGTTTGGCTCACTTTTACAGTTATGGATTTCAGATATAGTAGCTCAGCGAATTGGTGGCGGCATTCTTATTGCGCTAGGTGGATGGGTATTGTATCAAATGATTCGTAACAACAAAGAGGTTGAAAAAACGGTTTCTGAGCGAATTCTTCTTCATTATGAAATACGCTCGCTCGGGGTGGTTATCAGCATTTTGAGAAAACCGACAACGGCAGACTTTGATGATTCTGGTACAATTACAGGTATTGAAGCGATTATGCTCGGCGCTGCATTGTCTCTTGATGCGTTTGGGGCAGGCATAGGTGCGTCAATGGTTGGTTTTCCTCCCATTGAAACGTCACTTTTGATTGCCTGTATGAGTACGCTGTTTTTGCTCTTAGGATTAAAGTTCGGAAACCTTACTTCAAACATTAAATGGATGGATAAATTATCATTCTTACCAGGATGCCTACTCATTATTTTAGGATTCATGAGAATGTAGTGAAAGGATGAAGACGATGGATATTGGACTTACCGGTGGAATTGCTAGTGGAAAAAGTACTGTAGCAGAGATGATTCGACGCTATGAGATACCAATCATTGATGCAGACGTAATGGCACGAAAAGTAGTTGAACCTGGTGAGCCAGCACTTCAAGAGATCTTTCGATTGTTTGGAGATGACATGAAAGCAGAAGATGGCGGGCTTGATCGGAAGAAGTTAGGATCTGTCATTTTTAAAGATGAGGAAAAGCGCAAAGTATTAAATCGTGTTCTTCATCCTGCAATTCGGAAAGGAATGCTTGATCAAGCAGCAGCTCTTAAAGAACAGGGAAGCCCGCATATTGTTTTCGATATTCCACTGTTATTTGAGAGTGAGCTAACTCATATGGTTGATCAAACCCTACTCGTTTATGTCGACGCAAAAACCCAGCTATCAAGATTAGTTGAAAGGGATGGGAGCACGGAAGAAGAGGCTTTTGATCGTATCCAATCGCAAATGCCCATTGAAGAAAAGAAAGAACTGGCTGATGATGTGATTGATAACACCGGAACACGTGAAGAAACGGAAGAACAACTTAACAAAATTCTAAAAAAATGGGGAATACTATAAACAAAAACACGTCTGAAAACGGCGTGTTTTTTGTTTTTTAATCGTCATGCGCTTAGATAAAGACGTTCTACAAAAATAGTGTAAATTAATCTTTTCATTTGCATATTATATGTTATACTAATTTTGTGATAGGGGAAATAAGTATAACACATATGTGGCGGGAGGAACGCTGAATGAAATCAAGAGTAGCAATTAATGGCTTTGGAAGAATTGGGCGAATGGTATTTAGAAAGGCAATAATGGAAGATAGTTTGGAAGTTGTGGCAATTAATGCTAGCTATCCGCCAGAAACGCTCAGCCATTTAATTAAATATGATAGCATTCACGGTACATTTGATGGAGAGGTTACACCAATTGAGAATGGGATAAAGATTAACAATAAAAAAGTGGTTGTTTTAAATAATCGTGATCCAAAAACTCTTCCATGGAAAGAGATGGGGATCGACATTGTGATTGAAGCTACCGGCAAGTTTCGTACGAGAGAAGAAGCTGGTTATCATATTGATGCAGGAGCTACGAAAGTAATCATTACAGCACCTGGTAAGAATGAAGATCTTACAATTGTGATGGGCATTAATGAAAGCGAATACAATGATCAGAAACATCATGTTTTATCAAACGCATCTTGTACAACCAATTGTCTGGCTCCGGTTGTTCAAGTGCTTGATAAGTCCTTTGGAATTGTTTCGGGTATGATGACAACAGTTCATGCATATACGAATGATCAGAAAAACATTGATAATCCGCATAAAGATTTAAGAAGAGCACGTGCCTGTGGCCAATCAATTATTCCAACGTCGACAGGTGCAGCTAAAGCGATTTCAAAAGTATTGCCTCATTTAGAAGGGAAACTTAACGGAATGTCGCTTCGCGTACCGACACCAAATGTGTCATTAGTCGACCTTGTGGTTGATCTTAAGAAAGAAGTGACCATTGATGAAGTTAATGATGCTTTAAAAGCTGCTTCTGAGGGGCCCCTAAGAGGTATTCTTGCTTACTCTGATGAACCATTAGTATCAATTGACTACAATGGTAATGCTCATTCTTCTATAGTAGATGGACTATCGACAATGGTCGTTGAAAATAAAAAAGTAAAGGTACTTGCCTGGTATGACAATGAGTGGGGATATTCTTGTCGAGTCGTTGATATGGCGAAGTACGTTGGGGAAAGAATTCCCGAAAGGTTGAAAGTAAGCGTATAGGTGAAAAGGAAAGAAGTGGGAGAACGTCTCCCGCTTCTTTTTTGATTTGTTATCACTAATGACGGCTTTTGAAATAAAGGATAAATCTCGACAGTTTTGGACATGTTTTAATTGTCGCGGAAAAATTAGCAAGGACACTGGATTTTTGAGGTTGAGGATACAAAAGCTAAATCAGCATTTAATTTATTCTTGCAAAAAAAAAATAAAAGCCTTATACTATTTTTCGTGAACTTCTTTTATAGCAATTTGGCATTGAAAACTACTTAAAGGGTTAGGACCTCTTCGGACTAACTTTCCCCCGTGGTGGATTTTCAATACCGCATGCTTTAGGCATGAGTAAAAATAAAGGGGGAATTTTGCTATGGATACAATGGGACGTCACGTCATTGCTGAACTATGGGGCTGTGACACTGAAAAATTAAACAACATGAAATTTATCGAAGAAACGTTTGTTGAAGCTGCTCTAAAGTCTGGTGCAGAGGTTCGGGAAGTAGCATTTCATAAATTTGCACCTCAGGGTGTAAGTGGTGTTGTTATTATTTCTGAATCACATTTAACAATTCACAGTTTCCCGGAACATGGTTATGCAAGTATTGATGTGTATACTTGTGGTGATCTTGATCCAAACGTAGCTGCAAACTACATTGCGGATGCACTTGGAGCGGATACGCGTGAGAACATCGAACTTCCACGAGGCATGGGACCTGTAAAACCTAAAGTTAGAGAAGAACAATCAGCGTTTACTTCATAATAATAATACTTCGATTAAAAGGGCACCCTGGGTGCCCTTTTTTAGTTTAGCTAAGAAATTTATTAGCTTGGGTTGAACGGGGATTCAGCGCGACCTCATTGATTTATCAGTTATTTATTGCTATTCTTAAAAAAAATAGAGGAGGACTAGGGGTGGGAATAAAAGAGTTTTTTAGCAATCGTTCTGAAACAGGGGAAAGGCATCAAAATGCTGCATTGAAAACGCATTATTTTAAAGCGACAAAAGAACAGGCTTTTACAGAAGCGAAAGCGATCCTTCAAAAACACTACAAAGGTGAAATCGTGACCAATTCACCAGAACGTGGAGAGTTTGTATTTCAAGTGAAGGGTCCTAAAAAAGCGTTAATCGTCGTAACCGTCGTGACGGTGCGCGCTTATAAAACAGCGGTAGATTTTTCCGTTTCGACAGAGACTCCTTTACCAGTAGATTTCGGTTTTAGCAAAAAAGTAATTGAAACGATTTATTCAGATTTGAAGAAAAAGCTAACGTTGATTGGAACAGGCATTTCAGAGCAAATTTAGTAGGATGTGTGTCGTCGCGCATTTTATGCTAAAATAAGAGATAGAAATCTTGTTCGTTTAGTGGAGATGATCTAATGCGCTGTCCCAACTGCAATCATAATGGTACAAGAGTGCTTGACTCCAGACCGGTTCATGAAGGCCGATCGATACGCAGGCGCCGCGAATGTGAATCGTGTACCTATCGATTTACAACGTTTGAAACAGTTGAAGAAATACCGCTTATTGTCGTGAAAAAAGATGGAGCTAGGGAAGAGTTTAGCCGGGAAAAAATTCTCAGAGGTTTAATTAAAGCCTGTGAGAAAAGACCCGTGCCGCTCGAAAAACTTGAAACCATCGTAAATGAAATAGAACGCGACCTTCGTAATCAGGGAGCTTCCGAGATCAGTAGTGATACTGTCGGTGAGCTTGTGATGGATCAACTGGCAAAAGTTGACGAAGTTGCTTACGTTCGATTTGCTTCCGTTTATCGTCAGTTTAAAGATATCAATGTTTTTATTCGTGAGCTTAAAGAATTAATTAACAGAGCAGAGTAAGGAAAAGGAGCTTAGTGTAAGCTCTTTTTTTGTACGTTAATAAGACAAATACGATGATGAGTCAAGACCTTGTTATGACTCAGGCAATCAGTTAGTTAGAAAAATCTATGAAGGAATATAAAGGTGAAGCATATGCATTGGAAAGAACTTCTTCCTGTTGATACGCTTCAAATTGAGGCGTTCGGATTATTGCATGATTATGATAGGAATGTCCTTACCCTGTTATATCAGCCTCTAATTGGTGCGGGGGCATACAGTCTCTATATGACGATGTGGAGCGCTCATGAGCAACAGGACAGTCTTGTTACAAAAATGACTCATCATCATTTATTACTGATGATGAGATGGGATACAAAAAAACTACTTGAAGAGCGACGAAAGCTAGAGGGGATCGGCCTATTAAAAACTTTCCTCAAAAACGGAGAAGATCCGAGACACTTTACTTACGAGCTTCAGCCACCGCTAACACCTGATCGTTTTTTTAATGACGGTGTTTTAAATATTTATTTGTTCAATCGATTAGGGCGTAATCGATACCAGGATTTAAAGAAGTATTTCTCTGTTGAAAAGCCGGATTTGTCAGAATATAAGGATATGACTGCTTCGTTTAACGAAGTATACGATTCCCTGCATCCTTCTGAGATGACGGCAAGTTATGAGGAAGAAGATGATGTTCGAGAGATCGCAAGTCGAAATGATAATAAGGGTCTTGTTTTCACTTCATCTGAATTTGACTTTGATGTGATGAAACAGCACATTTCTGATATGATTGTAACTGAGAAAATGTTTACTGATTCGGTTAAGAAAACAATTGAGCGACTTGCTTTTGTCTATAAGATTGAGCCTTATGAAATGGGGCGAATCGTGGAACAGGCGGCCATTCATCATGATGAGCTATCAGATGATCTTCTCCGAAAAGAAGTAAGCAGCTGGTTTGCTCTTGAAAATCGAGGAAAGGTACCTGCTCTTCAATATAGGCGACAGCCTGCTGCACTGCAAGAATTCCATACAAAAGATCCTGTAACGGAAGAGGAGAAGGCCGCTCAGCGTTATGAGCAAATGACACCTTATGATATTCTTCAACGTGCGGCTGAAGGTGGTAAGCCATCAGAAGCAGATATGAAACTTGTCGAGCGTATTATGGATGAACAGAAGCTAACTCCTGGTGTAATGAACGTTCTTCTTGATTTTATTATTGAAACACAGGATAAAAAACTCTCGAAAAACTACGTAGAAAAATTTGCGAGTCACTGGGCAAGAGCCAGGGTAAAGACAGTGAGAGAAGCCATGGATCTTGCTATAAAAGAACTACAGCAGCCCAAGAAAAAGGCGAATCCAGCATCTCGAGGAAAGGGAAGTTCTACAGCTCGAAAAGACAAAGTTCCTGAATGGATATCGGATCAAAAAGAACCGGATATGTCTCATGAAGAGCGCTCAGAAAAACAAGATCAGCTAAAAAAAATGCTAAGCAAATACAAAAAATAAAGCGGGGTGAAACGTATGGAGTCCATCCAAGAATCGTTTAATAAAATGCCGGGTAACAAGAAGTTCCAACAGCAATATCAAGAAATGAAAAAAGCGATCATGGCAGATGAAGATATTCAAGCATTTATTGAGGAACAAGATGAAGTCGATGAAAAAATGATTGATCGAAGTCTTGCAAGATTGTATGAATTTACGACTCAGTCTAAACGGTGTGAGGGGTGCCCTGGGCTCTCCAACTGTATTAATATGATGCAAGGGTACGAGCCGGAGTTATTTCTTAACCGTTCAGTCATCGATATTCGTTATAACCGCTGTCCAACAAGGATTGAAGAAGATAAGAATAAGAAGCGTAATGAAATGATTCAGAGCTACTATATTCCAAAAGAAATTCTCGAAGCGACATTTGCGGATTTGGATGATGAAGATCCTGTGCGAATTGAAGCGATTGGCACAGCTATTCAATACGTCGAGGACTTTGTTCCGGGTGAAACAAAGAAAGGGCTCTATATTCATGGTGGTTTTGGTGTTGGCAAAACATTTATTCTAGGGGCAATTGCAAATCAGTTAGCGAAGGAAAAAGGCGTTCGTTCGCAGTTTATTTATACGCCTGATTTCTTTCGACAAATGAAGAGTGCCATACAAGATCAATCGATTGATGAAAAGCTAAATTACTTAAAAGAGACTCCTTTATTAATCCTTGATGATATTGGGGCTGAAAATATTTCGAGTTGGGTACGGGATGACATACTTGGTGCTCTGCTCCAATATCGCATGACAGAAGGGCTACCAACGCTTTATTCTTCGAATTTGGATTATTCCTTGTTAGAGGAACATCTCGCTTATTCTCATAAAAGTGGAATTGAAGAAACAAAAGCGAAGCGAATCATGGAAAGAATAAAGCATTTTACCACCCCAGTCTTTTTACAGGGGAAAAATAGACGAGTCTAAAGTCTTCCTTAGGGAAGGCTTTTTTATTGTTCTATACATCATTTCCAATCTGAAGCCATATAGATTTTAGTAAGAAGGTGGACAGGGGGGAATACATTGGTTTCAATAACGTTTGATCAAAAAGAAGATTTTCAATTTGTTTATGAACATTTGATAAAGGATAAGAACGTTCAACAAAAAGTCTCCGTTAATGAAGCGGAATTAACACTCTCTGTACCTGTGGAACCATATAATGCAAAGTTGTGTTACCACATCTCCCAATGCATCGTCCGCTGTGTTAGCACCATCTATGAGAAGCAGTGGATGAAACAAATATTAACAACAAAATATTACTATCAAGATAAAGATGAAATTGGTGAAATTACAGCAATTGCAAAAAGTATTGGAGAAGGAAACATAGATGAACTCCCTGGTGCTGTCCGTTATACAAACCGAGTTGATTTATTGCATCGATCAACGTTCTCTTGCATTGAACAGGGTGGAACGATCTTATTTGACTCTTATTTACGGTTTCGAACCGGTCCTTATCGAGCTCTGTTAACTGAGCTAATTGGCGAAGCGATTGACGAGTATAAACTTGAGCAAGAATATCAGAATTTTATTGAAGCATTGAGGCTTCTTCTTAAATCAAGAGAGGCTCTCCAAGAAAAAGTTGTGCTTGTTTTTGATGGTAGCTACCGATTATATGATCTAAGTGGTCATAAGCTTAATGGGATTCATGAACCACTTGATAACATTCCGAATGGACTTTCTTTGGAAGAAATAGATTCTGAAATACTTTTGCCGCTTCTGATTCTTGCTCCTAAAGAAATTTATTTATATACAGAAAACCCGGAAGAAGGGTTAGCTCAAACCATTCGTAATG
>ENA-ORXC01000729-ORXC01000729.1-marine-metagenome-genome-assembly--contig:-NODE-729-length-21753-cov-621.844529_pt1 | contig 21753 bp, 15 predicted proteins | sample MGYA00237865_ERZ511478 | MGnify/ENA metagenome assembly ERZ511478
AACTTCATGCCAGAATATTCGACATGATAACCTTCAGCCAGTTCTTGCTCTGCTTCTGGTTGGTCAAATGGATGTCTGTGAGTGACGGCAACACCAGCCACCACAAAAGTTAGAAATCCAAAAAACTGCGGAATGATATACCAGCCGTCCGCTTGTGCTTCGACAATGGCACGTAAGTTAAATGAGCCTGTTAATGCGACAACGCCCATCAATGACAAACCCAAAAACACTTCGTAACTGATTGTCTGTGCAGCAGAGCGCAAACCGCCAAGCAATGAGAATTTGTTGGCAGATGCCCAACCACCGAACATCACGGCATAGACAGCAATACCAGCCATAGCAAAGAAAAACAAAATACCAATATCCCAATCAACCACGCCCAATGTTGGCGAGATAGGAATAATGGCAAATGAGGCCAAGGCCGTAAACATGGCTACTGCAGGTGCCAAAGTAAACATGAACTTATCGGTAAATTTTGGTGTCCAATCTTCTTTAAAGAAGATTTTGAGCATATCTGCGATAAGCTGCAATGAACCAAAAGGACCAACGCGGTTTGGGCCATAACGATCTTGCCACAAAGCGAGCATACGGCGCTCATAGACGATCATCATCGCGGCAACCAGTACCACGACCAAGAAAATGACTAACGATTGACCTACCAAAAACAAAATAGACCAAGCATCAAAGCTCATGCTGTTTGCCAAAAAGCTTGGCACATCAGGAATAATACGAGTCACTTGCATATTACACCTCCTGTGTCGTGGTTGGCGCTGCGTTTATTTGCGCTGTGTCACTGTCGTTAATAATATCGTTGTTATTACTTATATCTTTAGCCATGCTACCCATCATTGTCACTGGTGCATCTACTTTACGTACCGACGCTGGCATCGATGGGTGAATAATACTCACCTGCCCAACTGGATAACCGATACAGCCTTCTGCCAAATAACCGACCAGTTGTACTGGCAAAGTGATTTGTTGCTTATCAATCTCAATCGCCAAGTAATCACCAGCAGCAATATTCCAATCTTTGGCATCATCAATACCGATACGCCATGCAGCAACTGGCAGCTGCTCTGCAACGAGTGGGCTACGTGATACCATCATCGAGCTGGCATAGATATTATGAATCGGTACCAGTTTGGCGTGACCTTGCTGCAAGTCAGTTGTATTCGAAGACATTGCTTCTGGCGCAACATATTGACGAGTGGCTAGACGCTCTAGCTGATCGAACAAACGAACCCCTGGATCGCCATTTTTCAAATGACCGCCGACTTTATCTTGGTATTTATTCCAAGCTTGCGGTGAGTTCCAACCTGCCGCACTAGCAAAAGGTATCATCGAGCTTGGCGTTTCTTTACCGCTATAGCCTTCCATTGAGAAGGTCAGACCAGTATCCAAATCTTTTGGCTGCATCGGCTCATGTACTGAGATCGGTGCACGCATAGCCGTACGGCCTGAATAACGACGCGGTTGGCGCGCAATTTTAAGTCCCGTTATACGGTAGTCAGCTTCAGGCGCGGCGCCTTTGATACCGGCAAGTTTAGGATGCGTTGCTATCAATGCATTGATAACATCATCTAGCTGCGTCCAGTCAACATCACGACCTTCAATGCTGCTATGGACAGCATGCAACCAGCGCCAGCCTTCTTTGATACTACTCATTGGATGATAGTAATTGTTATCATAAACCTGAAAGAAGCGCTGCGCACGACCTTCAGATGATATCAATGTACCATCCGCTTCTGCAAAGCTAGCCGCTGGTAATACGATGTCGACGTCTTTATGCCAATCAAGGAGCTGATGATCTAATGCAATGACCGTTTTATCCGTCAATAGCTGCGTCAATTTATTGGCATCAATTGCATCTGTTAGCTGGTTTTCTGCAACCACAACCACATCGTAATCAGTGGCTAGCAGCTCTTCGACTGACTGACCGCCAAGCATACAAACACCCATGCTATTGGCATCAGGAACCGTTAGATAAATACCTGCTTGTGCCTGATACTTGTTATTTACTTCTTTTAATTCGAGTTTTTCAGCAGGCTCACGCTCAACATCATCTTGAGCTTCTGTATTTACACCTGTTTCAGGTTTGTTTGGCTTAGCAGATAAATCTTGATCTTCTTCAGGCTGGTCATTAGCCGCTTTTGCTTGGGCTTCCTGTACTTTGGTATTATGCGCCTCGACCTGCTGCTGCTCAGTTGCTTTGATTGCTGCACGTTTTTGCGTCAATGCTTGAGTAATTTGCGCTGCTGCTTCTATCAATGCGGTAGAAGACAGGCTGCTACCTGACACAACCAATGGCTTATCAGCTTGGATCAAGTCATATGCGATTTGCTGCGCCAACGCTTGCATGCCATCAGTATCGGCATCAGCATTTTGTTTTTCGTTAGCCTGAGGATTTGTTATTTCTGCCAAGTCATCAGCAAAATCAGCAATCTCATCAGCGACTTTAAAGCCAAGTTTAATAATGTCTTCAGGAGTCGCAACCACGCTCACCTTACTGATATCTTCTAGCTTAGTTTGCGTTACATCGATGACATAAACTGGACTTAGCACATCTTGAGCAATACGCTTAACAGGTTCGGCAAGCCAAGGCTGCGTTTGCAGCGCCGCTGCCATTTTCAAACCTTCATTTTTTGCCGCTTGACGTACTGACAGCGCGACACGTGAAGAAGTTTGCGTGATATCTTCACCTAATACGAGCACTGCATCATGCGTTTCGATATCGGTCATGCTAGGGTTATAAATGCCTTCAGTGCTGAGCACTTCGATGCATTTATTGACCAGCGCTTGCTGCTGATGATTCAGACCTGTTGAAAAGCTATCAAAGCCAACCAGATTTTTTAGCGCAAAGTTGGTCTCTAAACTGGCACGCGGTGAGCCAATCCCGATAACTTTTTTATCTTTGATACGTTTGATGGTTTCATCAAGTGCGTAGTCAATATTAATTTTGACATGCTTATCATTGATACGTTCAAGCGCTTGGGTTGGACGATCGTCACGATTGACATAACCGTAGCCGAAGCGGCCTCGGTCACATAGGAAGTAACGGTTTACTTCACCGTTATAGCGGTTTTCGATACGGCGCAATTCACCATAACGTTCACCCGGTGAGATATTACAACCCGCTGAGCAACCATGACAAATGCTAGGCGCATACTGCATGTCCCATTTACGGTTATAACGATCAGAATGCGTTTTATCAGTAAAGACACCAGTTGGGCAAACTTCCGTTAAATTTCCTGAAAATTCGCTTTCAAACTGACCATCTTTATCACGGCCAAAGTACACGCGGTTGTTTGAGCCATACACGCCTAAATCTTCGCCGCCCGCATAGTCTTTGTAAAAACGTACACAACGATAACAAGCGATACAACGGTTCATCTCATGCGCGATGAATGGACCAAGCTCTTGATTATGATGCGTACGTTTGGTAAAGCGATAGCGACGACGGCTATGACCTGACATATAGGTCATGTCTTGCAAATGACAATGTCCACCCTCTTCACAGGTTGGACAGTCATGTGGATGGTTGGTCATGAGTAGCTCAACCATCGACTTACGGAATGCTTTGGCTTCATCATCAGTCACAGAGATGTACATATCATCGCCAGGAGCGACCATACATGACATTACGAGACGACCGCGACCCGCTTCCATATCTTCTTTATTTTGGAATTGCTTGACCGCGCACTGACGGCACGAGCCTACTGAGCCAAGGGCTGGATGATAACAAAAATACGGCACATCAATGCCGAGTGATAAGCAGGCTTGTAGTAAGTTGTCGCTGCTATCTACTTCGACAGTGGTTCCATCAATATGTATGACTGCCATGCCGCTCTCCTTATTTCACTACTGGCTGTTGGTTGGCTGCAGCATCAATAACATCGACACCAACCGCCTGCGCGATTTTTTGATCAAACTCTGGACGGAAATATTTAATCGCACTCATTAGTGGTTCCATCGCACCTGGGGCATGCGCACAGAATGTTTTACCAATCCATAAGTCACGCGTCAGGCCTTCTAGTTTTTCGACATCGCCCACTTGCCCTTCACCATCATTGATAGCAGTAAGCAATTTAACGCCCCACGGCAGTCCATCACGGCATGGTGTACACCAACCGCACGACTCGCGCTGAAAGAAAATCTCAAGGTTGCGCAGTAATGGCACCATGTCTTGTGATTCATCGACGACCATAATTAGACCAGTACCCATACGGCTACCAGCGTTTTGAATGGTGTCAAAATCCACTACCACATCCAAATGCTCTGCGGTCAAAAAGTCAGTCGATGCACCGCCCGGCAACCATGCTTTGAGCGTTTTGCCATCTTTCATACCGCCCGCTAAATCTTCAATGATTTCGCGAGCTGTATAACCAAACGGTAATTCCCAAAGACCAGGATCGTTGACCAATCCTGAGCAGCCAAATAATTTGGTGCCCGGCGTTTTGCTTTTGCCTTTGATTTCAGATAATGACTGATACCACTCGACACCATGATTCAAAATCGCTGGCATATTGCAAAGCGTTTCAACGTTGTTGACAACGGTTGGACGACCCCATGCACCAGAGATTTGTGGAAATGGCGGTTTGGTACGTGGGTTAGCACGGCGACCTTCTAGACAGTTAATCAATGCGGTTTCTTCACCGCAGATATAACGCCCAGCGCCTGTATGCACATGCAGATTAAAACTAAAGTCTGAACCTAGAATGTTGTCGCCCATTAGATTGTTAGCCAAGCACTCTTCGATAGCAGCAACCAAACGCTCAGCGGCCAATATATACTCACCACGGATAAAGATATAACCGTCGGTTGCGCCGATAGCATGCGCGGTAATGAGCATACCTTCGATAAGCTGAAACGGTAGGCGCTCCATCAGCAAACGGTCTTTGAATGTACCCGGCTCCATTTCATCAGCATTACAGATGAGATAACGCGGTAGACCGTCTGGCGGCGACATAAATGACCATTTAAGACCCGCGTTAAAACCTGCACCACCACGACCTCGAACATTGGCCGCTTTAATCATATTGCCAACGTCTTTAGGCGATTTAGATAGCGCTTCCTTTAGACCAGCAAAGCCTTTTAGAGACTCATAAGTGGCCAAATCAAGCACCGCATCATGATGTGCCAGACGCCATGTTAATGGTTTGGTTTCGCTAGTAGCAGTTGCTTTGTCGCCATAAATTGGAACACGCTGTGCATTTAGCTGGCTTGGGGCTTGGCCTTGGCCGCGACGAGCAATTTGCTCTGAAATCGTTAAACTCATGCGTATATCTCCAATAGTTGCGCGACCTCGGAGGGTTGAACAGGGCCGTAAGTGTCTTCATCAATCAGTACTGCAGGACCCTTATCACAGTTACCCAAACAGCAAATTGGCAATAAAGTAAAGCGACCGTCAGCAGTCGTCTGACCATACTCGATACCCAGCTGCGATCTAATCTCAGCTGACAGCGCCTCGTAACCTGTCAAATAACAAGCCACAGAGTCACATATGAGAATCACATGGCGACCGACAGGCTGGCGATAAATACGGTTAAAGAAAGTCGCGACCCCATCCATGTCTGACATCGGGATGTCTAAAATGTTGGCAATAGCGTTTGCTTGCGCATCATCGACCCAGCCGTTGCGTTTTTGCACGATTTTTAGCGCATCTAGTGAGGCGGCGCGCGCCTGTGGGTAATGGTGCATAAACTCATGAATGGCAGCGATTTCATCACTGGTGAGAATGCTTTCCACATCTACTTTTGGCATTTTGTCGGAAACAATTTTCATAATCTTCTGTCTTTCCTCACTCATCCTGCTCTATCACAAGCCAATATCAGTCTCATTGAAACTGTGGTTATATTGACAAGTGACAGCATTTTGGTGTGCCATCAGGCAATAATATATTGATGAACAAATACTTTTGAAGCAGCAGCTTTAACGATCACAATCCGCCATCACAATATCAATCGATGCCAGATACATAATGGCATCGGAAACCAGCGAGCCATTGATGACCGATGGCATCTGCTGCAAATGCGCAAATGTCGGTGTACGGATACGGGTACGATAGCTCATCGTGGCTTTGTCTGAGGTGATGTAATAACTGTTCAGACCTTTGGTCGCCTCGACGATCGTTGTACACTCGCCCGCTGGCATCACAGGACCCCAAGATACTGAGATAAAATGGTTAATCAGCGTTTCGATATCGTTTAATGTACGGTCTTTTGGCGGTGGTACGGCCAGTGGATGGTCCGCTTTGTAAGGACCTTGTGGCATATTGTCCATACATTGACGGATGATACGCAATGACTGACGCATCTCTTCGACTTTTACCATACAGCGGTCATAAGCATCACCGTTGTAGCCGATTGGCACTTCAAAGTCGTAATTTTCATAGCCCATGTATGGACGCGCTTTACGCAGATCGAAATCGACGCCTGTGGCACGCAGACCTGCGCCAGTCACGCCCCAAGCAAGTGCTTGCTTAGCATTGTACTGAGCAACACCTTGGGTACGGCCTTTGAGCACGCTGTTTTGTAATGCCGCTTTGACATACTCGTCCAAGCGTTTTGGCATCCAATCTAAGAACTCACGAACCAGACGCTGCCAGCCACGTGGCAAGTCAGCCGCCGTACCGCCGATACGGAACCAAGCAGGATGCATACGATAGCCAGTCACGGCTTCGATCACGTCATAGGCTTTTTGGCGATCGGTAAACATATAGAATACGGGGGTCATACCACCCGCATCCTGAATGAAGGTACCGACGAAGAGTAAGTTATTGGTAATACGGAAAAACTCACTCATCATCACGCGGATGGTTTCAGCACGCGGTGGAATGGTGATTCCCGCCAGCTTTTCGACCGACATGATGTACGGCAGCTCATTCATCACACCGCCAAGATAATCAATACGGTCGGTATAAGGAATAAAAGAGTGCCAAGTTTGACGCTCAGCCATTTTCTCTGCACCGCGATGGTGATAGCCGATATCAGGGATACAATCGACGACTTCTTCGCCATCCAGCTGTAGTACCAAACGGAAGGCACCGTGAGCAGAGGGATGGTTAGGACCGATGTTCAAGAACATAAAGTCTTCATCACGACCTGAACGCTTCATGCCCCACTCTTCTGGAACAAAACGCAAGTTTTCTTGCTCGTATTGTTGCTTGGCCGTATTCAAGAAGTACGGGGTAAATTCCGTCGCACGCGCATGGTACTCTTTACGCAGTGGATGACCTTCCCAGTATTTCGGCAATAAAATACGGGTCAAATGCGGATGACCTGTAAAGACGATACCGAACATGTCCCATACTTCACGCTCATACCAGTTGGCATTTGGCCAAATATTGGTGGCGCTCGGTACATTGACATCATCTTCGCTCAGCGCGACCTTGATACGTACATCACTATTGCGCTCAAGCGACATCAAGTGATAAAACACCGTAAAGTCACTGTCAGGCAAACCCGCGCGATGCTGACGCAGACGCTCATCTATCGCTGACAAGTCAAATAGCATGACGTAAGGTTTAGGCAGTTTGCGCAAGAATAAGAGAATGTCTAATAAATCAGCACGCGCCACCCAAACCGTTGGAATCTCATCCACAGTCTGCTGCACGACAAATTTACCAGCATACTTTTGCTCCAGCTCTGAGATAACCGCTGGGACGGGCTTGATCTTAGGATCTGTGTTTTCGACTACCGTGACCATGAATGATGTATTCCTTCATTAATCATAACTGTTTCATCATAACTGTTTCATCATAACTACACTGTGATGAGCGCATAAAATATTGAGGTTATTGCTGTAACTCTAAAACCTAAATGCTGTCTGGGCTACGTAAGTTTTTGACAGCAATACGATCTGCCTGCTTACGGTCACGCTCAGGTGTCATTTGTGGTTGATAGACACCCTGCTCATTGACATAAGCACCTAACGGACGACGTTCTTTGGTGATAGATTCTTGCAATAGCATCAAACCTTGAATAAGTGCTTCTGGACGCGGCGGACAGCCAGGTACATAAACATCAACTGGAATAATTTTATCCACGCCCTGTACGACCGAGTAGATATCATACATGCCGCCAGAGTTGGCACAGGCACCCATAGAGATTACCCATTTTGGCTCAAGCATTTGCTCATATAGGCGTTGGATAACAGGCGCCATTTTGACAAAACAAGTACCTGCAACGATCATCACATCTGCCTGACGAGGCGAGGCACGAATAACCTCTGCCCCAAAACGTGACAAGTCATGAACAGCGGTTAAGGTAGTAGCGTATTCAACATAACAGCAAGAGGTACCAAAATTAAATGGCCAGAGTGAGTGCTTGCGCCCCCAATTTGCTGTTGAATGAACGAGGTCTTCGAGACGACCCATAAAGACGTTTTTATTGACTTCATCTTCGATAGGGTCATTGACCGTTTGACTGGTTTGTGCAGGATAGGTATCTGCATCGGGGTTGGCTTTTGTTAATGTGTATTTCATAACATACAACCTTTATATTAGGCTTGGCGTGGCAATCATCTTGCTCGCGCTGTCGCCACAATTTTATTATTAATAAGTGGCTAATCATCAGCGATCATTAATACAAACAGACTAACATCTTCATGTTCTACTGCTCGTTTTGCAAACGCTATAAGCTAAGCATCAATTGCTATTGACGTTCAGCTTTGTCCTGCTGAGCAGACGTCGCAAAATCCACGGAAGTAACGTTACCCGTGGTATTAATGTGATCGATATTTTGTAGATGACGACGATTGGTCTCGATATTGTTTGAGACATTGATTTGACCGGATGACTGCGCGGGTACTTTACCCGTTGGATCGACCATTAGCTCATGAGCACCATCAAACTTGGTGATGTCTGCCAAATTAAAGCCAGCAGGCGCCGCATATAAGCGTGCTTTTTTGCGTAGCTTGTCAGCAGGTGCCCAGTTCATCGCCCCCAAGCTCAGCTCGTAAATCAAACCGATAATCAGAATAGTGATAAACGTGCCAGCAGCAGCAAAACCAAGCCAGCCTGCTTCACGGACTGAAACAGCATAAGCGTAGAGATATAGTGCTTCTAAGTCAAAAATAACAAAGAAGATTGCGACCAAATAAAATTTGGCAGACAAACGAATACGGGCGTTGCCAGATCCGACAACACCCGCTTCAAATACTTCTTCCTTTTGTGAGCCTTGAGAGCGACCGCCAAGTAAGCGCGGTACGACCAGCATAAAGACAACTAGCCCAATGGCGGCTAAGATAAAAGCAATGGCTGACCAATTAAAAGCAGACATGATAATACGTGCTCCTCACCCAATCGAGTGTTAGACACAGCGCAAGCATTGACCCACTCAGGCCATGTTGCAACGGGTATAACGCAGACGAAAACACAAAGCGACTGTCACTGCACTTCAGTAACTGTCACCGTATTTAAGTAACTGTCATTGAGTAACATGTTAGGTATTTTGCTGGTAACAACCAATTATCAAGCTTATTGACGACGATGTCAGACGTGACCAACTGTAGAGATTCCGGCATGCGCACGGATAAAGGCTGGTCGCCCAACGCATCTTCTAACAACGTAAGATCAACGTATTAAATCAATATCATATCTGACTGCTTACTTAATTGATTTAATAGCTCATTACACGTGGTCAACAATGACGTGACAACTGGCATAAATTATTTACGTACTATACGCATATCAATGCCCAAAAGCTAGTTTTTAACTGTATTGAACGGTCATTTTCTGTATAAAAAAATGTGTTTTTTTTACTATGAATTATGATATAGACCTTACCTTATATTAACTTTAAATCTGTACTTTTGGCTACGAGCAAACACTGCCATGCTATTTGTCAAAAATCAAGTGTTCGAATACCCTATTTTCATCACCCAAGTCCTCCCCCAAAGTGACCATTTTTGCTTTATAATGACTCACCAGATTTTTATGATATGCCATCATCAAACCTTAAATTCTATTATTCTTATAATAAATATTATTAAAATATCGCAATGATACGAGTTTTGATGATGCACGCTGCATTTATCTATCTTTATCATATCAGCGCTACCCTCTTTTTTGCTTTTGTCTTACAGGTCACGTTATGAGTCAACTCAATCCCAAACAATCCGAGGCCATGCTCTACGTATCTGGTCCATTACTTGTACTTGCAGGTGCGGGCTCCGGCAAGACCTCTGTGATTACGCGTAAGATTGCTTACCTAATCCAAGATTGTGACATGCCAGCTGAGCGCATCACCGCCGTAACCTTTACCAATAAAGCGGCACGTGAGATGAAAGCGCGAGTCAGCAAACTGCTACCAAGCGAAAAAATGCGCGGTCTAACGGTGTCGACTTTTCACCAATTTGGTCTACAGTTTTTGCGCTATGAGCTGATTCATACTCCGCTAAAAGGCAATTTTTCCATCATGGACAGCGACGACAGTAAGCGATTGCTGATGGAGCTGATGATGCGCGACAACTTAAGTGGCGCTGAAAGTCGCGAGTTGGTCGGTAAAGCCATCAAAATGATTTCTGATTGGAAAAATGACTTGGTCGAGCCTGATAAGGCGATGGAAACGCTAGACGATCCAGAAGACATGATTTTTGCCACGTTATATGCACTTTATGAGCGTAACTTGCGTGCTTATAATGCGGTCGATTTTGATGACTTGATTGTATTGCCAACCAAGATATTGCGTGAAAACAGAGAACTGCGAGACAAATGGCAAAACCGTATTCGTTATCTATTGGTCGATGAGTATCAGGATACCAATACCGCCCAGTATGAGATGATTAAATACTTGGTTGGGCCGCAAGGTCGCTTTACCGTAGTTGGTGATGATGACCAATCTATCTATGCGTGGCGCGGGGCAAAGCCCGAAAATATGGCGCTACTAAAAGAAGATTTTCCAAAACTAAAAATCGTTATGCTTGAGCAAAATTACCGCTCAACCACGCGTATTTTGACCTCTGCCAACGCCGTTATTCTAAATAACGAGCATTTATTCGAGAAAAAACTGTGGTCAGATAAAGGTCAAGGCGAAAAAATCCGCATCATTAACTGCCGTAACGACGATGATGAATCGGAGCGCGTGGCCAAAGAAATCGTCACGCATAAACTGCGTTTCGGTAATGAGTGGGAACAGTATGCGGTGCTGTACCGTAGTAACTTTCAAGCACGTATGCTAGAGGCACAACTGCGTCAGCTGCAAGTGCCTTATAAGTTATCGGGTGGTCAGTCATTCTTTGCGCGTAGTGAAATCAAAGACATCATGGGGTATTTGCGCCTGATTTTGAACCCTGAAGATGACAGTGCGTTTTTGCGTATTATCAACACGCCTAAGCGCGGTATGGGACCAGCCACGCTAGAAAAACTCGGCTTATTTGCACAAGAGCACAGCATATCGCTACTGGCCTCCTGTACTCATGCAGGTCTGACCCATGTGTTGCCGTCAAAGGCTTATAGTACGATAAAAGAGTTTGGCGAGTTTATTGAGCACTATACGCGCGAGTTAGACCAACACCCTGACCCTGTCCCAATCGTGCGCCAGATGATTGATGAGACGGGTTATATTGACTTTGTCCGTAGCGATGCCAAAACGCCGCAACAAGAAAAAAACCGTATCGATAATATCGACATGCTCTATACCAGTATCCAGTCCTTGATTAATCGTGCTGAAGAAGACGAAGATCGGACGATTGATACCATCATTCGTAAGCTGGTTTTGCTGGATATGCTTGAGCAGCAGCAAGAAGAAGAGAATACCAACAAAGTTAACTTGATGACCTTACATGCGGCAAAGGGCTTGGAGTTTGATTTTGTTTATATCATGGGGCTTGAGGAAGAGATGCTACCGCATCGCAACTCTATTATGAGTGAGACGGTCGAAGAAGAGCGCCGTCTAATGTACGTAGGCATCACTCGTGCACGCCGTGAGCTGACATTGACGCTCGCAACCCAGCGCCGTGCTGGTGGTCAGATGCGCGTTACCTCAGAATCACGGTTTTTGGATGAGCTACCTGAAGATCATATTGATTGGCCTGCCAAAGCGAAAAAGAAACAAGCGACCAAAAACCCAGAAGCGGTTGCTGATGAATATTTGGCCAATATTCGAGCGTTGCTGGGTAAGCGTTGATCTTATTCAAAACATTTAAGCACTTAAGTAATAAACACCTAAGTAAAATGCTTGCGAAAACACGCTTTAGATTGCGCGAAAAACGATTGTCATAATCGTTTTTGTTATTATTCTTCATATACTGTAAAAAATTGACTGTAAAAACTTGGAACCTTTATGCCTACCCCGACGTCAAATCAGGAACGAACTGCCATGCTGTCAGGAGATTATAACTCGGCTGAATACAGTGCCGAATATAAGCTTCTGTATCTGCAAGGTTTGGTTGCTGATAAAGCATACGAGGCAATTACAGAGTTTTTGGAAAAGCAATCTGAATATGAGATTGCCAACCTACTAGAGTCGTTCCCAACTCAAAACCGTCTGTTGATTTGGGCGCAAGTGCCAGAGCACATCAAAGGTGAAGTGCTTGCCGAACTAGATGTCGATACACGCCAGCCGTTGATGGAGAATATCTCTTCTCAAGAAATCTCTTTGTTTACCCAAGATCTTGATGCTCAAGATATCTCTGAGATTTTGGATACCGTGACTGAGAGCGTGCGTACCTCCGTCATGGCAACGCTCGACGAAGAGACTCGGGTCCAAGTCAACAAGCTTGATACCTATGCTGATTGGGAAGTGGGTAGCTATATGGATCCTGATATTATTCAGATAAGGGATAATATCTATCTGGCAGATGTACAAGAATGGCTGCGTGAAAACGACGATCTGCTCGATGACGAGAGCCAAGAGTTGCTCGTTGTTGATCAAAGCCAGCAATTACTCGGTCTACTGAGTCTGGTAGACTTGATCAAACATCATCAAAATACCTTGGTCTCTGAGCTGATTGATACTGCCATCACCATTAATGATCGCTTAGATATCCAAGATGCTGCCGCAATTTTTCGTTCAGAGGATATCCGCTTTGCGCCTGTTATCAACAGTTATGGCGAGCTGGTTGGTCAGCTAAACGGCGAAGACATCATGGAGATTATCCAAGATGATGTCGATAGCACCATGAAAAACCTCGCTGGTGTCAGTCAAGATGAAGAGCTGTTTGCCCCTATTCTAACCAGTGCCAAAAGCCGTAGCGTCTGGCTAGGTATCAATTTATGTACCGCCCTATTAGCCGCAGCAGTGATTGGACAGTTCGAAGAAGTATTGGCACAAGTCGTGGCGCTAGCGATATTGATGCCAGTGGTGGCTAGTATGGGCGGTATTGCTGGCTCGCAAACGCTGACGGTCGTTATCCGCGGTATGGCGATGGGTCAAATCGGTGGCTCTAACCGTGTCTGGCTGTTGAATAAAGAGCTATGGGTAGGTGCGATAAACGGTATCATTTGGGCAATAATTATGGCCTTTATCGCCCAGTTATGGTTTCATGATATTAAAATTAGTGCCGTGATTGGTTTCGCCATTGCGATCAACATGACCGCGGCTAATGTCTCGGGGATAAGCATACCGCTGATGCTAAAACGCATGAATATTGACCCTGCCCTATCTGCTTCGGTTATCCTAACCACCGTCACGGATATCGTCGGTTTTATGTCCTTTTTAGGCTTGGCCAGCGTGTTGATACTCTAGTTAAATACTACTATTTATCTAAAAATTTTGAATATATTTTATTCAAATTTTTAGTTCAAAGCTCCATTTGAAAATCACAATTTAAAAAACCATCAAATCGTTAAGTGAGTGTGTTATGCAAGCTGTACAAGTTAAAGTAGTAAACCCTAAAATTACTGAAGATGAAGCATTTTCTCTACCAACTCGTGCCACCGATGGCAGTGCAGGTATTGATTTACGTGCTTGTATTGACGAGCCATTAACGATTAAAGCAGGTGAAACCCATTTAATAGGTACAGGTCTTTCGGTTTATATTCAAGATCCTAATTATGCAGGTATGATTTTACCGCGTTCAGGTCTGGGTCATAAGCATGGTATCGTCTTGGGTAACTTAGTTGGGCTAATTGATGCCGACTACCAAGGCGAGCTGATGGTTAGTATTTGGAACCGCAGTAGCGAAGATTTTGTTCTTAATCCAGCTGAGCGTATGGCACAGTACATCGTGGTACCTGTCGCTCGTCCTGAGTTTGAAGTCGTTGCAGAATTCAGTGACGAAAGCGTACGCGGTGCAGGCGGGTTTGGTCATTCAGGTCGTCAATAGCATTTGTTTTGTCGGTTGATTTTACGGACAATTTTTTAGATAGCGTTTAGGGTTTTGCTTCAGCTTTATCTACAAACCTTGCGCTCTTCCTTTTTATTTATTATTAAACCTCTATCATGGCTATAAGGAGAATAAGCAATGCCATCTTTTGCGGCGCAGCAATGCTTATTCCGTGCTTATGATATCCGTGGTAATAATCAATACTTCACAAGCGACTTTATACAAGCATTGGGTATTGCGTTTGCTAATCTCTATAACACTCAGAGCAGCCAATTAAACCAGCCTATCAAAGCCAATGCTCTAAACGATACTGATGCACATACAATTGATCGTAATAAGCAAAATATCATCGTTGTTGGCTACGATATGCGCATTGGTAGTGAGGCGATTGCCCGCACTCTTTCTAATGTTCTTACTCAACATGGCTTACGCGTAATCGAATTAGATCTAGTCACTACGCCGATGATGGCGTTTTGGGCTGCGCAGTATCAAGGCCATGGCATTATGGTGACTGCCAGTCACTCTGCTAAAGATATATTAGGCATAAAGTGGTTGGTGAGTAATAAGTCTCCCAGTAGCTCAGAGATACAGACGCTTTATCATAAGCTGTCTATAAGCCATGATAGTCACGCTCATCAGAATAGCCATACTAAAAACTCAGTCCAGCATTTGGACATGAGCAAAAATAATCATATTTTAGAATCATCCAATAACTTACTTGAGCAACTACCTACTCATCAAATAGCAAACGTCTATATCGATGCTATTGAACAAGTATTTGAGCAGTTATTGCAACACAGTCGTCTGCTGAATAAGGACGATCAAAAAAGCACTCGTGAAATTGATCTAACAGTCGTCATCGATTGTATGCATGGCGCCACTGGTAGCATCGCTCAACGCTTGTTTGAGCGGTTTTGTCAGCGTGTTATTCTTCTTAATTATATACCTGACGGTAATTTCCCATTTGGTAATCCAGACCCAACAGAACCGAACCGTTTAAACCAACTGCAACACGCGGTTGTTACTCATAAAGCAGATATCGGCCTAGCCTTTGATGGCGATGGCGACCGTTTGATGGTTGTCGATAATCACGGCAAGATTATAACGCCTGATTATTTGCTCTATCTATTGGCACGTATTGCTATTACTGAGCATCCCAAACCTTCAACCGACCCGTCATTGACCCCTGAAGTCCTTTTCGATATTAAATGTGCGCATCATTTGCCAATATTGTTATCTGAGCTTGGTAGTATGCCGGTAATCAGTAAGACTGGCAGCAGTTTTATGCGCCAACAAGTACAATATCCTGACAATCAGATTGTCTTCGCTGGCGAATTGTCAGGGCATTTCATCTTCAATGATAGTCGCTTTATTGCTTACGATGATGCGATGTATGCTGCCTTACGATTACTGCATTGGCTTGACCAAACTCATGACGGTATTAGCAATAAAAAACCACTATCAGACATTATTCAAGACTTGCCAGCAATCGTTAGTACGGCCGATCACTATTTGCCAATGCCGCAGAAGACGACCGACTGTTCAATCGTAGAACAACTGACGAGGTCTTGTCATTATTTGCAGCAAGTAGAGAATATACCAACACATGCTGATGCTTTAGATAGCTCTAATCATCAGTCAGTAATTGCTGATCAGCCAGATATATTGTGCATATCAACAATGTGTACCTGTACGACGGCTAAATCAAAAGTAACACTACCACAGACTCACCTAATACCTGTTGGCACCAAGCTCAGCTGTATTGATGGTATACGCTTAGATTTTGCACATGGTTTTGGGGTACTGCGTCAATCAAATACTAGCAATAGCCTGACCGCTCGTTTTGCGGGGGATAGCATGAGTGACCTAAAACATATTCAAGCGACATTTGCCGCTTTATGCCAACCATTTAACACAGAGTTGGCAAAACAGATTCTTGCTATTCCTGCGGAGTAGCCTCATAAAACATATCACTGTCTCATTAGACATAGTAGAAAAACAACCAATTTAAAACCGGCCCTTAGGAGTTTGTAATGACGCTTAATTTAGATGATGCCAAAAACACCGCTGAAGTATTGACCACTGCGCTACCTTATATCCAGCGTTTTGTTGATAAACTCATCGTCGTAAAATACGGCGGCAACGCCATGACCGACCCTGAGCTTGAGAGCTCATTTGCTCGTGATATCGTTCTGTTAAAGACTGTCGGTATGCATCCAGTAGTCGTACATGGTGGTGGCCCGCAAGTAGACAACCTTCTAAAAGAGCTCGGTCGTCAATCAGACCGTATCGATGGGATGCGCGTCACTGACAAAAGCACCATGGATATCGTAGAAATGGTCTTGGGCGGTAGCGTCAACAAATCGATTGTTAGCTTGATTAATAAACATGGCGGCCGCGCGATTGGTCTGACCGGTAAAGATGCTAACTTGATTCAAGCCAAAAAACTAATAATGGAAAAAATTGGCGCAGATGGTATCGCGGTCCCTGTCGATTTAGGATTCGTCGGTGATGTGGTCAGTGTCAATAAAGACGTGATTAACATGCTGATTGCCTCTGATTTTATCCCTGTGATCGCGCCACTTGGTGTGGATAGCGAGGGCAATACCTATAACATCAATGCTGATCTCGTTGCAGGCAAAGTAGCAGAATTTTTACAAGCAGAAAAGTTGATGCTATTAACCAATATCAAAGGCGTATTGGGCCGTGACGGCGAAGTAGTGACTGGACTCACGCCAAAGAAAGTCGATAGCTTAATCGAGGATGGCACTATCTCAGGCGGCATGATTCCTAAAATCCAATGTGCGCTTGATGCGGTACGTAGTGGCGTTAAAAGTGCGGTAATCGTTGATGGCCGTGTTCCTCATGCGACTTTGCTTGAGATTTTCACCAACGAAGGGGTTGGTACGCTCATTAGTCGTGAGATAGGCTCATCGTTGAGCTAGCAAAATCTAGCAGTACCCAACGTAGAAAAGCTAAATGTAAAAAAGCCCGAGTTAATATAAACGCTCGGGCTTTTTTGTGCAGTTTTATACTTAACAAATCAGCCTAGCTTAGTTTTTATAGCTTAATCTTTATGGATTAAACTTACGAAAAAACTTTATCAAACTCCGCTTCATCGAAGCCGCATAGTAATACTGCTTGATTTTCATCTACCAACTGACCTTCTACAATTGGACGTTTGATCATACTGGTGTTTTCCACGAGTAAATCTATCGCGGTGTCTACACTAGCATCAGCCGCTTGCTTTTGGCTGTCTTCTAGCTTGCGCCATGTCGTACCACGCTTATTGAGCACTTTTTCGATACCTAGCTCATTTACCCAGCGCTGTACCGTTTCTTTATCGATACCTTGTTTCTTATAATCGTGAAAATCGTAGCTGACATCTAAATCGTCTAGCTTAGTAAACGCTTTTTTCATCGTGCTGCATGATTTGATACCGTAAATGGTGATGGTCATGATAAATCCTCATAAATATTCATTAATTTTTCTATTATACCTAAGGCTGGCTAGATATAGAGAATGCATTACTTTTAATCGTCAAACCTAGTAAGCAACTGCATCATATCGTCGCAATTTTCGCCAAATTACGCTATGCTATGGCATTGTCAAATTCCACCTATTTTGATCCGTATTAAACAAATCCGTATTAAATAAATCAGTATCAACCAATTTCGAGCCGACTATGAGCAACGCCGTGACAGCAGACCAAACAGAAAACAACTATTATAACCCACAAGCGATAGAAGCCGCGCAGCAAACCAAATGGGCAACTGACAAGCGCTTTGAAGTAAGCAATGAGCCAAGCGACAAGCCAAGTCGTTACATGCTGTCGATGTTCCCTTACCCAAGTGGCAAGCTGCATATGGGCCACGTCCGTAACTATACGATTTCTGACGTATTGAGCCGTTATTATCGTCTTAAAGGCTATGAAGTCATGCAACCAATGGGTTGGGATGGTTTTGGTTTACCAGCGGAAAACGCAGCGATTGCTAACCAAACGCCACCTGCTGCATGGACATTTGCCAATATTGACAGCATGCGCGCGCAGCTTAAACTATTGGGCCTGTCTATTGACTGGTCACGTGAATTTGCCACTTGTAGCCCTGAGTATTATCAGTGGGAGCAGTGGTTATTCTTGCAATTATACAAAAAAGGCCTAGTCTACAAAAAGCTGTCGACAGTTAACTGGGATCCAGTGGATAACACCGTCTTAGCAAACGAGCAAGTCATCGATGGTAAAGGCTGGCGTAGTGGTGCTACGGTCGAAAAACGCGACATTCCAATGTACTACTTCAACATCACTGACTACGCTGATGAGCTATTAGATGATTTGGACCAGCTAGAAGGTCATTGGCCGTCTGAAGTATTGACCATGCAGCGCAACTGGATTGGTCGTAGTGCCGGTATGGAAGTCCACTTCCCTTATGAGCTTGCTGGTGAAGAAAACACCCTAGACGTGTTTACAACTCGTCCTGATACCTTGATGGGCGTGACTTATGTCGCTGTTGCCGCAGAGCATCCACTTGCACAGTACGCCTCTGAGCAAGATGACGCAATCGCTCAATTCTGTGCGCTTTGCAAAAAAGGCTCAGTCGCTGAAGCTGATTTGGCCAAAGCTGAAAAAATCGGTATGAATACAGGCCTCACTGTGTCGCATCCTTTGACTGGTGAAGAAGTGCCAGTGTGGGTTGCCAACTATGTGCTGATGAGCTACGGCTCAGGCGCAGTCATGGCAGTACCTGCTCACGATGAGCGTGACTATGAGTTTGCGGTGAAGTACGACCTACCGATCAAACAAGTCATCAATGTGCCTGAAGGTTATTTTGATGAGCTAAAAGCAGATGCCAAAGCGAACGATAGTGAAGTGAATCTTGCTTATACTGAACGCAACACTTTGGTTAATTCAGGTGAGTTTGACGGTCTAGACTTTGAGCAAGCGTTTGAAGCAATGCTAGCTAAGCTTGAGCCAAAAGAGCTTGCTAAGAAAAAAATCCAGTATCGCCTACGTGATTGGGGTGTTTCTCGCCAGCGTTATTGGGGCTGCCCTATCCCAATGATCAACTGTGAGCATTGTGGTACGGTGCCAGTTGAAGAGCAAGACTTACCAGTTGTGTTGCCAACCGACGTCGTACCTGATGGTCGCGGTAATCCACTTAAAAATATCCCAGAATTTGTGAATACCACTTGTCCTAAATGTGGTAATCCTGCTGAGCGTGAGACTGATACCTTTGATACCTTTGTAGAATCTAGCTGGTACTATGCACGTTTTGCTAGCCCAAATGATGCGCAGAACATGGTCAATAAGTCTGCTGCCAATAAATGGTTGCCTGTCGATCAGTACGTTGGCGGAGTTGAGCATGCGGTGATGCATCTATTGTATGCGCGTTTCTTCCATAAGCTGATGCGTGACGAAAACTTAGTCACAGGCGACGAGCCATTTGCCAACCTAATGACCCAAGGCATGGTACTCGCTGGTACGTTCTACCGCGTCAATGCGGATGGCAGTACGACCTACTATTTTGCAGAAGATATCGATATTGACTTCAACGAACGTGGTCAACCAATCAAAGCAATCTTAAAATCTGATGGACAGCCAGTGACGATTGGTAAAATCGAAAAAATGTCAAAATCAAAGAACAATGGTGTCGATCCACAGTTAACCATTGATAGATATGGTGCTGATACGGTTCGTCTGTATACGCTATTTACTGCGCCTGCGGATCAAACGCTTGAGTGGTCAGACGACGCGCTAAAAGGCCCTTATAACTTTGTGAAAAAAGTATGGCGCATTGCTAGCGATCACATGCAAGCGCTAACGGCAGCCAATATCAGCATTGATACGCTGAACAGTGCTACCTTGAACACAGACGGTCTAAGCAAAGAAGCCAAAAACTTACGTCGTAAAACGCACGAAACGATTGCTAAGATTGACAGTGACTTGGGTGATCGTCTGGCACTGAACACGCCAGTATCAAGCCTGATGGAACTTGCCAATGAGCTGACTGGTTTTAATGCGAGTAATGAGCAAGAGCTGCATGTCAAACACGAAGCGTTGACCAATCTGCTGATTATGCTATCTGTCTATGCGCCTCATGTTGGCGAGCATCTGCTTGAGCAGTTGGGTCTTGATACCTTAACCTTAGACTACCCAACCGTGGATGAAAGTGCGCTGGTACAGGACATGATCACGATGGTGGTACAGGTCAATGGTAAGATGCGTGGTAAAATGGATGTCGCACCAAATAGCGATCCTGAGCAGCTAAAAGAGCAAGCTCGCACCATGGAAAGCGTGGCAAAATTTATCACGGGCGAGATCAAAAAAGAAATCGTCGTTCCTAATAAATTGGTTAACATTGTGGTTGTAGGCTGAGATATCTTGAGCTAAGTATTTTAGACTTAGTGCTCTAAGCCTTCTTATCATATGAGGATAGCGTTTATGTCATACAAGCATCGAGCTGAGCAGGCGCAACCAAAATTAAGCGTGTACAGCCTAGCTAACAAAAAGTCCCATGGCCAAAAGCTCGGAGCAGTATTACTTGCTGCGCTGCCAATGTTTGCAGTGGTAGGTGCAGCCGCTGCTCTCAGCGGCTGCGGCTTCCAGCTGCGGGGCTACGACTCAGCAATGCTGCTTGACGTCGAAAAAACAGCGGTCATTATCGAAGACAATCGCACCTCATTCCCGCTGAAACTACCATTGACGCGTCGCCTAAAGACGTTAGGTGTCGACGTTATTGATAATATGAGCTCGGAAGAAGTTGCTCGTAATAATCAACAAGCAGAGGCTGAATCTATTGCCGCTATCGACATCCGTAATGTACGTTTTAAGCGTTACGAATTGGTTGGGGTATTAACAGAGATTCGCTTGGTACTATCAGCAGACGTTAGCTATCAAACGATGGAGAATGGTAAGCCTGTAACACTAAGCAACCCTATTCAAGTCGAGAGAAGCTATCAGTACAACGAAGCATCTGTTAGTACTGACGATCAGCAAGGCGACCAGACTCGCGATTGGCTTTATGATACTTTAGCTCGCCGTATCACTGACCAGTACGTTGCTATCTCACTACCAAAAGTCGCACCTGCTGTCAAACAATCTCTACAACTGAATAAAGGCGTGACGCCAACCGTTGTCGTCGTACCACAACCATAAGAGTTAGTCGTTCTGATTATCAAACGATACTATTTCTGGAAGTATGAGTAGCAAACTAAGCAAGTGCATGTACTACTTTAAGTAGACTAAGCTAGCTTAATACTGCTGATCATATTTTTGGAATTGGTATTACCTGCTCATCAACCTGTGTAACACCATGCTATGCAAGATACTTTCATAAAAGCCTACCCAAAACTACTGCAGTCTTCCGTTGCGGTAGCGGGCTTGTGGCTGGCGCACGGTGACGAGCCACTGCTCAGTCAATGGTTGATAGATGCGCTGCGTCCACACTGGCGCGCACAAAACTATGCAATCAAACGTATAGAGCTAATTTC
>ENA-ORXC01000735-ORXC01000735.1-marine-metagenome-genome-assembly--contig:-NODE-735-length-21662-cov-203.256011_pt1 | contig 21662 bp, 15 predicted proteins | sample MGYA00237865_ERZ511478 | MGnify/ENA metagenome assembly ERZ511478
TCAGCACTGAGTCGCTATCCGAGTTGGGAGTTTATCGGCATGGTAGAGTCGCATAAGATTGCCTACCATGAGCGCGAGCATGGTCAGCTGTTCTGTGACGACTCCGCACAAGACATCTTGTCTATGCTGTTAGATGAATGCGCGGCCGTAGGCGTACAAGTAAAGCTTAATGCTCAAATTGATCATGTCAAAACTACTGCTCATGATAAAGGCGAACGCTTTTATCTAACGACGAGCAAAAAGCTTGGTAAAAAAGACATCGCGAGCGGCACTCAGTCCGCGCAAACACGCTATAGCTGTGAGTCTTTAGTTGTCGCTACTGGTGGCCTATCTATCCCAACCATGGGAGCAAGTGGTATCGGCTATGAGTTGGCGCAGCAGTTTGGGCATACGCTCGTGCCTACTGATGCCAGTCTTGTGCCGTTTACTTTCACTGATAAAACAGGCGAGCTTATCCGTGCTTTGGCTGGTATCAGTCTGCCAGTTATTGCCAGTAACGAGCGTATCTCTTTTAAATTACCCGTCCTATTTACCCATCGCGGTCTCTCTGGCCCTGCCATGCTACAGCTATCCAACTATTGGCAGACTGGCGAAACCATCAGTATCAATCTGTTGCCTGAGATAGATGTCACTGAACTTTTACTTGCTCGCAAAAAATCACATCCGCGCCAACTGATTCGTACCGTATTGGCAGAAAACACGGACAATGCGCTACCCAAGAAGCTACTGGCAGCGTTACAGACGCATCTGTGGGAAGACATCAAAGATACAGAACTTGCCAATATCAAAGATGAGCGACTTACAGAACTTGGGGCTACGCTCAATGGCTGGCAGCTCAAGCCCTCTGGTACAGAAGGCTACCGTACCGCTGAGGTCACACGCGGCGGCGTCACAACCGACGAGGTATCTTCCAAAACGATGCAAAGCAATTTGCAAGATAGTTTGTACTTTATCGGTGAGGTGCTCGATGTGACTGGCTGGCTTGGCGGTTATAATTTTCAATGGGCCTGGGCCAGTGGTTTTGTCAGTGGTGAAGTCGTTTAATCACTTCAATGGCCTCCCTACTTATAGCGACAATAGTGGCTTTAGTGTCTGTCAGCATTTGAATAATTGAGCAGTATTCAGATGATTGCTGACATTATGTTTGATGATAGTTGAATGGTTTTAGACAGTAATCTTAGAGAACGATGAGAATAAACACAACATAAGTCTATTTTTATAGTAGAATTAACGTAAGGCATTCATCCTATTGATAGCAATGCCACTTAGACTTATGAGGTAATCCATGCGTCCAATCAAGCATATTCATGGTGATAAAAAGCCGCATTGGGTAGGTGATGGTTTTTTTGTGAAAACCCTAATCAATCATCTCGATAACAATCCTGATTTCAACTATAGCCATACCGATCCCTTTTTATTATTTGACTACGGTAAGCCTACGACCTTTTCACCCAATCCTGATTATAAGCTGCAACCGCATGGTGTTGGACTGCATCCACACAAAGGTTTTGAAACCGTAACCATCGCTTATTCAGGTGAGATTAGTCATGCAGACTCGACAGGTGGGCGCGGCGATATTTTAGAAGGTGATGTACAGTGGATGACTGCGGGTCGCGGTATTCTGCACGAAGAGTTTCATTCTGAAGCATTCGGCCAGCGTGGCGGCGTCTTTAGTATGGTGCAGTTATGGGTCAACCTGCCAAGCACCCACAAGCTGACCGACCCCAAATATCAGTCTATCAAACGTGCTGATATGCCTATCGTTGATCTGATAGACAATAGCGACGAGCAAACTGTCATCGGTCAAGCTGCCATTATTGCCGGTGACTGGCATGGGATAACGGGAGCAGCAACGACCTTTACGCCAGTCAATATGTGGGATATCGAGCTACATACAGCAGGTACAACCTCGCTACAAGCGCCGAAAACGCACAACACCCTACTGCTGGTACAAGAAGGTCAAGTATTGGTCAACGGTACAGCCGTCAGCGCAGGGAGTTTGATAGAATTTTCAGCGCCTATTCGAAATCATGTAGGCACTCAATCTGAACATTCATCATTACCTGCTACTGATACTATCGAATTGATCTACCCTGCAACTACCGATGAAGACATACCTATCAAATTGCTATTGCTAAGCGGTGTGCCAATCGGCGAACCAGTCGCAGGTCACGGTCCTTTTGTCATGAATACTCAAGAAGAACTACGTCAAACCTTTCGTGATTATCAAATAGGTATTTTCGGCAAATAATGAAAATTTATGCATAAAAAAAAGCCGCTCAACTATTGCTAGTTAAGCGGCTTTTTTATGTTGCGTTATTTAGTTAAAAATCTAACTATTACGCTTGGTCTAAAAATGGATAGTCGGTATAACCTTCAGCACCGCCACCATAGAAAGATTCTGGATGCTGCTCATTGAGTGCCGCGCCTTTTTGGATACGCTCAGCCAAATCAGGGTTGGCGATATAGTCACGGCCAAAGGCGACTGCATCGATATAACCCGCTTTTACATTTTGCTCTGCTTTTTCGGCAGTGTAACCACCAGCTGCAATAATCATTTGATCAAAAGCAGCACGCACACGCTTACGAAAGTCTTCGCTATACGGCGTACCACCTGCCCAATCTGGCTCTGACAGATGCAGATACATGATACCGCGTTTGTTAATCTGCTCAATCATCCAGATATTTTCGTCTTCGTTATATCCAGCTTCTACGTTGTTGAACGTACCAAGTGGTGAAATACGAATACCAACATGATCTGCATCCCAAGCGTCTACGCACGCATCGATAACATCAAGCGTCAAGCGCGCACGGTTTTCGCGGCTACCACCGTATTCATCATCACGCTGGTTAGTTTGCTCAACCCAGAACTGATGCAATAGGTAACCGTGGGCACCATGAATCTCTACTCCATCAAAACCTGCTTCTTTGGCATTTTTAGTTGCTTGACCAAAGTCAGCGATAACTTGTTTGATTTCTTCAAGCGTGGCTGGACGTGGCGGCGTTGCATCTACACGAATGGCTTGGTTGTCGCTGTCACGTAGTGAGGTACGTACACCAACATCAACGTTAGAAGCAGAGATGGGCGCTTTGCCGTCTGGCTGTACACTCTCGTGAGAAACTAAGCCCGTGTGCCATAGCTGTACGACGATTTTGCCACCTTTAGCATGGACGTTATCTACGATGGTTTTCCATGCAGTGATTTGGTCTTTGGTATGAACGCCTGGCGCGCCAGCATAGCCTTTCGCTTGGAAAGATACTTGCGTCGCCTCAGTAATCACTAAGCCAGAGCTTGCGCGCTGTGAGTAATATTCGCTTGCAAGTGCTGTTGGTACATCACTTGGTTCAACCGAACGCAGACGCGTCAATGGTGCCATAATGATGCGATTTTTTAGGGTCTGGGTACCCATCTTGACGGTTTCAAATAAATTATCGTGTGCCATAAAAAGCCCTGTTTATTGTTTTAAACCTTACTATCAGGTTTACTATTATTGGTAATAAATAGCACTTATATTAGTAGGTAGCACTTAGCTGTCGTTCTATAGTTTGCGAAGTACACTACTCATAAGCCGAGTTCTTTATAGGGGGCAGATGCGATTATTCCAAGCAATATTTACAAACGGAAACACCAATATTTAGATATTCGAATCTTTATAATTAAAGGCTACGAAGACAGTTTACCGTAGCTTAAACTCACGTCGCCCGCGTGGAATTCTTTGGTTGTAGCATTTTTTTGATAGACAGCTCTAATGACAGATATGTACCAAACAATATCACTACTGAACCAATGATGGCTTGGATATTTAGGGCTTCACCAAGCAGTAGATACCCTAAAATGATGGCAAAAATCGGAATGACCAAGGTAATACTAGTGGCGCGCGTCGGGCCAATGTTTTTAATCAGCTGATTCATAAAAATAAGGGCAATGGCAGTCGAAAATACACCGATACAGATCACTGATACCCACGCCTTTATGCTGATATCTTTACCATATGGGAACTCATTAAAGGCTACAGGCAGCATAATGATACTACCGATAATGAGCGATCCTGCGGTGATAGCGACTGGCGATACCTCATACAGATAGTTTTTGGTGATGTTGGCCCCAAGCGCATAACCCACACAGGCCAGTAGCGCGTAGCCCATCGGTAGTAGACCTTCGACCAACCCTTTGCCTGGCTCACCGCCACCAAATAAGCTTTCGCTCATCAGTATGATTACCCCAATCACTCCGATGACCAAACCGAGTGCTTGTTTTTTTGATAGCCTATCTTTGAAGAAGACTCTAGCGATAAAACCACTCATCATCGGTACAGAAGCATTTAGCACGGCTAACACGCCTGCGTTCACTGATTGCGCGGAAAACGAGAACAACACAAAGGGCAGCGCTGCTGAAAACAAGCCAACGAGCGCTAGCATTTTCCAATGCTCCTTGATGCCGACTCTGTTTTTCTTATTGAGCAATACAAAGACCAACATGACCAATCCGGCGAATATCACACGCAAACTGGCGAATGCCAATGAGCCAAACTCAGGCACGCCAATGCGATAAAAAACGAAAGAGAGTGACCACATAAAAGAGAGCGTCACAAAGATGATGAGGTCACGGTTGGTCATTGGGTAATCCTATTAAGCGCTTAGACTGCGTTTGCCAACTCGTGTCGGTCATAAGCGTCTGATGCGTTGTAAAAACTATCATGTGATTAAAAACTCATGATGATAACTTTTTAATTGTTTGATGGGTAATTTTTTATAAAATTTATAGTGAGTTTTTATCCACTTATTAATTTTCCTAGCACAGTTTTAAGGTTTTCACCTTTTGATAATTTATAAATCTGGACAAATTCCTTTTAGTAAGCAGCATATAGCAAGCAGCGCTGATCCTATATTTCTTATACTTTAGCCTATTCCAGCGCTTTTCTATTCACATACTAAAGAACTCGAAAGTCATCCTTAAGTAAGTCATCCATTCAATATCTACAAAAATAGATTCACGGTCATAGTAAATCCTGCTTATATCACTACCTTATAACAGCTACTCTTAATAATGCTAATGATAGAAGTAGCTTTAATACATCAGTTCAGGTTTTACTTAAATATATTAGTTGATATTTGTTTACTAATTTTCTACTATCTAAAAGGTATTGGTTAGTATTTGGCCATACAAAAAATAGATGGCAAACATCATTAGTAGGATTTATAAATTATTGAGGAATGATTATGAAAAGGATAGCGTTATTTGTCGGTATGATGTCAGTTGCAACGGCAGGTTTTTGCGGGGTTGGTCAGTTCTCAGATGAGACCACTTGCTATGTTTATAAACAAGATAAACTGCAAAAAAAGCTAAACTGTCAGTATGAGGGCGCTGAGGGTGCAGCAATGAGTTATAGTTTTAGACAGGTCTCCTATAACCTGCCAGGATTTGGCAAAATGGCAACCTCTACCAGTGCAAACTATAATGACCGTAATGAAGTGACTGGATGGACGACCACCGTCAATGACGAGCCAGCGATCATCAGATATCGTCTGCCAACCAATCAGCGTATCGTCAGTGATGCCTATGCGCAGTCTGGTAAAGCAGTTATGCAATGTTATCTTAGTACAAAATCGCAGTGGGAGATTTGTGCTAAATAGAACAAAGTACTCTGGCAATTCATAGTGCAATAAAGCTGAGCGTTTTGCTTGGCTTTTATTGCCGCCCGCTAAAAACTGAAGCATCAACCTTAGCACCATCCTCTATGAAATTTTTTCACCGTTTTCTCTATATGCTCAACGTCTTCACCACTGTCAAAGCCACTGATAAAATCAACCTCTCTGTTAGACAGCCATTGAATTACAAGCTTGCATCGGTAAGAATGATGCTACCTATTTATAAAACCTACTCACCAACCCAGTTTATTAAAGAGTCAAATACATGAAACTGCGCATCCTAAAATCTGCTGTGACCAATCCTTGGTTTAATCTTGCCACCGAGGATTGGATATTTAATACGCTTAACCCCGACTCACATACTCTATTTTTATGGCGTAACTCTGAGACCGTGGTTATTGGACGCTCACAAAATCCATGGGTAGAGTGCAAAACCGATAAGATGGAAGCAGACGATGTATTTTTAGCGCGGCGTCAGAGCGGCGGCGGCGCAGTATTCCATGACTTGGGTAACACCAACTTTACCTTTTTATCGCCTAGTGATGCTTACGATCAAGAAGCAAACTTCACCATCATCATCAATGCGCTTAAGAAACTCGGCATAGACGCCACGCTGTCTGGTCGTAACGATATGCAGGTCGGCGACCGCAAAATATCGGGCAGCGCATTTAGACATGCCGCCGATCGCAGCTTTCATCATGGCACATTGCTGGTCAATGCCAATATGCAAAAGCTTGGCGACTATCTAAACCCGCATCCGCTAAAGCTTAAAGCAAAAGGCATCAAATCTGTGCGCGCTCGCGTAGCAAACTTGGTAGATTTTAATGAGACTATCAATCACGAGTCATTGTCTGATGCGATTATCGAAGCGTTCTGTGAATATCATGAAGAGACTGCACAGGTTGAGCAACTAGATGAGGCTAGCCTTGCTAAGCAGCCGACGCTAAACGCTTACTATCAACAGATGGCAGACTGGGATTGGCGCTTTGGTAAAACGCCTGAGTTCACCCATCATATCGAGACGCGCTTTGATTGGGGCATGATGGATGTGCATATGGATGTGAAGCAAGCAATGATCACCGAAGTTGTTATCTTCTCTGACGCGCTAAATATTGAGCTTATTGACCTGCTTAAGAATACATTGACTGGCGTTAAATATAATAAGCCTGAGATTAAAGATAAGCTCGATGACCTAACAAAAGCACAACCTGAATTGGCGTCTCAGGTGGGTGATTTTGAGCAGTGGTTAGTTGGCGAGATGGAAAGTTAGCCTTCAAATATAGCAAAATTTTGCTTCAAAAATTAAGAACAACAACTTGTAAGAACACTTGCGAAGACAAAAGATAGCAGGATTAATGGCTAACCTGACTGCCTGATAGTTTTGCTACCTGATATCTTCGTAAGTGTGTTTGCAATAGAGACGACTTATCTGTTCGGATTGCTCGAATAACATTCTATTTAACAATCCATTATTCATTAGCTAACTTAGGTGAACCCTCTAAATCATCTAAATCAGCCAAACTATCCAAAATAGCTTTGACTTCGGTAACGTACTGACCCAAGTCCGGCTCTAAATGAAAACCTGCTACCGGCGTAGGTAAGCCTTTTTGCTTGCCTAGCCTAACGATAATTGCATTCTCTTCGGGTAAGACCAACACTCGCTGACCTAAGTGACCAAGCATCGCATAAAATGGAATTGGACTGTCCATATCCGTCCATACCGAGTGTCCGTATATTTGCGCTTGCCCTTCTGTGAATGCTGCTGCATTTGGCGTAACCATAAAATCAACATGCGCTTTGCTCAGCAATTGCTCACCTTGCCACTCACCACCATTCAACAGCAGCTGTCCGAATTTCGCGAAATCTAGTGCACTAGCGTTTAAGCAGCAATACACTTTCTCGATATTTTGTGAACCATCGAGCGACCAATAGGCATCACCTTTCATACCTAGCGGCTGCCAAAACTTCCCTTCTAAATAGCTAGAAATCGTATAGCCGTGCGCTTCTAATGCACGTGATAACGCAATACCTAGCAGCTGAGTATCACCAGAGGAGTAATCAAACTGACCACCACACTGCTCTACAAAAGGTCGGCTGGTAATATGCTTTACTAGGTCATTCCCATAGTAGGATTTTGCTGTGGGATTGACTGGGAAATAATAATCTTCTGTCCAATCGTAGCCTGACGTCATCGCCGATAAATCTGCAAGCGTACAGTTTTGGGCATATTCACTGTCTGCATACTCGGGCAGCAGCTTAGTAATTGGATCATCGATACTAGAGATATAACCATCTTCTACCGCTTTGAGATACAGCATGGTAGTGACGGTTTTTGCCATAGAAAAGCTGTTGGTGTGCGAGTCGCCACTGTATCCTTGCCAGTAGTTCTCGTATAGTAGCTTGCCGTCTTTGATAATAGCAAAGGCGACGGTTTGGTCGGTATCTAAGGCATTTTGTAAGGTAGGTGTCAGGGAGATATTGCTGAAGTTGGTATCCTTACCCCACTCTATAGGACCTTTTGTACTAATAATCCGATTATCGAAATCCTTGTAATCATCTATATTGGCAGTGGTCTCACCTTTGAAATAAGTAAGCTGTATGCCTCGGAAAATATAGGCATTACCAGTCACTACCAAACCTAGGCTCATAACCACTAATAGCCCTATGATAGGTCGCACTATCCATTTAAATAACATTCTTAATATAGCCATCGTAAAATCCTTTTTATATGGCAAAATTTTGTTTTTACTGACTTCAATGTATTAGCATCAGCAAGTGAGCTATACGTATAAATACAGCCTATCTAAATAAAAAAGGACGGCAAGAGATATCCCCTCGCCGTCCATTATTTAACATTCATGCTAAAGAGTTTAGATCTGAGCGGCGACTTCAGCACCATCACGAATTGCGCGTTTAGCATCTAGTTCAGCTGCTAGCTTAGCACCGCCGATTAGATGGTACTGCGCGTCTGGTGCATCGCCAACGTTTGGCATCAGCTCAACGACTGACTCTTGACCAGCACAGACAACGACGCTATCGACACGTAATAACTGGCTTTGACCTTGTGGGTTAGTCACCCAGATACCTTCGTTGGTGATTTTGTCATATTGCACGCCGGCGACTTGGATCACACCATGAGATTTGATATGCGCACGATGTACCCAGCCTGAGGTTTTGTTCAGACCACTACCCAGACGGCCTTTACTACGCTGCATCAAATATACTTGGCGAATTGGTTTAATCGCTGCTGGTCTGACCAGACCACCATCACTTTGATAGTCGGTATCATTGGTCACACCCCACTCTTCGCGCCACTCATTGATTGACTGTGGCTCAGGGCGATAGCTTGGATCTTTTAGTCCTTCAGGGCCGATCTCATCCAGTGATTTACCATGATTAGCTGTCAGATATTCACTTACATCAAAGCCGATACCACCAGCACCGATGACCGCGACTGTGTTACCCACTGCTTTTTCGCCAGACAGTAGCTCAGCATAGCTCATTACTTGTGGCAGCTCAGCCCCTTCGAGCTTACCTTCTAGACTTCTCGGTACGACACCCGTTGCCACGATGACATGATGGAACTTAGCTTTTTCAAGCATGTCTTTATCGACTTTGGTGTTCAGTTTAATCTCAACACCCAAATGCTCAAGTTCATTAATATAGTAGCGAATAGTCTCGAAGAATTCTTCTTTACCAGGAATGACTTTGGCATAGTTAAACTGTCCGCCAAGCACGTCTTTAGCTTCAAACAGAGTCACGTCATGACCACGTAAGGCCGCCACATGAGCGGCTGACATACCAGCGACACCGCCACCGATGACGGCGACTTTTTTCGGTTTTTTGGTTTTCTTATAGACCAGTTCAGTCTCATAACAAGCTTGCGGATTGACCAAACAAGTCGAGCGTTTGTTTTCGAACGTGTGGTCAAGACAGGCTTGGTTACAAGCAATACAGGTGTTAATGCGATCTGTCTGACCATTTTTGGCTTTATTGACCCAGTGTGCATCAGCCAAGAATGGACGTGCCATCTGAATCATATCTGCTTGACCAGTCGCAACGATTCCTTCAGCCGTTTCTGGCATATTGATACGGTTGGCTGCCATCATCGGGATACTAATGTGCTTTTTTATTTCAGCAGTGAAATCAACGAAAGCGGCTCGTGGCACACTCGTCACGATAGTCGGGACACGCGCTTCATGCCAGCCGATACCAGTGTTCATGATGGTCACGCCCGCTTCTTCTAGTGCCTTAGCCACGGTAACGACTTCATCCATGACGTTACCGTCTTTGACCAAATCAATCACTGATAAGCGGAATAGAATAATAAAGTCTTCGCCAGTCGCCTCACGTACCGCTTTGACCACGTCGACAGCGAACTTCATACGTCCATGAATATCACCACCATAGATGTCTTTACGCTTATTCACATGACTTGATAAAAACTGGTTGAGTAGATAACCTTCAGAGCCCATGATTTCGACACCATCATAACCTGCCTGCTTGGCAAGTTTGGCTGAGCGAGCGTAATCTTTTACCGTCTGCTCGATGTTTTTGATGCTCATCTTACGCGGTTTAAATGGTGAGATTGGTGACTTAATTGGGCTAGAGGATACGGCAAATGGATGATAGCCATAGCGACCACTGTGCAATATCTGCATGATAATTTTGCTGTCATGCTTGTGCACAGCACGGGTGACGCGCTGGTGATTGATAACGTCAGCTTTAGTATTCATCGTTCCGCCAGCAGGCAACAACCAACCTTCGCGATTGGGCGAGATACCGCCAGTGATCATCATTGCCACGCCGCCCTTGGCACGTTCTGCAAAATACGCCGCCAGCTTGCCATAATTATAAAAACGGTCTTCAAGCCCAGTATGCATCGAGCCCATAACCATACGGTTTTTTAGCGTAGTAAAGCCCAAATCTAGCGGCTCAAATAAATGCGGATAGTGTTCATTGGTGCTAGCGGTTTGGATCGTATTGGCACTATGGCTGGCAGACATATCATTTTCCTTATGAATAGTTTATGAGGCTACTTCTTAAAAACGGCTTTTTAGAATTAATCGGGCTAAGGGGTTTAGCATCATCGATATCGTAACACACCGCGATTATTGTCAGCTATGCAGACAAGCGACTGATGAGTGAGCACTATATTAATTGCTATAACGAGCGGGACGGTGTATCAGGCGGTACTGTGGCATATGGTTAAGCAAACACCACAAAACCTAGCCAACTTTTGAGGTAAATTATATACCGTTAGCTCAATATCACTTAGAGATTAGACTAAGGTATAAATCGATAAATATCGACTTATACCTATAATTTCTATGCTAGATTACTGTACTGAAGAACATACTGACGTCAATGTACTGACGCATTATAGAAATACGATAAAGGACTATCATCATGACAGATTTCCATACAGGTCTTGGCAAAAATGCCGCCAACCATCAACCACTTACCCCTATTGATTTCATCATTCGCAGCGCGCAAGTTTACCCTAATAAGACTGCCATCATTTATGATGACCTAGAACACAACAACCTGACTCAGACGTGGCAACAGACCTATACCCGCTGTCGCCAACTGGCTGACGGCCTGCGCAAATTGGGTATCGATAAAAATGACACCGTAGCCGTGATGCTGCCGAACACGCCTGCGATGGTCGAATGCGCCTTTGGTGTGCCAATGTCAGGCGGCGTACTCTGTACCCTCAACACCCGACTCGATATTAATGCGCTTACCTTTTGTTTGCAGCATTCCGAAGCCAAGGTTTTAATTTTAGACAGCGAATTTGCTGAACATGCTGAGATTATCGATGAGACTTTTCCAGACTTAATCGTCATTCACTCAACGGACAAGGCAGTCGATGTCCAGCGTTTTGGGCTCATGAGTTATGAAGCATTGGTAGCCAGCTCAGACAGTTTGGATAACTGGGAGATTCCGACAGATGAATGGGATGCCATTGCGCTGAACTATACCTCTGGTACGACAGGCAAGCCCAAAGGTGTGGTCTATCACCACCGCGGCGCAACTCTCAATGCTATTTCTAATATTTTAGATTGGGACATGCCAAAACACCCGATGTATCTATGGACGCTGCCACTGTTTCACTGCAACGGTTGGTGCTTTCCGTGGACCGTCGCCGAGCGTGCTGGGGTCAATGTATGCTTGCGAAAAATTGATGCTGATTTGATATTGCAGCTGATTGCCAAGCATCAAGTTAGCCATTATTGCTCTGCACCAGTCGTGCACAATATGATTGCAGGCGGCAAACCAGAGTATAAAGAAGCTATCACCCATACGGTCAAAGGTTGGGTCGCGGGTGCACCGCCATCTGAAACCATGCTGGCTGCGATGGAAGCAATGGGTTTTCATATTTCGCATGTCTACGGTCTCACTGAAGTATACGGGCCAGTGACGGTCTGCGCTGAGCAGGAAGAATGGGATGAGCTTGATGTGGCCACACGCGCCCAAAAGAAATCACGTCAAGGCATGACTTCTCATCTAATGGCAGGGTTTGAAGTATTTAAGCAAGGTACTACCGAGCCAGTCGCCGCTGACGGAGAAGAGATGGGTGAGCTGGCGCTACGTGGCAATATGGTGATGAAAGGCTATCTAAAAAGCCGCAAAGCTACCGAAGAGGCATTCGCTGATGGCTGGTTCCGCACAGGCGATTTAGGCGTTAAATACCCTGATGGCTATATAAAAATCATGGACAGACTAAAAGATATCATCATTTCAGGCGGTGAGAATATCTCTAGTATCGAGGTAGAAAACGTCTTGTATAAACTACCTGCGATTGAGAGCTGTGCCGTCGTCGCCGCGCCACATGATAAATGGGGCGAAGTGCCCGTCGCCTTTATCGAGATTCACGCCGGTAGCACCTTGCAACGTGATACGGTGATGGAGCACTGTAGTCAGCATCTAGCAGGCTTTAAAGTGCCGAAATACATTGTCTTTGCTGAAATACCCAAGACCAGTACCGGTAAAGTGCAAAAATTTGAGCTACGCCAAGCAGCAAAATCATTGGCACACGAAACGCCAAAAGTAACCGCTAGTGTGAAATAAAACGGCGACTTATTAAGTCATATCATTAATTAACATCCATCAGAAAGGTCAGCTACATATAGCTGACCTTTTTTGAGCGCTCGTCTATAGTCAAAGAAGTCTAAAGCGGGTACAAGGCAGCCGACTGCAGATTGTACAAATAGTACGTCTAGGGAGGATAACGCCGTAGCCGCTTAGTAGTTCTCTGACTATATTTATAGAGAACTAATTATGTTAACCAAGCTTAGGCTCAAGCCATTGATAAACTAGCATTCCTATAATCATGGCAGGAATAAACACATAGGCTTGCCATTGACCAGTACCGAGCAACACAATTCCTGGTCCTGGGCAAATACCAACTAGCCCCCAGCCGATACCGAACAACATCGCACCGATAAGCAATTTTTTATTAATGACAGTTTTGCTTGGCATATCAATCGGTGTGCCGATCCAGCTGCTTTGTTGACGCTTTGCTAATCGCACACCGAAGAAAGCAACGATCAGACCACCACCCATCACCAGTGCAAGGGAGATATCCCATGCACCAAAGATATCCAAAAACCCTTGTACCTTTACAGGATCGGTCATACCTGATACCAGTAGTCCCAGTCCAAACAGCAATCCTGCTAGCAATCCGATTATATTTTTTAGCATCGTCGTATCTCGCTATTATTATTTTTTATTAACCATCATATGTCGTTCGCGCATGAACCTGGCCATCAGTCTTCATCTGACAATATGCCATGAGTTCGCTATAGTAGGCCTAATACGTGGCGACCGATATAAACGGTCACAATTCCAAACAGCATAAAGGTGACAGTCGCTGCCAATGACCGTGGAGACAGCCGTGCATTACCGCAGATACCATGCCCACTCGTGCATCCTGAACCTAAACGCGTGCCGAAGCCGACCAATAATCCTGCACCAATCAATAATGGCACGGAAGTACTGATAGCTACCTCAGGTAGTGGTCTTGCCAACTGATATAGCAGTGGTGAGATGACCAGACCCAGTATAAATAGCACCTGCCACATCTCTACACGTTTGGGTTTTAATAGGCTTGAAAAAATGCCACTGATACCTGCTATACGGCCAATACCTAGCAGTAAGATAACCGTCGCTACGCCTAGCATTAGACCCCCAACTAAGGAGATCGGCGTAAATGCTTGCCAGTCTATTTGTATGCTCATAACGGACTACCTAATTAAGTTTATTAAATACGTACTTGAGTATTAATTTATAAAAATACATTATATTATAAAATATAATAAAAAGGTAAAAAAATACTGAACCTAGCATGACACTAATGGTTCAGTATTTTTTATAACTGTTAGAACTATACTGTAAAGGCTTCAAAAAAGGCAGTGAAAAAGACTCAATAAGCTATCACATTACTATCTTTATCAGCCCTCTTAATTGGTATCTTTACTGGCTCAGCACTTTATCAAGTGCCGCTTCAAAACGCGCTACTGTGCCATCGATATCAGTCAATTTGTCCAAACCAAACAGACCTAAACGGAAAGTTTTGAAATTATCAGGCTCGCCCACTTTCAATGGTACGCCAGCCGCGATTTGCACCCCGATTTCAGCGAACGCACTACCTTTATGCATGTCATCTCGATCGGTATAAGAGACGACAACGCCAGGTGCTTTAAAACCTTCAGCAGCGACGCTCTCAACACCTTTGGCTTCTAATACTTCACGGATACGTTTGCCAAGTGCCCACTGCGCCTCACACAATTTATCAAAACCGATTGCTTTGGCTTCATTAACGGCATCACGGAACTGACGTAAGCTGTCTGTCGGCATCGTTGCATGGTACGCATGACCGCCGTTCTCGTAGGCACGCATGATATTCAACCATTGCTTTAGGTCAATACTAAAGCTATCAGACTCAGTACTGTCCACTTTTTTGACAGCAGCATCGCTTAGCATGACCAAGCCAGCGCTCGGTGTACTGCTCCAGCCTTTTTGCGGTGCGCTAATCAGTACATCGATACCCAATGATTTCATATCTAGCCATACACAGCCTGAGGCGATGCAATCAATGACTAACAGTCCGCCAACGCTATGCACAGCCTCGCTCAACGCTTTGATATAGTCATCTGATAAGATGATGCCTGAAGAGGTTTCGACATGCGGGGCAAATACAACTGCTGGTTTTTCTTCTTTGATTTTGGCTACGGCAACGTCGATATCGACTGGAGCAAACGGTTTTGGCGACTCACTATCATCGGCACGATTGGCCGTAAGGACTGTAGATGATTTGGCGATTTTGCCTTTTTCTAGGATTTGCGTCCAACGATAGCTGAACCAGCCATTACGAATGATTAGGCAGTCCTCATCATTTGCCAACTGGCGAGCGACTGCTTCCATACCATAAGTACCAGAACCAGGAACGATCACCACTGCGTCAGCGTTATACACAGATTTTAGGTCACTAGATAGGTCGTTCATCACTTGCTGAAAGGCTTTTGACATATGGTTCAGCGCGCGATCGGTGTAAACCACTGAATACTCTAATAAGCCGTTTGGATCGATATCTTGACGTAATGCAGGCATTGAACACTCCTAGTGTATGGTTAGATAATATGCGACATGGATTAGATAGCACTATAATCAAATGCTATTATTTTTGATGGTGAGGTCTTGCGCTGTCTAGAGATGCATTGTCTTTAAAAGAACAAAAAACAACGGGCACTGATGAGGTCTACTAACGTGAAGTTAATATATTTATAGTCATATTACGAGCAAACACCAGCACATATCTTGACCTAAGCCATCCATGAGAGCTTGATATTAGCATTGATACTGAAGGTTGACAACGATACGCTCAGGCAACGATATGACTTGCGCTATCGAGTATTTATTGGTAGGTATTGATTGATAAATTTTGCTTTATAAAGCCACGATAAAAACATCAATGCCCTCGATGAGCATCTTGTAGTCCTGACACCACGAAATCTAGCAACTCACTGTCGCCTTCGCGGGCGGCTTTGCGCATCAGTTTCGATGGTGCATGAGTCAATGTTTGAGTCAAACGTCGCGATAGCTCAGTGATGATGTCTTCTGGACTAACATCGTCCTGTTGCAGCTTAGCAATAGACTCAAGCAGTAGTTTATCGACTTGACCTTGAGTACACGCGCGGTACTGCTGAATATCTTTGCCAACTTGGCGAACTTGAAAGCGACGGTCTATCTCGACCACCAATTGACTGACTAACAGTTCAGCATCCACTGCGGCTTGGCGACGCTGCTCGATATTACCTGCAATCACATGCTGCAAATCATCGACAGAGTACAGATAAACATCATCAATGCGGCTAATAGTCGAATCGATATCGCGCGGTACGGCCAGATCTATCATAAGCATCGGCTGATAACGGCGACGTTTTAGCGCTTGTATGGTCATTGTCTTATCAATCAACAAATCCATACTGCCACTACAACTGCTAACGATATCGGCTTCCGCCAATACTTGTGGTAGTTCCTGTAAAGGTCTAACGTCTACGCGGCGATTAGGGCCACGTAGTTCAGCCGCTAACGCTTCGGCACGTTCGGGATTACGGTTACAGATAATGACTCGTCCGACCCCTAGCCCTGCGATATGGGTGGCCACCAAGCGATTCATCTCACCTGCCGCAACGACCAAAAGCGTGCGACTGGGTAAATCGTCAAATATTTGTGTGACCAATTTGGCTGCAGCAAAGCTAAGCGATACAGCCTGTGCGCCAACCTGAGTCTCGTTACGCACTCGTTTGGCAGCAGCGAATACTTGATCGATGATCCAGCCGAGCTGATTACTGAGTACTTTTTGGTCTTGAGCCAGATGCACAGAGTTTTTGATTTGACCGAGAATCTGCGGCTCACCCAGTATCATAGAGTCGAGACCAGCCGCTACTCTCAACCAATGAGTCAATGCATGGGTATCACGATGTACATAAAGATAAGGATCAATATCAACGAGTGGTAGTTGCTTGAAGTCAGCCAGCCACGTTTTGATTTTGGTAATATGTGCACTAATCGCAGCAGATGAGATATTCATGCTACTACTAAAAGTATTGTTGGATGATGATTGGCCAGCAGCTTTGACATCTTGCACATTGGATGATTGTGAGTCAGATATTTGGCCGTTAGCATGATGCGACGTTGAAGTGTGCGGCACTAGCGCATAGATTTCGGTGCGGTTACAAGTAGAGACGATCACGCTACCATCAGTAAATGCTTCTATTTGTTTGAGTGCGACATTTACATCGTCACCCACAAGCGCCAAGCGCTCTCGCAGAGCGACTGGTGCAGTTTTGTGATTGACCCCAATGACCACTAATCTCATTATCGATAGACCATAAACATGACGCTCAGTTGCCCCTTACGCTATCTTATTATTTTTAAAAGACAGTTTTTGACGACAGCGCTAAAAAGGAAGACCCTAAAAACCGCCTATTATATCATTATTGCGGGCTTTAATTAACACTCACCCATCTATGATAACCATATCTCTGTATCTGGTCGCAAATGTAACAAATCAACTACTCATACGATTTATAAAATCAATAGCTGGGTTTTGACTTATGGTCAATAATATAACGTTAAATCATTCGCTTACTCTATCTTAACTTGTTATATTTCTATAATGTTCAGTTCGACAGACATATCTACATTTAATCATCTGCAGTATCGTTCTTTGGCGACGTACTCGCTACTAGTAGCACATTCATACAGTCAGACATGCCAATACCTGAGTAACACGGATGCTATTGTTTATCTCATCGGTCTACTCTTATAATGTTTGTAATGGGTACATATTGCCAATATTTAACTTAAAATGATTAAAACAAACTTGCCTTATCTGTGTAGGTAAACCATGGGCGAATACGGCTATCTATGATTTTTTTTGGGTCATTACTTCGGTCACCACATCCCTATAGCGAATACTCTAGCTTCCGTGCTTTATTGCATGTCGCTATTGAGCGCCTGTGTCAACGGTATAAGCTAGCGTTGTCTCTAGCTGTGTGCCTGTGTTTGGCAGCCCCTGTTCATGCTAGCCATCCCGATGTATTGCTAGAAGCAAAAATTCCTAAAGTATCCGTTGCTACCGATAATAAAGCAGCTAACAATAAGGTAACTGCCAATAAGCTAAATGATGATAGTGCTGCGATTGATACACCTTATAATGAAGATACGCTCACCATAGAGAACGTAAAAAACATTAATGGCCTAGCACCAGCCAGTCTATGGCAGCCTGAGCTTAGTGAACCAAGCTTGTACGCTCTACTGGATGCCGAGTTTGCTGCTGATCGCGATGACAAACGACGTGCGGTCTCTATTTATAAGCAACAGTCTTTTAAAGAAGATGCGACAGCCGTGTTTGAGAGAGCGCTTAGCCTGTCTTTACGTAACGAAAGGGTTGAAGACTCATTACAGTTTGCCAAGACATGGCAAGACCAAAATCCTGACCACGTACCCGCTTGGTTTTATGTCGCGCATTTGGCCCTACGCGCCCATGACTATATATTAGCGGGTGAAACTTTAAACCGCATCTTGCGCTATGACCCACGCGCAGACTTAAGCGAAATCCTTATAGGCATTTACCCAAATAATGATGATGACAAACGTGAGCTTCTTGCCGCGTTGCAGCCACTAGATAGCGAGCAAAATGCCTCATTGTCAGTGTTAAAAGCGGGTTTACTCTATCAGTTTAACGAACCTGAAGTCGCTATTGTTCATATTAATCGAGCGCTAGAGCGTCAGCCAGACTACGTGCCTTTTATCACGTTAAAAGCCGATATATTGCGTAAAATCGTTACCGCAGAAACCGTCATCAATTATGTCAGTCAAGCTCGTCTACGTAACCCTGATAGCAAAAGCTTATATCTATACGAGATTCGCTATTTATTAGATTTAAGGCAAAGCGAACAAGCTTGGAAGTTACTACTTGAAGCGCATAGCCGTTTCAGTGATGATTCTGAAATTACTCTGCTCGCAGCTTTAGTAAGCCTAGATATTGAAGAGTACGCTAGTGCCGATGAGCTACTCAATATGCTTGCCAAGAGTCCAGCTTATCTTGATCAAGCCTATTATTATCTGGGTATCAGTGCTGAGCGTCAGCAGTTGTTCGATCAAGCCAAATACTATCTCAATGGCGTCATGCAAGAGGATTTGGTATTAGAAGCGCGTAGAAAGGTAGTGGCGTTTGAATTACTCGATAACGACTTCGATGGGGCAATCGCGACGTTAGAGAAGCTGCGCAAAGACTTCACGGTTTTCGCGCCTGACACTTTTGTTATGCAAGCCGATATCTTGTGGCAACAAGACGAATCTGATGAAGCGCTGCGTCTACTGACCCGTGCCGCTCGTAAATACCCTGACAATGAGATGCTACTCTTTGCACGGGCTCAGCTGTTAGATGATAAAGAAGACTATGTCGTTAAGCGTACTTTGCTCAACCATTTGCAGGCTTTAGATCCTAGCAACTTATCCTATCAGTTGAGCTATGCACAGTTGCTACTGGCAAATGAGCGCAGCTCAGAGCAAGGTCTGGCACTAGCTACCGCAATTATTCAGATTCGCTATGATGACCCACGTTATGATAACGACCTACATCTGCAAGCCCTAAATGTCTTAGCGGGCAATGCATTGGCCAAAGAGAACTATCAGCAGGTCATCGACTATCTACAGACACCTTATGATGTGCTACCAACTCTGCGCTCAGGCACGCTGTTATTGCGCGCCTATCAAGGCTTAGGCAACAATGACAAAGTTGAGGCATTACTCGCCGACTTGCAGCAGCGCTTCTCATTTGGACAGCATAATATCAATGACCGCATACAGCTGTATTAATAGCGCTGATTTTGGATATGCTCTTTGGGCTTTGCAACCATAGAGATATGATAGTTGATAAGGTTTTTATAAAACCGAAGCATTTATAAATTACAAGGTCGTTATAAGAAGCTAACAGCCGTGCATAACCGAGCAACAAATAACGCTTAAGCTAATATCTTTGTTCATCTTTCCATTTTGAGAAACTATTATGTCAGCATCAATCACTTCTTATAAACCAAATAAACTGGCTCTATTTACTGCTATAACTGCAGCGATGGTCATTACCTCTGGTTGTCAGTCATTAAAAACGGCCAACGCGACTAACCAGCCAACGACTACTGTACAAGGTCAAAACGCTGAGCAGCCCAAAAAGCTAGAGAGTTTTAATATCACCGGTAAAATTGGGGTAACGACGCCTGCGAATGATTCGACCGGTACCCAAGGTGGTAGTGCATTTTATGCATGGGGTCAACAAAATGACCGATTTGCCATTGAGCTGATTGGCGCACTTGGTATTGGTAAAACCAACATTGAATACAATGGTCAAACCGCTACTCTAGTCAGCGAAAAGACAGGCACATTGACCGCTGACGACCCCGAAACCTTGCTAAAGAAAGCCACTGGTTGGCAAGCACCAATTTCACAAATGCCTTATTGGATTTCTGGTCGTCCAGCACCTTCAGACAGCGCACCACAAATGGATGATCAGAACCGTTTAGTTAGCTCAGTCAATGGTGAGTGGACAGCCAGCTTTACTTATAAAGGTACGGATAAGCTACCTAGTAAAATTAGCGCAGTACAGCCTCAAGGCAACAAAGTTGTAATGACGATTAATCATTGATCTATCTTTTATTAACAACAGAAAGCCTACTAAAAACCATCATTGCTAATTAAGATAGCTGTTTGTAACTACACCTTATGATAAAAAAATATGACTGAAAATATAGCTTCATCATTTGCTTCTACGATTACCCGTTTATCGCCTGCAAAACTCAATCTGTTTTTGCATATCACGGGAAAACGTGCCGATGGCTATCATAATTTGCAAACGGTATTTCGCCTGCTCGACTGGGGCGATTATTTGCATTTTTCGGTCAGCAACGATGCTGTTATTTCTAATATAGCTAGTGAGTTAACTGCCAATCAATTCTGTCATCAGCTACTGATATTGGCTGGTGCAGAGGCTATCACTACCAGTATAGAAGACAATTTAATTTTCAAAGCAGCGCGCGCATTGCTAGCATTTGCCATACAGTCAAACACTTTACCTGAGCAATTAGCAAAAGTGCATATCACTTTAGATAAGCACTTGCCAATGGGTGCAGGGTTGGGTGGTGGCTCATCTAATGCAGCAACGACTATGCTGGTGCTCAATGAGATTTGGCAGCTTAATTTTACTTGTGATGAGCTTATAAAGATTGGCGCGACTGTAGGTGCGGATGTACCGATATTTATCTTTGGCCAAGATGCTATTGCGATGGGAATTGGTGAAGAACTGACTACGATTGAGTTGCCTGACCAGCAATATTTAGTACTGACGCCTAACGCTCATGTCAATACTGCCAAACTATTTGCCCATCCTAAACTACAGCGAGATATTGCACCGCTATCAATACAGACGATTCAAAGTCAGTCTAATTATTACGTTCAAGATTTACTTACGCCTTATCATAATGTCTTTACCCCAGTGGTCACGAGCCTCGCTCCTGCTGTTACAGATGCCTTGAGTTATTTGCAGGGGTTAGAAGCGCAAGCACTCGGCGCAGCACGCATGACTGGCTCTGGCAGTGCGGTATTTTTGCCTCTAGATGCGAGTGTGGCTACTAACAAAAAACTTGTGGCGAAGTGGATTGCAAATGCACCTTGTGCGGCATATGTCGTTGGAAACTTAAAATAGCACATATAACCTTTAGATTTCTTATCATCTAAATAATGACAACGGTAAGATTGCCGATTTTAATTTGCTAAAATAGCGCCAGCAGTAACCTATGACGAATAAATACCAGAAAAAGCCGCAAATGACTTGCAAAATCTGAAAAATTACTTATAATAGGTCGCCTAAATAGGGGTATAGCCAAGTTGGTAAGGCATCAGGTTTTGATCCTGACATCCGTTGGTTCGAGTCCAGCTACCCCTGC